>Ga0209990_10001248_pt1 | contig 21948 bp, 19 predicted proteins | sample NOAtaG_6_FD_187304 | JGI IMG/M metagenome (GOLD analysis project Ga0209990, IMG submission 187304) | Freshwater lake microbial communities from Lake Erie, under a cyanobacterial bloom - NOAA_Erie_Diel5S_2200h metaG (SPAdes) (version 2) | ecosystem: Environmental > Aquatic > Freshwater > Lake ...
TCAGATGTTTACATACTTAAACGACAAGTATTAAGATGGACGAAGAACAAATGGAATTGATGAGGGTGTTGTTATACAACGCCATAGTTACTGAACTCAGAACACCATATAAACCACAAGGTTATAATGGTGAACCAAAGACTGGTTTCAATAGGAGGGGTTCAGTAGCAACAGGTCAGTTAATCAATGACTTAACAGTTGAATGGGACGAAACCCCTGAGGGAAATTTCCAACTTGTTGTTTCATTTCCAACAATTCAACCAAGTTTTTTACCAAACATTATTGATGAAGGTAGAAGACCATCAACGAACTATCCCCCATTAGCGGCAATTGAAGCATGGGTTAGAGTTAAACCTGTATTTTTTAGAGACGCAAGAGGTAAGTTTACAAGAGGTACAGTTAAACAAAGAGCATTCCTTGTAGCAAGGTCAATCAAGGAAAAAGGTTTCAAGGGAAGATTCTTCTTGGACAAAGCCGAAAATAAAGTGATAAATCAATTACAAAAAATGGGAGAAGAAGCAATGGCAAATTACTTCCAACAACTAATTGAAAATCAATTTGTAAATTTATTATAATTAAATGAGTGTAAGTATAATTAAAAATCCTGCTAACTTCCAACCATCAAAATCAGATGCGTTGTATTTCACAGTTTCAGCAAGCACAGCAAATGAACCAAAGTTTAGATATGTCTATGAAATCTATGTAGAAGGTTATAAGGTATTTGAAGGTAAGTCTACCCCAAACCCTTATGGTCTTGGTATCATTGATGTATCAAGGGTATTAGATTCATACTTACAAAACTACCCTGTTGCTTATCACGATGAGACAGCAATATTCTTACATCAAACATCACCTTTTTCAAGAGCTTATGGTAATGAAGTTGTTGATTATTATATCCTTGTTGGTGAGGAGTATGCAGATTCGTTTGTTGGAGCACTTACAGGATTTACAGGTATTGGAAACCAAGTAGGTTTTCCATCTGTTCCTTCATCTACTTACAAGGCATTTCTTGGAACGATGGGGGTTAATAGAAACGCAACACTAGCTGAGTGGGATACAGGTCAATTCACTTTATCAGGTAATCCACAACCAGCATTCCCATATACCACAACAAATTTATTTTTAACAAACTCACCAAGGATTAGAGACATCAGTGTGGAGGAGTATTATACCCTATCATTTACCAATGCTCAACTTGGAGGTAGTTTTGTTTCAGAGCCTTATTATGTTGAATATAAATTCTATGATGTAAATGGATTTATAATTGATACAAAGAAGTATTCAAATATTGTTTCCAATGGTGGTGGTCCAATGACTTCATGTACCCAAGACTATCAAAACTATACCTTTACAGGTCTATCAGATTATAACATTTTAAATGTGGGGGCTGGTCCATTAAACATCTACCAATTCCCTGGTCATACATCTTATTATACCGTTCAGTTGTTTGGTGGGGCTAGCACGACACCAGTGACGCCGACGCCCACCCCTAGCCAGACTCCAACCCTTAATTTAACACCAACCCCGAGTGTTACAACAACTCAGACGATGACTCCGACCCCAAGTAGCACTCCTCCTACTTGTTCTTGTGATAACTATACAATTGAATCTACGGTTGGATTTACTCAACAAATATTCTACACAGATTGTAATGGTCTTTTCTTATCTTTTTATCTTGGACCTTATGATTTGATTTCAGATTGTTTCTGTTATGTTGAACCAAGTCCTTATGTTATTATAACCAATTTGGGAGCTTGTGGGTCTCCACCAGTTACTCCAAGTATCACCCCATCACAAACACCATCAGGTGCGGCAGGTGAGGTTTGCGTTTCAGGAACAACCATCAATGTAACAAACACAGGGTATATCAAATACACTGACTGCTCAGGTAATACTCAATATCAATTTATCAGTAGTCTTGGAATTTATACGATTACACCATGCCATTATTGTTCAACAATAAGTCCTGGTTTCCCTTATGCTGATGTTGCTAATTTCAACAACAAAGTATGTGGATTTACATGTGCTACTCCTTCATTGACGCCGACGCCCACCCCTAGTGTGAGTTCATTAGCAAAACAAAATGTATTTGTTAGAGATTGTTGTACAGGTCAACTTGAATATCAAGTTCAGGTTGCAGCTTCACTTGGTATTGGTAATACCGTTCTAATTGATGGGGAGTGTTATCAAATATATGCTCTTGGTGGAACAGGGTCTGTTGGAGATTATTCAACAGCTACCAACTACATCAATTGTAATGAGTGTGTGGCTGACTATCCTTGTCCTGTTGACCCACAAAAACCAACACAACTCAAACCATCAGTTCAACCAGTAACGATTATACCAAGTGGTGGAACAGCTCCTTGTGTAAGTTATTCTGCTGTATCTGAAATGTTCCAATTCAATGTGGTCCCTCCTTGTAATCAATTCTTCAACGAACAGATAATGTTTAAGAATAGATACGGAGCTTATGACTATTTCATGTTTGAAAAAGCAAAAGCTGAGGGTCTTGCAATCAATAGGGAAGTATATGGACAATGGAACATCAATTGGGGTTCACAAAATCCAATTAAGACAAATTATTCAAGAGGGACAACAGACTTCAATACAGACATCACAGAAACCCATGTTGTGAACTCAGGTTTCATTTCACAACCAATGTTTGTGTGGTTGGAAGAATTGTATACAACAAATGACGCTTACCTTATCCAAACCGATGGAACACTATTCCCAATAAACATTGTTAACACGGAGTTTGTTAGAAAGACAAAAGGTAATAAGACTATGTTCAATATTGAATTAACTTATACATTCTCCAATAACATCAAACTATTGAATAACTAATGGATACAACCTTACTTGTACTTGGGGACAACAACCAATGGACTGAGCTTGACTTATTTGAAGACCTACCAATAAATGTAATAATTCAGGAGACTGATATTACAGATATTGAATCAAGACGCTCACCCTATTCCAAGACATTTCAAATTCCTGGTACAAAGAATAACAATGATTTCTTTGAACATTTCTATGAGGTTAATGCAATTGGTTATGACCCTTTAACAAGAAGACCTTGTGTTGTTCAATACAGGGGAACAGATATCTTCAAGGGTTTCCTTAGACTTAACTCTGTTGAAAGAACAAAAGACCTTATTCAATATGAGGTATATATCCTATCAGAAATAACAGATTTCAGTTCATTGGTTCAAGATAAAAACCTTAAAGAGTTATCTTGGTTGGAATATAACCATATTCAAAACTATGATACTGTAACTCAATCTTGGTCAGCAGATAGTGGTGATGTTAATGGTCTATTTGGTGGTAGTGTTATCTATCCTATGATACATTATGGGTATGACTATCAACCAGCAAGTGCGACAACCCCCACCTTTAAGTTTGCGGTAAATGACCCAAAGGGAATCTACCTATCAGGTAATTCAATGCCACCAACTTATTTCAAACCAGCAATGAGGGTTAAGACCATCATTGAAAAAATCTTTGCTTCAAGTGGTTATGAAATTGAATCAAACTTTTTTGAGTCAGAATATTTTAGAGGTATCTACATTGACCTTGCAGCAAATGGTAAGCTTGGGGTAGAGACAGCATCAGCCAGAACAAACCAAAACATTTTTAGAGTATATGGAAATCCCTTACCATTAGCACAGGAGTTTTCTTATGCTAATGGTACAATCCAACAAATTAAGATGGGTAGAATATCATCAACAGATGGTTATGACCCCTCGTTTAATTTTAACGAAACATATTCTGCATATCAGATACCCTACTCAGGTCAGTATTCCTTTGAATTTAAGGGAAAGGTGAACCAAAGATACTCTAATAACTATGTGTCCACATATTATGGTATTTCAATATACAAAGCTTCAAGACCCCAAGACTTAACCGACCCTAATAAAAGGGTTGCCGTTACGGGAACAACAGATGGTCTTGTTGCATTTAACTATCTAAATGCTAATAACCAAAGAATATTCTTGAACAACTGCCAGTTAAACGCTGGTGATTGGGTGGGGTTATTCATTAGATTTAACACAAGTAGTTCATCAAATAGAAATGCGGGGTTATGGGTTGGTCCAACTGATTGGATTGGAACGGGAGCAAGATGGGAGTTATATAATTCACCAACATTTGTTGCAAATAACATTGTGGATATGAAGCTTCAATTCCCTGAAATAAGTTGTTTGGACTTTGTTAAAGCAATTGTTAAGATGTTTAACATGGTAGTGGTTCAGACCAATGAAACCAAGAAGATTAGAATGGAGCCACTCAATTGGTATTTTGCTCAAAACTTTGCCAAGACGGTTGATTGGTCCCAATGGTTTGATGAAAACTCACCATATAGAATTGAACCTGTTAACTTCCAATTACAAAAAGAATATAACTTCAAGTATCTATCAGCAGAAGATGAACACCTTGGAAAGTTATATGAAGATGAATATGAATTACCTTTTGGAACAAAGAGGTTTGTGGCAACAAGTGATATCCTAACAGGAACGGTTGACTTTGAGTTTCCATTTAGACCCTTCCCTTCTGATGTGATGACTGGTTCAACCAATCTTATCATTCCAATGGTTTATAAGTACGATGTTGCAACGGGTAAAGAAATACCTTACTCAAATAAAAACCATATATTCTTTTGGTGTGGAAATAGATACTTCTATTCTGATGAGCAGAAGACACAAAAACTAACTTGGTGGATAACATCGGGAGGAACACCAGTTCAATGGAATACCTATCCATGTGTGAACCATCTATCATCATTAGACAAACAAGATGCTGAGTTGGTATCAGACTTAAACTTTGATAAGACAACAGATTTCTATGATGAAGAAAATTCTGTTGTTCAACAATATACAGCAAACAATGTGTATCAGTTATGGTATGGGGATTACTTCAATAATCTATATTCACCTGAAACAAGAAGGGTAAGTGGTAGATTTCTTTTTGAACCAATCTTTATATCACAGATTAACTTAACAGATAAGGTGTGGTTAAAGGATTCCCTTTTCCAAATTGAAAAGATAAATGAAGCTGACCTTGTGAATTGGAAACTAACAGATGTATCTTTAATCAAACTTGTAACACCTTATAATAAGTTTACCCCACCAGCACCTGATTATTCTGTATCACCCAACGAAGCTTATCCTCCATCGGGAGCAACATTTGCAATCACAGGATTTGTTTCAACACAACAATCAGATGTTTGTAATAACACAGCACCAATAACCAATGTGTGGGCTTCACAAAACCCCGTAGTTGAAGGAACATACTTATACTACAACTCATTAGCCACAAGTGCATTTACCACTGGTACCTTCTTTAAACAGACCACTGGTTCAACGACTTATGTTGCGATAAACAACTTGGGACTAGCAACGGAAAACCAATGCTAATAACCCTGTTATTCACTATTTATTGATATGGCTAAAAATATTGCATTAACGCTCACCATCGGTGGTGTTAAACAAAACATCACAAACATCAAGGAGCTTGAAACTGCCATCAAGGGTGCAGAAGAACAACTCAAAGGTTTAACCATTGGGTCAGAAGGTTTTAAGAAGTTATCCTCAGATGTTAAAAATGCAAAAGGTGTTCTTGAAGATTTCAATGAATCGGTAAAGGGACAGGAGTTGGAAAAAAGAGTTGGAGCCTTTGCCAAAGTTGGGGAAGGTATCACAGCATCTTTTGCGGGTGCCCAAGCAGCCATAAGTTTATTTGGAACGGAGAGTGAAGCGGTCGCAGAAGCAGCAGCCAAAGCCCAATCATTATTAACCATCGCACTTGCTGCCAGGTCGGCAGCCGAAGGTGTTGTTGCCGTTAGAACGGTTGCAGCCAACATCGCAACATACGCCTCGGCTGCGGCAGCAAACGCTGCGACAACAGCCACAAGGGTATTATGGGCAACCCTCGCAGCTAACCCACTTGGAGCAATCCTTGCTGTGGTTGGTTTGTTGGTAGCGGCATATGTTACCCTAACAGGTTCAACAAAGGAACAAGTTAATGTTCAGAACGAACTAAACAAGGCAACCTCAGATGAAGCTCGGGGTCTTCAAAACTCACTTGTTATTTTAACAGAGTTCAACGGACAAAGAGATTTACAAAACAAGGAAATACAAAAACTTGTTAAACAATATCCTGGTTTTAATGCCTTCATTGATAAAGAAAACAAACTTAACCAACAAGGTGTAAAGTTTATTCAATTGAAAATCAAACAATACGAACTTGAAGCTCAGGCTAAATTGATTACTCAAAAGATTGCGGAAAACTCAATCAAAATCTTGGAGATTGAATCCCAAAGTATCTTTGATAATGTTTCATTTTGGGAGAGTGCTTGGAATACTATAAAGTCAGGGGGACAAATAACTTCATCAGTATTGGCTGATGCACAAACTGGTCTTGCAAACCAAAGAAAAAAAATTCAAGAAGTAACAGCAGAAAACGAGAGATGGAGAAAATCCCTAAGTGATGTATATGTTCAAACAGATGATGTATTAAAACAACTTAAACCATTTGAAGAACAACTTAACACTCAGGTTAAACTTGAAAAGGACCTTAACACTCAAAAGGAAAATTCAAAGAAAAACCAAGAGGAATTAGCCGCAGCTTACAAAAAGGGATTGACTTCAACGATTGATTTGGCAGGTGCTGTTAAGGAGCTTGACGACTCACTTAAAAAATATAATCAAACAATTGAAAGGGTTTCAAAGATTGAATATGACGCACCAGTTGTAGAACAATTGAAAAATATTCAGGAAAACACAAAAAGAGCCGCTGAGGTTTTGGTTGATGATGTAACAAAAATCAATAATGCGTTCAATGGTATAGGTGTTGGTCCAAATGGTTTACCAAAAGATGAGTTATTAAAAGTATTCAAAGACATTAGAAGTGAACTTGAAAATTCATTTATTGCATTATTTAATAATGGTAAGGGACTTGACTTCACTGGTATAAGAAAGAAATTTATTGAAGGTGGAAAACAACTTACACAAGACCAAAAAAATATCTTATCTGACCTTGTAAGTTCATACGAAGATGTATTTAGGTTCCTTAACGACAATCAACTCTATGGGTTGGGTGTACAACTACAAAACATTTCAGTTGCATGGAATGATTTCAGAGGTGAAATTAACGAAACTGAAAGTGGTGGTAAAGCATTACTCAATATCCTTGGGGAAATTTCTGCTGCAAATAGAAAATTTGTTAATGAGTTTACAGGTAAAGACCTTGAAATTGCCCCTATTCAATTTGACCCAACGAAGGTTCAAAAAAATGCAACTGAGTTTATTAAACTACTTGAAACAAATATCTATCCAACGATAGCTACAAGACTGATTGCTGCTCAGGTAGACATTGAAAGAAAGGTTGTTGCAACGACAACTGGTACGGTTAAAGCAGAAGCAGAAGGTAGATTAAAAGCTCTTGCAGACCAATTTGAAGCATTTATCAAGACAGGTAAAATTGTTGGTAATAACACAAAGATTACAGCAGAAGCTGTTGATGCTAATGTTCAAAAGATAATCGGAACATTCTTGGGAATGGCAGACGCAATTACAGTTGCTGAACAAAAAATTATTCTCACTAACATTGAGGTTAATAAGTTAACCAAAAATCTTCAAGATAATCCTGCTCTTTTATCCAAAGCAATTGGTGGTCTTGTAACTGAAAACATTGATGCATTAAGTAGACTTATCTTGGGTGCAAGAACAGAAGAGGAAAAACTTGAAGAGCAATTTACCAAGAAGTATAAAGAGAATGAGCAAGAAAGAATTGACTTTAAAAAACTTCTTGAAAAACAAGGTCTTGATTTATCAAAAGCTACTTACGATGACCTTCTAAAAGCTTATATTGCTTATAAGAAGAAGGAAGTTGCTGCTGATAAAGATGCTGAAAAAGAAAAACAAAAAGGTAGACAAGAGACCTATAACAATATATTAAAGGGTATTGAATTATTTTCACAAACCCTTAATCAGATATCCGCTTTAACTCAGGAAAGAATTAGAACAGATTTGAAATCACTTGAAATTGCAGAAAAGAAAACACTTGAAAAAGTGGTAGGTGAAAGTGAGTCAGCAGCGGCTAAAAGAATTGAAATTCAAGAGGAGTATGCTGCAAAGAGAAAAGAATTGGAAAAGAAAGGTGCTGTTCAAGCCCTTCAATTTTCACTTGTTCAAACAATAGCAAACGGAGCCCAAGCATTTGTTAAAGCCTTGGCTGAACTTGGACCTGTTCTTGGTCCAATCATGGCAGGGGTAAATGCGGCTCTGACTTTGGCACAAGTAGTTATTATTCAAGACCAAATATCCAACGCTCAGGCAATGAGAAAGGGTGGTATATTGAAAGCTCAGGGTGGTATGATACTAAGGGGACCATCACACGAGAATGGTGGAATACCTTTGGCTCAAATGGGAGTGGTTGCCGAGGGTAATGAAGCAATTATAAACAGACAATCAACAATGAATTTCCAAGGCTTGTTAAGTTCAATTAACCAAGCTGGTGGAGGTCGTCCATTGGTGATGAACAATTTTGATGATTCAAGGATTGTTGAAGCGTTAGCTAAACAACAACAAAAACCTATTAGAGCTTATGTTCTTGAATCAGATATAACAAACGAACAATTGATATCCAAGAGATTGGATTCGTTGTCTAAATTTTAATCTATGGCACTGAAAGTTATTGAACTATTGGTAGACGATGCTTTAACAGGGGATACTCGTGTTGAAGAAATTGCACTTGTATTACAACCAGCAATTGAAACAGAATTTATGTGGTTTGGAAGACAATCATTTGAAACATATAACGACTACCCACAAGCCGCTCGTGAAAATGCGTGTAAGGTATTAAGATGGAGAGACGAGCATGGTGATGAAGTTCAAGGAATGACCCAAGTGGGTTGGACAAGAGCTAATCAACTATGCTCAGGTGAAAACATTTCAGAGGAAACAATTGCCAGAATGTCCGCATTTGAAAGACATAGAAGGAATAGTCAGATAGCCCCCGAGTTTCAAGGAACACCTTGGAAAGATGCTGGTTATGTTGCTTGGTTAGGTTGGGGAGGAACAGAAGGTGTAGAATGGGCTCAGAAGAAATTGCAGACCATTAGAGAGGAGATGGAAATAAATACAAGTAATCTTAAACCTTGGTCAAAGACCTCAGGGGATACGGAAATGTGTGGTTGTAGTGGAGGATACTATGATATGCAAGAAGGTCCATGTTGGGAAGGGTACGAAATGATAGGCTGGAAGAGAAATGCTGAGGGAGTTAAGGTGCCAAATTGTGTTCCAAAAGAAGAGTTATCACAATATCCGATTGGACAAATCAGCAGTGATTCCTTAATCACAGGAAATAATTGTGGTTGTGGTTGTCCTGATAATGGTTGTTGGGACGATGGTGGAACATACTTTGCAATAACAATCAATGGGGTACCAGTATTTGATAATCCTGCCCAAGCTGCCACATACGCACAGGTTATTGGTTGCAATGGTTCACATGTTCATATGGTAGATGGTGTTGAAATGTATATGCCTTGTGAAATTCATTCTGACGCTATTGACCAAGACGACGAACTTGGTGAGTATACAGAACAAGAATATGAGATTGCCAAACTCCTTCAATTCTTATCAAGAACAGACAAACAAAAGTTTGAAGCTGTGATTGAATCAATGAGGGGTGCAACACTACAAGAAATAAAAGATAGAGACCATAAAACCCCGACAACATACTTCAAGTATGAAAGGGTATTGACTGGTTCCCCTGATAGAGAGTTTTGTGATTCAATTGAAGACAGATATTTTAGAAGATTGGAGATTGACCTTCTTCGTGATACCAATCGTGATTTCGGTCATAACAGAGAGCCATATTCAAAGTGGTTATACAAGGGTGGACCTAACTGCGTTCACGCTTGGAGAAAGTTTTTGGTTCAAGGAAAAGATGTTGTTGACCAAGGGTTTGCTGCTGGTAAAGCAGGAATGCCACCAAAGTCAATGCCGAATAACGGATATTATTCTGAGGAAACCAAAAAAGCAAGTGAAAAAGCTTATGCAATTTCACAATCACAAAAGATGACCAGAGCTTCATCACAAGTTATTATAGTTGATATGGACGATACCTTGGTAAGAGGTAATTCCCCAATCAAGAAGACCATAGATTATATTAACGAAAAAGCTAAGACATATAGAATCGTTGTTGTTTCAGGAAGACAGAAGTCAAGAACGGAAGAAACAAAAAGACACCTCAACGAACTTGGGGTATTATGGGACGACATTTATTTGTCTGATTTCCCACAAGGTCCAAACGCATCAAATGCATTTAAAGAATATAAGGCAAAGTGGTTGATGGAAAAAGGTTATCAGATTGTGGAAGCAATTGATAACGATGCTGAGGCAAGAAGAGCATACCAAAGAGCTGGTGTTAAATCAATATCACCTGTATCTTTATCTATGGGGTATAACAAACAAGCTCAGTTTTCAATTGACGAAGAACAAAGAATGTTATATTCACCAGCAATGAAACCAGGGATTTTAATTCCAAGGATAGATGAAATAACAAGAGAAAAATATTTTGTTACATTCAAACCTGAAACAATCAAGGTTATGAGTCAAAGATTTCTTATTGAAAAAAGAACGGACAAAACAAACTATGAACATTCCAACCAAAAGTTTGATGGGGTGTATCTTGTTGAATCTTGGATTGTAGATGGTGAGCAGGATAAAGCTTATAACATGGGGTATTCAAAACAAGATGTTCCTGTTGGGACCTGGATGGTTGGATATCGTGTGGATAATGACGAAGTGTGGGAAATGATTAAACAAGGCAAAGTAAAAGGGTTATCAATAGAAGGAAACTTTGAGTACAAATTTTCGGTAGAAAATACTGATAGATATTTACTTAAAGAAATCATAAACATTCTAAATCAAATAAACTAATAATTATGAATGCAACACAAGCACTTGATAAGATTGTTAAGTTATTAGGTTTGAGATTCAAAAAGGAATCTTTTTTCACTACAATTTTAGATGACGGAAAAACTGAGGTTACCAACAATTCTGATGGTGAGTTTCAGGTAGGTCAAACTCTATATGTTGTTTCAGAAGCAACACTACAACCAGCTCCGATGGGGGTTCACAAAACTCGTGAGGGTTTGGTGATTTCGTTAGATGAAGAATCTACAATCATCAAGTTGGAAGTTGAACAGGCAGAAGAAGAAGTAGAAAGAGACCAAGAGGAAGTTGAAAGTTCAAAAGAAGTTTCAATGACCGTTGCAGAAGATGCTCAGGGACAGAAATTGGAATCACCAACATTTGATGTGGGTGAAGAAGTATATGTTCTTGGTCCTGATGGTGAAAAGAGTAAAGCACCCGATGGCGAGCACCAAGTTGTTTTAAAAGACAGCGAAGGCAATGAAAACAAAATCAGAATCCAAACCGTTGACGGCAAAATCGTTCAAAGAGAAAATGTTGAACAAATGGCTTACGAAGACATGGCAGAATTCCCTTGGGACGAATGCATGTTGAAAATGGCAGAAGAGGGTTATTCAGAAGAAGTATCAGCTAGAATTTGTGGTTCAATCAAAGCTAAAAATATGACCAAAGAAAAGATGTCTACGGACTTATACTTTGAGCAGGTAGCACAGGTTGAAAAACTTAAAGATGGTATTACACAACTTTTATCCCTTGTAGAAACAATAAACGGAAAATTCAAAACTGAAATTTCTGACCTTAAATCTGAACTTCAAGCTTTTAAAAATGCACCTGAAAGAAAACCAGTAGATGCAAAGATTGATATCAAAGAAAAATTTGAGGATTACAGAGTTCAGCTCCTTAAAGAATTAAGAAAATAAACAAAAAACAAAAACAATAATCACTATGAAAAAGAATGAAAAATTTTCATACAACCTCTCCAATTTGAGTGTGTGGGTGGACGAAAACGCTACCGACATGTTAATCAAAAGTATTCTTGGAGAGACGTTACCAAAGTACGCTACAATACGTCCGAATATTAAGGGGACAGAACAGGTAGGGTTCTTAACGAACAATGTTATCTTCCAAGATGGTACTTGTGGATTTAACGCAACTGGTGATACCACAATTTCACAAGTAACAATTGCTACTTGTAACAAGAAGGTTAACCAATCACTTTGTGCGTACGATTTGTACGACTACTTTTTGAGTCAGAGACTTTCTAACTCAAACTTTCAAGAGACAGTACCTTTTGAGGAGTTAATCATCACAGATATTTCTAACAGAATTGCTGATTCTATTGAAAAGCAATTGTGGAGAAATACAACTGCGACTGGTGGTACTGAGTACAACTCACAGTGTTTTGACGGAGTTTTAGCTCTTGTTACTTCTGGTAATGGTGCTACTCAGGTTGCTTACACAGCAGCTACTTCAAGCAATGGTCTTGATGTATTTTCAACTTACTACGAAAACATTCCTGCGAATGTATTACATTTGAATGACTTAATCGCATTCTGCTCTTACTCTGATTATAGAGGTCTTGTAGCTTCAATGAGAAAATCATCTTATGTAAACTTATTCAGCTTTGATGATGCTTCTGCAGCACAAGGTCAAGAGTGGTCAGTAATGTTACCAGGAACGAATGTTAGAGTTATTCCAACACAAGGTCTTGACGGACAAAATGCTGTTGTTGTAGGTCCAGCTTCTTACTTCATGGTAGGTATGAACGCAACAGACAATGGCGGTATTGAAATCAAAGGTATGTATGACCCTTACGAAGATATCGTAAAAATCATCGCTCGTATGGTATATGGTCTTGGAGTATTCTCTGTGGATTCATTCGTACTTGCTAAAAACTAATAAACCAAATTTTAAAATATATAAACTATGTCGTGTTATATAGACCAAGGATACACACTGGATTAGCGTTTAACAGTCCAGTCTAAATTGGGTGAATTGCTGGAAACTCCGAGAGGACAATCAGCAGCCAAGTTTCCGAAGTGTAGAAAGTAGGAAAAAGGTTCAGAGACTAGAAGGTGAGTAACACAAACAATAAACCTTCCACGAGTGCCCAACAACAGAAATGTTGATGATATAGTCCGAACACCACGAATAAATGAAGGTGGTGAAGTTGAAGATAAAGAGCTTCAACGATAACAAAAAGTGTAGAAATGCATCTATTGGTGGTATCAAAGAAATGTGGATTTTGGGTGATAGTGGTCATACGATTTCTGGCTTCACAACATCTGGTAGTGATGAAATTACTGGATTCAGTGGCTCAGGGACTTGGTATCACTTTGAACTTGTTAAACAATCTTCTTCATTCACTGAGGATATTTTGGTTAACGATGTTGCTCAATCTGTTACATTCCAACCAGCAGTGGTAATATCCTTACCGAAACTTAACCAAACGCTTAGAAATTTATTCTTTGATTTGGTAAAACAAAATGAACTTTACATTATTATCAAAGATAATAATGAGCGTTATTGGGCTGTTGCTTGGAGTAACGGCGCGATGGTGACCACTGCTAGTCAGCAGACGGGTCAGGCGTATAATGATTTAAATGGAATATCAGTTACAATGACGGGAGGGGAGCCAAATCCCGCTCGTGAGATTGATGTTACAACAACATTAGCAGCAATCGCAACAGGATTTACAGTTCAATCCTAATATATAAATTTAAGGGGGGTTTATTCCCCCCTTATTTTAGCCAATATTTTATACATGAAATTACAATGGGGTGGCAGAAATTATAGACCTGTCGGAAATTATATTAGAGTTTACAAACCAACAATACAAGAATTGATGAAATCCCAAGCTCAAAGAACGCGCTTGGGTTCAGCGATTTTAACAGGTGAAATGATTTCAGGTATCGGTGATGCTTATGGTCCTGATGTTGTTGTTACGCCAACGCAAACAGCAACAAGTCAACCGACTCCTACTCCAAGCATTACTCCAACCTTGACTGAAACTCCCACGAATACTCCTACCACAACTTTAACCCCATCTGTAACTCCATCATCTACACCTTATCCAATTGTTCAACCATCATTGTGGTTTGATGCAAGTGATTCAACGACAATGAATTTAATTCTGTCGGGTGGAACAACATATATTTCACAACTTACCTCTAAGGGTACTGAGAATTGGACTTTAACAGGTCAAACATCTGATAGGTATCCAACATATTCTGCTTCAACATCGTTCCCTGGTTCACCAAATATTATCAGATTTACACCAAACGCTTCAACAGCTTTAAGAAAAGGATTGGTTGCTTTTGATAGAACACCATTATTACATTCAGGGTCAACCATATTTGTTGTTTGGTCAAATCCAGCAGGCACACCAGCCTTTACGAATCAGTTATATTCAGGTAATACGAACGGAACACTTGCTCAAAGTGGGTCTGATATTTTTGATAGATTACAATTTGCTGGTTTTATTGGTGGAACAAATTTAAATAATACAAATATTTATCCACAAGCATCATCACAAGTTGCGGGTGTTCCTACACCTTATACTTCAACGACACTTAATGGTAAGTTTTTGATGAAAGCAGTTTTACCTGCTAATCCTGGCTTTGGTAGTTGGGAATTAAACCAATCAGCAGGAACAAGTACAACACTATTTACAGGCACAACTGTAAGTCCAAGATGGAATGCTTTTAATCTTGGTTGTACTACCAACAATACCCAACAATTATTCGGTACAAATAACAATATTGAATTAGCTGAAATGATGGTATTCAATTATGAATTATCATCATCAGAACAAGAAGCTGTTGAACTATATTTAAGAGACAAATGGAGATACGATGAATGGGCTTCACCTGTTCCGACTCCTACGCAGACAAGTTCACCAACTCCGAGCATAACACCACAAGTTACGAGCACTCCAACGCCGAGTAGCACACCACCAGCATTTTCACCGTCAGGAATAACAGACCTTGAATATTGGTTTATGGGTGCTAGTGGTTCATCAGTTTCATCTTGGACAAACTATGGTTTGTTAGGTGGTTCAATTACTCAAGGTACAGGTGCAAGACAACCCGATATTATAACAGGAGCAACTCTTGGTTCATATACTGGAACCGCTGTTCAGTTTTTAACAAGGGACAACATGAATGGAACATTTACCACAAAAGATTTTTCTGCTAGTACAATATTCTTTGTTGGTAGAATGGCTAATAATGCTAGCCAAAGTGGAATTTATGCGGTGGCATCACTTCCTGTTACTTCAACTTCATTTGAATATCAAAATTATAGTTCAGAGTATAGAATAGCTCTTAATCCTGACTTGTTCACAATACCAGGTGCTAGCGCAAATACACTCAATGGTATTCCTCAGATAATGTGTGCTTCAGGCAATACCTCAGATTTTGAGGTTCAAGTGTTGACTGGAGCGGGGGTAATCGCACCTATTTCAAATGCATTTTTCAATTCAACAATTGTTTCCTCTATACAATTCGGTTTGGACACTCCTGGTTCTGGTATTAACATACAAATACACGAATATATCATGTATGATAGAAAGTTGAGTTCAACTGAATTTAACAATGTAGTCAATTATCTTAAAACAAAATATCAATTTAACACATGGTAGAATATATTATTTTCTTGCAGGAACAAGAAGCAAAAGACTTAATAACAAGAATCAATACTTGTATGGGATATCCAAACGAACAAGCACAAACATGGCAGATTTTGCCTGATGAAATGTGTGAGTTTGATTTGGAAACTGGTGATAAATTACCAATAGGTTATGGTGTTATCATCAAAGAAAGAATTTATGACTGCTTAACAGCAGAAGAAAAGACTGAGGTATTAGACCTCCCATCAAATATAAACACTTGTTCATGGGTTGTTTCAGGCTCAACATTCTAAAAGATGTCTACACAAAGAAGAACATTTTTAAAGACTTGGTGGTCACCATATCTTGGGGAGTGGAGACCATTCCACGATAACTATATCTATGCCTCAAATACAGGGTGTACATTTTCAGGTAGTGCGGTTTATTCACCTGTGCCTCCGACCCCTTCAATGACCGCAAGCCCGACTTTAACACAAACTCCGTCAAATACTCCTACTTTAACCCCGACCGCAACTCCACAAGTAACTCCATCTGTTACTCAGACAATGACGCCTACCACGACTGAAACTCTTACGGCGACCCCAACGGTTACTCCGACCACTACAACTACTTTAACTGCAACTGAGACTAGCACGCCTACCGCAACTCCACAAGTCACAACTACTGCAACAAACACGAGCACTCCAACCAACACTCCTACCGTAACAAATTCACCAACGACAACTACGACTTTAACCGCTACTCCTTCACAAACGCCTTCAATTACACCGAGTGTGACGCCAACACAAACACCTGGATTCACACCAACTACTACCTTGACGCCGAGTCCGACTACCACAACTACTTTAACTGCAACACAGACACAAACTCCGTCAATAACTCCTAGCCCGACCGCTACTCAACCAGCATTTAATCCTAGCTCAATAGGAAATCTTCAATACTGGTTTAAGTCAACAGATGGAGCTTCTGTTTCTTCTTGGACTAATAATGGTTTAATTGGTGGTTCATTGACTCAGCCGACAGCAGCAAACCAACCACAAATTGTTTCTAACGATACTTTTGGATTTGGTTATACAGGTCAATCAGTTAATTTCACAAGTCGTGACTGGATGTATCTAAATCACCCATCATCTGCTACAACATTTACAGGTAAGACATTCTTCTTTGTGGCTAATGTTAAAGATAGGTCAACAGCAGGTTGGGCTATTGGAATACAAGAAGCATCTGGTTATACAAGTTCAAACTCAATTTTTGACTATCAATTCTATGATGGTTCATTAACCACTGTTTCAAGAAGTAGACCTGGTAGAAGACAATTTACATTTACAACGGGGTCAACTTTATTTGCAGCGTCAGGTTTAACTACAACAGGATATACCGCCGCTGTAAACGATGTTGTTGGCACGAGTGCTTCTACGGTATACGCTGGAACAAATGCGGTATACATTGGATTTGGTTATGATTCAGGTTCAGCGAATGTGAATGATATTTCTGTGTTTGAATTTTTGGGTTATAATAAGTTATTAACACAATCCGAATTTGACCAAGTATTGAATTATTTGAAAACAAAATATGCTTATTCCTTAATCAACCCTACGCCCACGCCCACCGTGACTCCAACTAAAACACCAAGTGTTACTAACTCGCCTACCCCTACTTTGGGAACAGGTTATTTCTTCTATAATGTAGAAGCTTACGATAAAAGTTCATGTGCTCTTGTTACCACAGGAACACTTAAATTGAAATCAAATGTTTATTATGCTCTTGGTAATTTCGTTTGTAGTAGTTCATCAACTTACAAATATAAACTAATCAGTAATGCGTCAGGACCTACCGCAACATGGACATTGGAGACTTGGATAGGTGGTTCAAACTGTGCTGGACTAAGTTGTACAATCCCTTAATATATGGCAATACCAGTTCTAATAACATTAACTAATATGGGTTCAGCTGTTGGACCATTTAATCTTTATTCAGATGTGGATAACTATGTTATTCCATTTGAACAAGATGTTCCTGCTTCTGCATTTACATATGGTTATTATACTGCACTTGTTCCTGATGGGACATTGAACATTAAAGTTCAATCAGAGGGGGAATGTCTTAACTACATTATTACCATTGTTCAAAACTTACCCACTCCTTCTGTAACTCCACAAAACACTCCCACAGCGACAGTAACTCCGAGCCCGACGACCACATTAACTCAAACTCCGCAAGTCACTGCGAGCATGACTCCAACTCCAAGCGTAACAATTGGATTGACTCCCACAGAGACCCCACAAGTAACAAGCACACCCACCACTAGCCCAACACAAACCATAACGCAAACTCCGTCAAGCACCCCTCCACAAGCGACTCCTACACAGACTGGCACACCACAAGTTACTCCAAGTCAGACTAGTACAAATCCTGGTGGTCAGTTGTATGTTTATGCAAGATATATAAACACTTCACAGGAGTTTGGTTATAGTCTTAATGGTGGTTCATACTTAGGAATTGGAACACCAGCATCAATGAGTTGTGATTATATTGCAACCATTTCAGGTCTTCAAGTTGGGGATACAATCGTATTTTCAACCTTGTTAGCATGTAGCATAAACGGGGACACAGCAGATTGTCCAAATTCAACGACAGGTTGTTCTTATACTCATAATTTTGTTGGAACAACTTATGTTTATATTACTGTTGACGCAAGTGTATGTTGTTAAAAAAATAAACTATGATATATCTACAACAAGGTTCATTAAATAATCAAGCACTAGTTACCTGTTCAAGAAACAAGTCGTTAGCTGGTGCTGTTACTTATTTGTGGACCGTTCGTCATAAGTTATCACAACAGACGGCAAGGTTTATTCCTTATCGTGAGCCATCACTTGCTGTGGGGTATGAGCCTTCAAAGGATTTATTTTTGATATCAATTGACGATTCTTTACCTGAGGTTTTAATTGGTAGTTCAGGGACAACCGCAAATGTTCATCTAATTCCTGGTGAGTGGTATCTAAAAATCTATGAGCAATATTCACCAACGAATTTACTTCCTTCACAATCTTATGATGTCGTATATGAGGGAATGTTGATGGTAGAAACTGATAGTCCAATAGGAACACTAAACTACACAGGTAATACGGAAGCGGTTATTATATATCAAAACTAACCTATATTTATTATAAGATGAAGAAAGTAATACAAAATATTCAATTTTCCAAACAACTTGATTCCCTCGTTAAATTTGAGGAGCGTGTAATGCGTGGTGTGCCTTGGGTAAGTTGGGGACAAGATAACATATTTGTTATGGGTCTATATGACCTATTGGATTTTTCACCAATCCATAATGCTTGTATTCGTTCCAAGATAGACAATGTCGTGGGACAAGGATTTATTACTGACTATCGTATTTCAACCAAAGAAACTTTGAATGATGTATTCAGAGATATGGTATTTGATTACCTTGTTACAGGTAATTTATTCCTTGAAGTTATTTGGAAGGAAGACAGAAGCCAAGGACTTGCTGGTATACACTATATTCCATCAAAATATATGAGGGTAGGTTTACCTGATAACGCAGAAATGGAAGTTGAAAAATACTACTACTGCCGTGACTGGTTAAACTTTAAGAAGTCAGGGGTAATTGAATTTCTTCAATTTAATCCAAAGGTATTCACTCACAGACAGATTGTTCATATAAGGGATAGAAACCCCGCCTATTGGGCTTATGGAGCACCACAATACCTTTCTGTTGCAAACGACATAAGATTGAACCATGCAATATCTGTACACAATCTTGGACTAATCACTAACGGCGGATATCCTGGTTTGTGGGTGCATTTTTCTGATGGCTATCCTCAATCTGAACAAGAAGAAAGGGACATACTTCGTCAAATTGAAAATCGCTACTCTGGTCCTTCGTCAGCGGGGCGTATCACCGTCAGCTATTCCGATGGGGATTTGGGTAAACCAGAAATCACACAGATAGCATCAGGAATGCAGCAAGGAGCTTATACTGAAATCTTTGAACTTATCCAAAGACAAATCTTATCAGGACATAAAATCCCTGATGGAGCTCTTATTGGTCTTCCTTCACCAACAGGATTTAATTCAGGTGCTGAATTACTTGAAACAGCCCACAGGTTATTTATGAAAACATCAATTATGCCAGTTCAGAATTTCTTAATTCGTGAATTGAAACCTTTAATTGAACTTACAAATGTCGGAATACCTGTTGACCTAAAAATTGAACAAAACACTGTAATCTAATGACTGATGTATTTTTTATATCCGAGGATTATTTGAAAACGAATACTGCAATCAACGAAAATGTTGACTCAGGTGAACTTAGATTTGCAATCCTTACTGCCCAAAATATAAACATTCAGGAGACACTGGGTCAACCACTCTATGAAGAAATACAATTCCAAGTATCAGGTAGTAGTTTAACTCCTGATAACAAGTATCTATTGGACAAATACATCGTTCCTGCAACAACTCAGTGGGCTTATTACCACGGACTTGATAACTTCTTTGTGAAGTGGGTAAATGTGGGTCTTGTACAGAATAGAAACGAGCAAGGGTCAAACATTGATATCAGAACATTCAAGTATCTTAAAGATAATGCAAGGTCCACAGCTGAGTTTTTTGACCAAAATATGAGGAGATGGTTATGTGCCAAAGCTAACCTATATCCAAAGTATAATGTCGTTGATATTGGAAAGATTCTACCTGAAAGAGGGTCAGCAAATCGTAGGTCAATTGCAATGAAACCAACTCAGTTTTACAATAGTTGGTATGGTCCCGTTCCAAGTTCAATTACAGGTGCTTTTCCAGCTCAGGCTTAACTATCCAAGTCGGGAAAATTTTGACGAGCATTTTCTAAGTCAGTTTCTTTTAGGTCTAACATATATCTGATTGCGGCTACAACACCTGAGTTAAAACCATGTTCAAAATTTGAATCATCGTTTCTCAATTTGTCTACAAGCTCAGGGAATTGTGATTCAATTCTATCATAGTTTTTTCTTGCCAATTCAATCGTAGAAAGGGTAGTTTCATTTGTCCTTGCAAACCACAACATATCTGTGTATACACTGTGTAGTTCAATCATTTCTTTGAAAACATCTGAATATTTCATATTTGTTATTTTAATGGTGAGTTGCTAAGATAAGAAAATTATTTCAGTACAGGAATATCCAAGTAAGATTTACTTTTAAAAATTACTCTAAGAACATCAAAACTACCATTCTGAGTTTTCTTGTACATTGTTGCAATGTGTTGTGAAAACATTGAAGGTGATTTCTTAATGTGTTTACTAATACCTGATTGAACAGATGATTTAAACTCTTTGTAATCCTTGATTGAAATTTCCCTGATAGTCATAGTGTTTAATTTTGAATTGCTAAGATATAAAATTAAAAGGTACCAGCCAAATCAAGCTTGTTAATTAGACAAAATTCTCCTTCTTTTTTATTCTCATAAACGAGTGAAGTAAACTTGTGCCCGAACTCATTATAGGAAACACCAATAACATCAAATTCTTTGTTAAAAATATCCTTAGGAACGGGGTGATTTTTGATTGTGGCAGAAGCACATAGTTCAATCATTAGGTCAATGAGAGAAATATTCATGTTTCTTTGCTGAACACCTTTGATGTTACCTTCAAATTTGTTGTTACCGTAAGCAATTGCATTGATTCGTGTGTCTTGTGTAAGTTTCATTGTGTTTGTTTTTTATTGATGAAGAACAAAGATATTGAATTATTTTGATTTAATAAAAACTTTATTTAACAGAGTTAAAAAATTTGTTGTAGTCATCTCCTTTTCAAGTTCATTGAAATAATTGAAACAGTCGGTTGCAATTTTAAGACCTTTATCATTTGTAATGTCTATGTTGATTACGGGGGAGTCGTTATCAACATATCCCATCCAGAAATTTATTGAACCGCAGTCACAATTTGAACATGGGTAGATTGCAATTTTAAATTCTTGACTGGTAGATTGTAGGTTAATTCCACGAAGGTTTTGAAGTAGTTGTTTGTTTTTGGGAGTCATTGTGTTTGTTTTTTATTGATGAAGAACAAAGATACTACTTTATTTGATATCACAAAAATTATTTTAAAAAAAAATGGGGGATATTTCTATCCCCCTTGACCACACATATAAGACCCCCGTCTTAGAAAGCTTCTACATTCTTTAAGTCCTTTAATAACTCTTCAAGTTTTTGGTCATGTTTTAACTTGAAATACTCGTCCATTCTTGGAACGAATCTATCGTCTCCTGTCTCCATCCAGTTCTGAACACGCTCGGTAACCAACATAATGTCCTTCATGCTCCATTGAAGATTATGAGCGGTCATAAGGGTCATGGCTGTTTTAAGTGCTGATTGTCTGTTTGT
>Ga0209990_10001250_pt1 | contig 21902 bp, 21 predicted proteins | sample NOAtaG_6_FD_187304 | JGI IMG/M metagenome (GOLD analysis project Ga0209990, IMG submission 187304) | Freshwater lake microbial communities from Lake Erie, under a cyanobacterial bloom - NOAA_Erie_Diel5S_2200h metaG (SPAdes) (version 2) | ecosystem: Environmental > Aquatic > Freshwater > Lake ...
TTGGGCGGACGCAGCAAGCCCCGTTGCAGTATAAATATCGTCATACAGAAATTTAAAAGCCATGGTTAGCCCTCGTCAATCGTAATTGTTGTTCGTTCGCTGCCCGTCATAGACGCCACAAGTCGGTTTTTAGTATCTCCAAGGTCGCGGAATGTGACTGTAGAGCCCGTAATATCGGTCTTACCTGCGGCCACGGCAGCCAAGATTCGTAAGATCTCCTCAGCTGTGTAGCCAGCGTCTACAGCGCGCTCCCACACGGCATTGGCCAATCCTTGTGGTGAAAGCGGATCAGGACCACCAGCCGTAGCCTCCATAAAAGCCCTGGCGGTCATGGTTACGCTAGGTACAAGGATTAGGCTACCTGAGCCAGTAACATCAAAAATCCCACCAAGCTGAGCCGAACCACTGATGGTCAAGGAACCACTAGCTAGGGCACTAACCGCGGAGCTAAGGACTGCAGAGTCAACCGCTAAGACCAGAGAGCCTGAAGCGACCAACGCAATGATCTGGTCAACGGTAAGGCTATTGGCCGTCATCGTCAGCGTGCTGCTACCGGCCATTGGTAAGGCTGGGGTAAGAACAATCACGCTTTGAGTCAGGGCCGCGCTGGCTTCGGTATAGCTTGAGATCGAACCGGCTTTGGTCGGTAGCACAAAGCTAGATGGCGCTAAGTGGCCGTTTGCATGACCTCCAAACGTCTGCGATAGACCGCCTACCATCCGGTTGCGAAAGCCGCCCTTGACCACGTTACCAGCCTGGCCGTAAACCGCGCCGGCAAAGGTTCCGGGATTCTGAAAGATCGACCTCCCTTGCCTGACAAGCATGTTAGCTCCAGCCTAGCTCAAGTGAGCCATAGAAGTTGGTAGATGCACCAGTAGCCGCGCCTGCGAAATAAAGCCAAACCAAACAAGCTCCGTCTTTGACTTCTGGGAGACTTGGCAGCTGGTTAAGGAAGTCTCTTTCGCTAGCTACGGATGCTGTGGTCAAAGGGATCGTAAGCAGAGGCTTGGCAAGTACCAAAGCGCCGGTACCAGATCCAGATGCAGCTGAGATCGTCACAGATTGGACCGATCTAATGCCCGCGTCACCGTTGGCTAAAGGCAGAAACGGGCCATAGTTGTTGGCTGCTGTACCGCTGTGGGTGATGTGGCCAGCAATTGCAGAAGCGGTGCAGGACACTGTAACTGGCAGGGTGTTACCTGCGTTACCGGCCTGGTCTGTGTAGCTCATTGCAACGTTGTGGGCAGTAGCGCCCGAAGCGACTGTAATTACAAGGTAAGCCCTAACGCCCTCGCCGTTGGTGTATCGCAGTGTAGGCGAGCCCACTAAGTTCTGGGCTGTTGCTAAGTTCATGTTGATTCCGGGGTAGTAGCCTTGCATGTCGACAAGCATCAGTTGACCTGGAACGCCGGTAGCCACAGCCGTGATTGCCGAGCCATTGAGCACATGTTTGGTGTCTGGGGTAACATCTCCACCGTGGCGCATACCAAAGATCTGCGTACCGTTACCGGCTGATTCGTTACAAGCTACGTAGTTAAGCGCGGTTCCTGCCCAAGCGTTGGCGACCGGAGTACCTGCTAGCGGACTCATGTCGTACCAGCGACCGGCAGTGTAAGCCGCAGCACCAGTAATCTTGTTCCAGTCGATGCGGTTGAACTTACCGCCTGTAATCGAAGTAACTAGATCGTCTATTGAAGTAAAAGGCATGTGATCCTCACACGTTTGTAAATAAGAGTTCTGCTTGGTACGTTCCAGCCGTCGTGGGGCTTCGAGCTATTACGAAGTTAAGACAGGCACCCTGCTTGATCTCCGGCGCTTGGCCAAAGATTCCAAACTGCTTCTCGGACGGTACGCCCGCCTCAAAGATCGGTAGCTCGGCTAGAGGGTGAACAATGGCGGCACAGATGAAACCACCCCCACCACCGCCCATCAGCACCGACTCGATCCGTTGGACGCCTGTATCGTTACCTGCCAATGGAAAGAATGGAGTTACTTGACCTTGTCCACCAGCTGTCCCGGTACCCGTAGCGCAAACGCCAATTGCAGTACCTGGAATTAAGTTTGCGGTTGAGGTGCGTCCAGTCGTACCGCTTTGGTTGGTGTAAGTGATAGTGATCGGCACCGAGTTTACAAGCGGAGACTGTACAATCAGCACGATCTTGCCGCTCGAGTAACGAGGTAAGCTTAACGTGTTGTCCATCACTTGAGTGTCTGGATCGTCAGTGTCAATCAGAGGGTAGAAAGCTAGGTAGTCCAGCAGGTACACATGATCAGGACCGGTTGCCAGCTGCAGCATCTGCCAGCGCAAGAGCCGCTTAGTTTTGCCGGTCTCAAAGACGCCTGTGAAGATGCCGAGGTTCCCCTCACCTTGCAGCGGCGTCAGCGTAAGCGAGCTACCTGCAAAGGGGTTGTATTTCGGGACGCCTGACGACTGGTTAAGATCAACGCAAAAGCCGCCTGTCCCAGGTGCTGGTGAAGTCGACTTGAACACATATTGCCAGTGCGTGTTTGTGGCAGCTGCTCGGCCTAAAGCGGCAAAGTTAATCATAATTAGTCCAACGTGAATGACAACGCGTTAGCTGCAAACTGTGGCTGTACGCCAGTTGTTACTGAGATTGAGCTGGACAGGGCCGCTCGAACAATGATGGTACCTGCACCTGAGCTGGACGTTACAATTGCCGCGTGCGTAATTGTATTGGAGCCAGACGTACACGCCGCAAATTGCTCAAGGTTGGCGTTGCTTACAGTATTGCCCGAGACAGTAAAATCAGAGGCCCTAGTAAGCACCACACGAGCATAGCCGCTGTAGGTTGCTTCATTAGTTACGGCAGATCCGGCTTCACCGGGATCAGCCGTGTAAAGGGCAATCCACAAGTTTGTGTTGCCGTTCCAAGGCAGGGCTGTGCCGATAAAGATTTGCTCGAGAACCGACGTTTCTGCGCTATTTGAAAATGACATTACCATCCTCCAGGAAAATAAGTGTTACCGGAACCGCCCCCACCAGAAGCGGAAATTTCTATTGTGTTAGCATTTTGAACAATAGTGACGTTTGACCCGGCGGTCAAAGACCTAAATTTTAAATCACTTGAAGACAACTCTTTAAAAATCTCGTAACCGCCCCCAATGTTTGATGCGGAATTAACAAGGCCGCCCCCTCCGGGGCGCTCCACATCTTCAATTACCAGATAACTGCTGTTCCAGTCTATTAAATTTTCTGGAATAATAGCTCGGTACAATAGTGCTACAGGATAAGATATAGGGGCAGGGCTGATAGTATAATTGCCAGAAATATCCATCGTAACCACACACCGTGCTCCTCCCACGTCCGTTGCAGCATTGAACGTAGGCTGTCCGCCCGAGATTGTAGACGCCAGAGCGTCCTCCAAATCTTGGAACGAGTCTTGCCGAAACGTTGCTCCGGTTGGCAGCGTGATAGTACCCGATGCTGAGTTTGCAATTTCCCAATACGTGGCGAAGACATTGCCAGATCCTCCGGAATTAATGTATATGTATTTATCCATACAATACCTTGTGTTGTTCGTTCATGACCTCGTAGGAGGTTGGATTGTTAGGCGATGCGAACCGCTCCTCAAGGCGGGCAAGGCTTTCGCCCTGCCTCGCTATGCGTTCGTCGATGGAGTCGAGTTTGTCTAGTACGCGGTTTAGGTTACTCATGTTACAGTCCACATAACCTGTCCACGCAGGTAGTTTGTGTTGGTTCCGCCAGTCCAGTTGCCGCCAGCAGATCTTTGAAAGGCAAAAGTACGTCCTGTAGTTAACGTGGCTAGTGCGGGTGTAATGACCGAAGCAGAGTTGTCATAAATCATAAAAGGGAGTGTAACGGTGAACGTGGGAGCTGGAATGCTACTAGGCAGTGTGAACGAGAAGGTCGCGGCACTTCCGGTTATCGTAAACGTGTCTATATGCAAGAACAGAGTCACGACATTGTTTACCATTGACCATTGAACCCTGCCCGCAGACACATCCCCAGCTTCAATGACGCAGTTTGTTTGACTTAAAAGGTCGGACGCAGTTAAGTTTGTTGGAGGGACTTGGTTTGTCACCAACCCGCTAGCGGTCTGTGTAGCCAACCCATACCCAACCGGGCTGGAGGCTTTGGCTTTGCGTACGCGCCAGCGCCAGTTTGTTGGAGAAGTAATTGTTGACCAAGCAGCTGCGGGGGTAATAGCAGAATAAAAATTAACCCTTACTGTTGAAACTCCTACAATCTGTATTTGGGCGCCGTATGCCGTAGAACCCGCATCGTTCATAGAATAGGAGGCAAGCCTGTCAACAAAACTAGTCCATCTAGCTCCAGAGGTTCCGTTATCAACTTCAAGTGTAAGCACATCGTCCGACTGAATTGGATATTGAAAGTCGCACTCGTAAGCCGCTATGTTTACACCAGTTAGGGAATAATTCAGTACAAGAGTCCCCGCTGGACCGTACCCTTTGTTGCTTGTGTAGGTTCCCGCTGTAGCCGTGGACGTACTATTCCACGCATACTCCACCTGAGCCCCAGCACCTAAGTTAACGGTGCCGTTGCCAGCCCACTCGGCGATGGGGACGGTCCCGTTAATAAATATAAGGCTGCCTGTAGGTGCAAGACTTGTGGTGAGCAGTGCGGAAACACCTGTAGTAGCCGTACTAGCTACAGTCATGGCAAATTTATTGGTGTCCGAGCCATTTTGCGCCAAATGGCCCATAACAAGATTGTTTGTTGCGTTGAAAAGCTGTACAGTTCCAAACCGCTGGTTAGATGCGCCTTGCGTTGTGTTTATGGTCAGTCCGCTAGGCAGCGTAAAGGTTAGATATCCTGAAGTTCCGTTTAGATTGATACCAGCGCCGCTTGGTGAAACTTGCGCTTTTATTTCAAGGCTTGACCCAACGCGACGGCAATACCAAGATGAGCTACCGGCCGTTCCAAAACTGATGCCTGATTCAAAAGTAGGCACATAACTCTGCCACTCACTGATAGCTGCGCCTTGCACAACCTGCCCAGCATTCACCACAAAGTTGTCAAAGTCTACGGTGTAAGCCGTGGCGTTGGTTGTAGCAACGTGGAGAATGAGGCGATAGCTTGTGCTTGTCGTCGTGTCGAAGGTCGTTTGGAACGTGTTTGTTCCTCTGGGAATGTCTACAGTTTGGGGTGTAATTAGCGCAGCGTTGGTCACATCGTATATGTAAACCCGAAGGTCTCCGGCAGCGTAGTTGGTCTTAACCGTATCGTAGTCGAAGCTGATCTGACACTTCTTGGAGCGATCGGTTGTCGCGATCGTAAAGGCAAACGCCACGCCCTGCCCTTGACGGTTAGCCGCGTCCTTAGCGAAGGCGAAGTCTGCGTTACCACGAAGCGGAGTTGTAGTGTTCCGCGTCCAAGTTACGTTTGGAGAGCCACCAGTGCCATCAGCCGGGGTAGCTGCAGCTGCGTCCGCATAGGTTGCCCATGGCGTAACAGTAGTAGATTCAGCATCGGGGTTAGTGATGTAGTTGACAAAGCCACCTGCAGTGCCTGAGCCTACAACGGTCTCAACGCCTGAGCTGTCCAACGTGTACAGCCGGTTGTCTGACTTGGGGTAAACCCGGATCCGACCAGAACTTGGGTTAGACGGTGTGCTCTCATGCAGCATCGTGATGCCGTCATCGAACGTTGGGTTGACCAGGTTAGCCTTGAGGTCCAACGCCGTCTGGGTTGCGGTCGAGATAGGCTTGTTGAGGTCACTCGTGTTGTCCACGTTCCCGAGACCAACGTCAGCTTTCACCAAACCGGTTGGGTTAGTAATGACTGGAGAGGTCAAGGTTTTGCCAGTCAACGTTTGCGACAAAGTGCGGGTTACAATTTCGTCCTCTCCCCCAATTGCACCAACTTTCCACTTGCTGCCCAACGTCGCGTCGTACTGAATAGCCGCCAGGTCTAAGCCGCCAGCGCCTTCGACTGTTAGCCCGGCCCCCGCCGCGGAAGCATCGGTCCCCCCAAAATTGACCGTAATGTTTTTGTCTTCTACTTCCAAATTTGTGGTGTTAATTGTGGTGGTAGTCCCTTGCACTTCAAAATCCCCGGCAATTGTGACCTTGCCGTCGGCCGCAATTCTCATTCTTTCAGCAGGCGTGCTACCATTTGACGTTTGAAACACAATATCCGATAGCCGGGTTGTGCCGTTTCCGGTATATTCTACTTGTATTTTTGCGGTTGTCTGGGTATTCCCGTTAAAACGCGGCCTAAAATCCAGGCCCCCGACTTCGTCTCCGTTTTGAAGATTCGTGTTTCCGGCTCTCGCTCGCTGAAAATCTACAAAAGGATGAGACCCAGGCGTATTATTGTGGTTGTCTAGCCGTAGTATGGACGCAGATGCACCAGATAAATCGTCGTCGTTTCGCACATTAATTGTTTTAAGTCCGGTTAGATTACCGTCTGCGTCAACGGTAGCGGGCCCACTAACTACCACGCCCGCGGCATCTCTACGCAAAATTTCATTGGCGTCTGCTAATACGGTTTTAATTGCAGATAGTGCTAGATCTCGGACTGTGTTGTCGTCTCCGTCAATAGTGGCCCCTGCTATAGCACCAAGATCAGAAACCGTAACCGTACTATTTTGTGCGGCGCGCCCCCCGGCCCCGTCCCACCGAACAATGGCGTTGTCGGTAGATGAGGCTATCGCGGGCCCGTCTATTTTTTCATCTAGTTGGGTTTGAACATTTCCTCCAGGCAGTGTTATTGTCGCCGCGTCAAGATCATTTACACCCGACACATTGTCGCTGTCGTCAATTATAATGCCGCTATCTTGCAGCGTATCGCCCGCCGTGCCGTCAAAACGCGGCACAGAATTGTTTGTTGAACTTACTGGGCCAAAGACGTCTCCGCCCCCACCCGCTCCTCCTGATCCGGACCATCGTGATTCGGCCATGATATCAACTCCTTATGCGCTAAGCGTTTTAGTCATTACCCACGCCGTCAAGTTGCCAGTACCGCTCGTTCGAGCGTATTTGAGGCGAACTTGGGCGTAGGGGATCTGGTTAAGGTTGATCAGGGTGCCGCCGGCAGCGCCGGTAGCCTGGGGGGCGGGGCTTAGCGTAAGCGCCTCCCAGTTAGTCCCGTCAACCGTGGCCTCAACGTCAAAAATGCCGGTAGGTGTGCCAGTCCATTTTAATTGATAGCCTACTACGTCAGTATACGTTACGTTTGTGGCGGCAGACGTAATGCTTGCCCCCATGCTTTCTCCGTCCAACAATTGGTACGGTAAAGCCACATTCTTACGCGCCATAATACCCTCCTTATGGGTTAGGCTGTGGTTAAGCCAGGTGTTCCCGATTATCGGGCCTGGGTTTTCTGTAAATCAGTTTGGTTTGCCTCGGCCAACTCTATGCGTCCGGGGTTTGGCGGACGGCCTGCCGTTTTTTCTTCAAAGCCGGTCTGCCAAGCCAGGACGTTTTGGAACGAATCGACTTGGACACCGAGCAAGTTGGACATGGCTAGACGTTTCCAACCGCCCTCCCAGCTTGCAATATCGTTGTTTTCGGCCGCCTTTATGACCTCGTCAATAACCGACAAAAGCAGTACATCAAACAACTCCGGATAGAGCGTCCTCATTAGCGCAGTCTCAACTGTCGTCAAGGCCCCAGCTAAAAATAGTTCCGCAAACCGCAAAGGGCGGTCAATTAGGTTGCACTGCCACATAAACCGGGCCTTGTCGCTGTCCGATGGCTCAAGCAAAGTCATACGAAACGCGCCAAATGGGACCTGTGTTGGTACTTGCGATTGCAAGTAATAGCGATTGTCTATTATCTGCGTTTCTACAAGCAATCCTAAGTCGTCTTCGTAATCCAATGCGGTCTGTTCAAGCTCTTCTAACGACGGTTCTTGATTTAACTGGTCCACAATTTCTTGAAATCGTTTGCGCGGCACCGTTGTCTCAGGAAACGGTGCGGGTTTGCGCAGTTTAGCAAACTCGGTTGCTGCTGCCGCCATGTCGCGGACAAGCTGGTCTCCCCGAGAGACGAGAACTTTAGTCGGTTTAGGGAGCTTCCCCGAAAGCACGGGATCCAGCCCCATTGCCCCCGCAATAGCTTCTGATTGCAGCATAGGTTACTCCTTTGGCGTTTTGACGCGCACACCCAGGGTGTTAAATTGCGTTTTCATGGCCTCAGACCGGCGATTATATAGTTTGCGTACAGTATCAGGAGTTGCTTCTGCAGTAGGGAAATATTCTCTTAATTGTTTCCAATATTCCCCTTGCGCAATGGCGGCTCCCGTATCTTTGCGCAGCCGCGCAATTATTATAGGCTCAAACGAATCAAAATACTTGGCCGCTTCGGGGTCTGTTGCCATTAATTTTTGATACGAACGCAGTTGATTCATTCCTGTCCATACTTTTCCGGCGTTTGTACCAAGCAAGTTGACGTGGGAATACGCTTCTAGGTCCAGCTGAAGCTCTTTAATAAACTGTTGATACGCGGGACGCTGGGCTATCTGAATTTCTCTTTCAACCCCGCCTTGAGCTTCTAGCTCATTAAACGCGGTAGCCCCTCGATTATAGTACTCTAAATTTTTGACATCTGAATCAGTCAAATCTTTGCCGTCTTCGCGATATAGTCCGCTTTTAACGTACGATTGAATTTCTTTCTTTTTAATTGTGTCGGATACTTGCGCGGCTACCTCTAATTCTCTTTGGGCCCTGGTATTTGCTAAATCGGCTTGGACCTTGGACGATTGTTGCATTGCTTGACCGACTTGTTGCGATGTTTTGGCCGCCCCCATACGTATCGCTAGTTTTTGGTCTATTTTAGCAAGAGCCGCTTCTTTTGTTGCTAGATGATTTTCGCGCTCTAGTTTTTTCATTTCTCGCTTAGTTGCAAGCGACGCCCGCATACCATCAATTTCTTTCATCTTACGTTCAAATTTTTCATCTTGTACACGATTAAATTGATCGATGCGACTATTTAAAATCGTCATGCCTACGTTTTGCCCTGAGCCCGTCAGCGCTTGGCCGTATGAGCCCAAACCAACAGACAACGCTGCAGCCAGTTTTTGGCCTTCTGATCTTGATCCCCAAAAATCCTCGCGCGGCGTGTTGGCCAATTCGGCAATTTTGCGATCAATCTTGTCCATTTCTTCCGCTAACAATTTCCGTTCCTCTTCAGCAATACGGGCTTTTGTTTCGCTATAAGTTGCTATAGCTGCGGCTGTTTCTTGGACTTTTTCCGTTTCTGCTTGCGTCTGCCCTTTAATACCGGAAATTTCTTCGTCGGCCCCTTTCGCAAACGCTTGTTCTGCCGCCGACATATCGTCAAACGCTTTTTGCGCCCCGGCAGTCTTGACTTTTTGCGTAGTGGTCGTCGAACCTAAATCTATTTCTTTGTTAATAATTGATTCGGATGTGCCTGCCGTCGGCAACCGAATTCCGGTATCGTACCCAGTAGTCACTAATCCGCCGGCGTCAGGAACTACCGGGGCAGCCGGTATCTCTCCCTCACTCGGTAAGTCTGCCGCGGCTTGTTCGTCCGGCGTATATGACGGCATCCACGGCGTTACAGATGTACTTGTTGCGGGCGCGTATGGCGGCACGTCAACAGCGAATGCCTCGCTCGCCATAGGGTCTTGCATTATGGGGGTCCCTGGCTGGGGGATTTTAGTGGTTGCCTCGGCCACGGTTTCCAATCCCGCATCAATCGCCTCAACAGTCGGCCCTACGACTGGCATATTAGGCACGGGAAGGCCGGTTTCCTCGTCAATCACGGTGCCCGGCTCTAGCATTGGGTCAAATAACTGGGCCATATTACGCCTCCTTTTTGGTTCTCTTAGCTATGGCAGCAGCAAACGCAGCCGCTTTCTTTGGGTCTTTGGCCTTGCTTCTTGGTATTACGATTTCGCCCGGGGACAACATTGCAGGCACAATATCGTTTTCGGGGTGATCCCCTTCTTTCAATTTAACTTGTCGGTCGTTTGGCAGTCCGCCTTTAGCCCGAGGCGCAGGTACTTGACCCCCTTCGGACATTTTAACCTTGCCGCCGCACGCATAGCCTTTAGGCATTGGGACCATACCACCCTTGTAAAACATTGCCCCCATTCCAGTTGAAAGCCCGTCGGTGCCCATTTTAATTGCGGCGTCCTCATATTTTTGGTTGCGCTGTCGGCGTTCGCGCGCGCGAGAATCTGCCGCTGCTTGGGCGTTTGTTTCGCGCATAAACCGGTTGCCAAACGCGTCTCCAGCAATACCGGCACTAGCCTGCGCCGCCCCTCCTAACAACGTTCCTTGAATGCGCGAAGCATCCATCCCCAGGTTAGCCCGAGTTGACGCAGTTGTCATGTCCGCCTCTCGCGCAGTTTCAGACAATCCAGCTAAGGCTCTCTGGGCGTCCTGCTGTTCCTGCAGCCTAAGCATAGATGACTGCGCGGCCGCATTCCCCATAGTTCCGGACGCCTGGAGGGCCGCCGTGCGGGCCGCCAATGCCGGATTGCTACCAAGCCCCGACCTGGCCGCCCCAAGGGCCTGCTGAAGGCTTCGGTCGGTTGCCTGGGCTAGCTGCATCTGAGCCAAGCTGGGGCCTTCGCCCCGCGCCTGTGCTTGCAATTGCTGTGCCAGACCTAATTGGTATTGGCGAAAAGTTTCGTCGGGGGCGTACGCGCTGGCAGCATTTTTTGCCGACGCAATAGCGGGATTAACCGTTTGCGTGTAGTCTCTTGCTACAGTTTGTCCAAATTGTCGCCCTTGTTGATATTCCGCTTTTCGCTCTGCGTTAAGTTTCGCTGCCGCGTCTGCTGGACTTAATTGCCCTGCCTTGGCTTTAGCTTTATCTCGCTGAGATTTGTCGTACACGGCACCAATGGCGGCCCCTAAAGGGCCCGCCACTACCATGCCGGCGGCCGCGCCCGGATTCTTTTTTACCGCTTTCTTTGCGTCTTCAGCCAGCTTTCCTGCGGACCCGCCAATCTTTATTTTCATAAGTTACCTCAATAACTTCCTGCGCCTGCGCGCGATTTGTTTGTACCAGATTTAACGCCGAGGTCCAAAGTCATACCGCTAATTTCAAACCGCCCTTGATTTTGCGTAAACTTGAATTTCATAGATTCACATTTTTGTTTGGACAAATGTATCTCAAATTCAGATCTTACGGGCATATCGCCCACGTCTACCGTCGCGGTTTGACCCGCCGATGACCCGTAATCTATAGCCACGTCTACTGTCAGGTCCGCGGGATCTGCGGACGCGTCGGACCAGTCGCCGACGCAGTATGCGCGCTTGACTCGCTGATAGCCAGCTATACCGTTCATGCGCACCCAGCCTGTCTCGACCACGGTTTCGATGTTTGTCACCGATCCGTCCTGATAGCCCGGAGAATCATCCGAAATAGGCAGATAATACGCCGCAGTAGTCGCACCAAGCAAGTGCCGGTTGCCTCGGTACATACCGCCGCCGGGGACCGGGGTCCAAGGAACGTCGTAGTAACTCCATGCGTTTTGGTAATAGTTGTAAACTAAGATTATGCCGTCTGCTAACGTAAAAAGGACCTCCTGGCGCTGCAGGTCGCACGTAGCTGAGTACACTTGCGCAGTTTGGTTAAACGGGCCCTCGCCGATATATGCCAGTTCCTGGTTTCGGAGAATCATGTAAAACCCCTTGTCAGATTTAAACATGATGCCCTTTGGCGTCAAAATGATAGATTCCGGGTCTTTAACACCCACGCCGTCAAACACAACTTGCGGTATGCTAAAGCTTCCTCCTTCGCCTGTAGCGCCCGGAGGATCGCCGTACGTTGTTAAAATCTGATTTGATTTGAACAAGTACAACGCCGAATCCATTTGCTGAAGACCGAGAGTAAGGCCTCCACGAGCGGGAACATCAAAATACAAGCCAAGAGACCATTCAACCGCCACTCCTGGTTCGGGGGGCTTGCTAAAGAATACCCGGTTGTCCCAACCAGCCGTAAGCGCGATAGCCCGGCCCTTGTATTCGGTCAAAAATCTAGGGGTCGGCAAACTATCATTTTCAAGAACTCCCCCCACCGTGTACAGGATGTTGCCAGACGTTGTACCTGCGTTGATAGTTTCGGGTAAAGACAAGTTGTCCCAAGTCGTATAATCGTAATACCGAAACGATGTCGCGCCTAGGTTGCTACCATAAAAAATCGACCCGTTTGCTTCTGTTACGTGCCAACTAATTTTAGGCTCGTCGGTAGACGCTCGACGCACCCAACCGGGGTTAAGTGCGTAAAGCAATGCGGTGTCAAACCTAAAAAGACTGTTAGACACGCCGTCTGCGTATATTACTACGGGGGTCGTGGGAGCGGATGTGTGTCGATTACCTCTAGCGTCATACCATTCCAAAGTGGCAGAAATTTGGTAAGAGCCGTTTAAAGCGCCTGCCGACCCGACGGTTATATTAGTCATAAAGGTCATTGTATTGGGGTAGTAGGACGGTTTGCAACGTGCCCCGTCATAGGTCAACCATGTTCCCGCCCCTACGAGCGTATGGGAGTTTATGCGCACCGCCTGCGGCATCCTTTTAGTCAAGTTTATATACGTCCAGCTGGGGGCGTATCTGTAAAACCCGGTCCCAATGTACGCACGCGTTCCGGCAGACGTTGTAGTGTTCGGGGTAAATGCGACTGCCTCCACTGAAGTAGTGGTAGCCGCCAACCATTGATCAGTCCCGTAAGGAAACAGACCACCAGAAATGCTAGGTAATACTGCGGAGTCCCAGCTTGCAATCTTGGTTGCGCCGTATGTTGAGTCATAGACAAGAAGCCCCGCTTCGCCTATCTGCAGAGTCGGGAGCCCTTGAGTATAATACGCCACAATCGGCCTAGAGTCTTGCAGATACAGCCGCCCAATTGGTGCGCAACTGTATATGTATTGCTGGGTAAGGGTATAGGCGCCGGATGCCCCCAGTGTCCCTACTTCGTGGGTAATATCGGGGGAGGGGCTAAATCTCCAGGACATGGTTGTCAAGGCGTGAGATGCGGAAGACGTTTGAACCAAGCCCACCCACTCTGCGCCATAGGTGCTGCTAATAACCGCGGGCCCCCATTGCAAAGTCAAACCACTGTCGGCTGAATACGAGGCCGCTTCAATAATACCAGTGGTGCCCCACATAAGGTTGAGCCGTCGGGTACCGGCCACATTACTCACCGCAATAGCCAGCGACCTTCCCGTCAGGGAGGTGAACGTATCTACTGTGGTTGCCGAAGACAAGGATACCGCTCCTGTAGACAGCGTTACGGTCGCATGTCGAACCGCAATTGCGGTTGTAGACGAGCTGTAAAATAGTCCAAACGTGGCCGTATCGCCGCTAGTGGAGATCCACGCCGTGCGCAAACTACTGGGGCTTCCTGCACTGATTGTTCCAAGGCTTAGTGCCTGGGAAGTGTTGGATGACAGGTTGATCAGGTAGCCAATTAGGTTAAGGGAGGCATCTAGAGCCCACACAACGGCATAGGCCGAAGAGGCGATGTTGACGTTGATTTGCGATGCAAAGGTACCAGCAGCCAGAACTAAAGACGCCTTTACCTGGCTGTTCCCAAACCGGTCTTGAATATCCTCAATTTGTGCTCGTAAATGGGTCGCGGCGTTTTGCGAAATTGTTACGGTTGCGTCGATTTCCGACCACGCAGTCACAACGGTGTTATTGATACTACCGCTATCTACAGTTTGAAGTCTTGCTGTTCCAGCTTGGGCGGAAGCTCCGATCACTTGCTTGCGGGCATAGGCATTGTACCCAATTCCGACGGGGGCGACTCCCGAGCTGCCGGCCATGTGGTAGATCGTCCCGTTATTAAACAACAAAGCGTTGTTGTCAACTACTACAACCCCTTCACAATCCTGGGTGGTCAATTCTTGGTAGCCGGGGCGCGTTGTAATTGCTCCCGTTCTTTCGAACCGGACGTTCTTAAGCGTCAACGGTTTGGACACCGTTACGTTTTTGCTGTCGGTCCGAGTGTCTTGACCCTCAGTAAACGTGATGTCCATATTATAGGTTCCGAGTGCCATGGGCCCTCCTAAAAAATGTAAATGTCAACTGTTACGGTGCCGCTCCCAATAAGCGTAATGAATTTAGTGTTATCGGCTTGTGTGCTGTTTTCGTATACGCTGGCTGTTCCGTTACGGCGCGTAATAATCCAGCCGCGCCAAGGTCGGTTAAGGCCGTGGGCCAGGTTTTGCGCGGACGTTGTAATAACTACGCGCGGAATAAGCCGTCCATCCAATAAGGGGTTTTGAGTCAGCTGGCGCGTGTAGTCGTCTACACTATTTGCCAGTCGCGCCCCCTCATCCGTCAGAGTTCCGGGCTTTCTAAATGCCTTAAGCATCACCCCCTCCAGAAATAGTCGGTCCAGGGAAAGCCGTTTTGCGTGTCGGTTACATGCTCAACTTGCTCAATATCGCGGTTGGCGGCCATTTTTTCGATGCGGGCTGCAATCTCCCCCCGTTGGCGAATTATGTCCGAGGTGTCTGATTCTTCTTTGGCCAGCATGCGTTCGGCGGCATACAGCACAATGTATTCATCCCAACCAAACTTGCTTAAACTAGTGGGGATTGTATCGGTTCCGTTAGCCAGTTCCGAAGCCGTGGGAACATACCACAACCGGTAATTGCCGGTCGCCCCGTCTGCCGGAATAAACAGGAGTTGGTCGCCCATAATTCTATATTCCCGGGCGGCGCCTCCGGTCATGTAGTAAGGGGCCGTGTTTCGGGTGTTTCTGTTTAGAAAATTATACATGCGCAAAGGGACGTATACGCCGGTAGTTGCGTCCGCTTGAAAATCCACCCCCCGCAGCTTGTAAAACCCCGCAGGCAGGTTGGTTGTGTTGCCGGAGCTTATTGTAAACGTGGTCGAAGTCGTAAAATAGTCCTCAAACGAAGCAACCACGAGGTCGTATAACTCAAAAAAACCTTGGTTAATGTAGGTCGTTAATTCGGTATCTGTCACAAACGCGCTATTTACCATGTCCGCGCGTTGGCGGGCGCGGTCCCGCAGTTCAGTCAAGGTCGTGGACACAGGTTTCTCCATAAAAAAAAGGAGGAGGCCCTAAGGCCCCCTCGTTAGTCATCTTCTTCCATCTCAAGGACGGCCAGAAGGTTCCGCAATTCATCAAGGGCTTTAGGGGCATCCTTGTCGGCGACTGCGGTCATAAATCGCCGCATGCAATCAAGACACTCAGATTCCTTGATATCCGCAAGGGGTTCTTGGACGGGGTCTTTCTGCACGTAGTCCTTAACGCCCATAATAGACGCAAGGTATTTGCCTCGGTTGTCGCGGTTAGGAAGGATCATAATCCCCCCTTATGACACAGGCAACGAGCTGTTTTGAAGTACTAGAACGAAGTTAACAACCGTGACGGCGGATGGCTCGGTCGGAGTTGCGCCGGCGTTAAGGTTGATTCTTACCGTCGGTGTGGCGGCCGAAACGTCAACGGCCTCGATCTGGGCTACAAGGTTAACGGCGGTTGCTGCTTGAACCGTAGCGACTGCGGAAATGCAGGCGGGGTACTGGTCTGCGAGCGTAATGGTATATTCGCCAGTGCTAGACTTGGCGACGGTGTATCCTAGTCCAGAAACAAGGGTAGCTGCGCCGCCCGAAGCTGCGATGCTAAACGAGCCGGCAATCAGCTTGATTTCTGGGTTAAGGGCTTGCACCGGCTTAAAAAATCTTGATGCCATAAGTGCTCCTAAAAATTATTCTACCCACGCAAACACGTGGTTTTTTACATGGTTTCGTTGTTTGTTGCACACTCTGCGAATATCGCAACGGCCAACTCCTAAAAAAGCAGCCGCTTCCGCCACAGATGCAAACTCGTCACCTGTAGTCTCACAACGCACACGCCGGCCCTGTTTTTTGACAGACTCTAGCCATCGTGCTTTTGCTTCGGGATTTCCGTGCAAATGCGTTTTAGCAATATCATTTCCTTGCTTACGTTCCGACTGCAGTGCGCGCGTCTCATCTGAAACAATTGCGCCTTTGCGAGGCCCTCCGTTTTTTGCCACCCAATCAACCAACACTTTTCCTTGCTTGCGCCTAGACGATAAATCGGCCCCGCCTTGCGTGCCGTTTAATCCCAACCCTTTTCGGGCGTCTAAATCTTTCACAAGTCGGGACTCGGTGTCGTATGCGTCTTTGCGAGAATCACAAGAATAGAGAATTTCTAGCTCCCAGTCTTTGATTTCGGTTGTTCGCATAAACACCGATAGCGGTGTGTGAGCCCTCCAACAATCAGCGTAGTGCAAACCAAGCCGCCGTTTTGGGTTTTCCGATTGCCCGACATAGAAATGTCCGCTAGGTTGATGGACGATTTTGTAAACAAAAAACATAGGGCCTCCTTTGATTAACATCAATTAAGAGTGAACAACAAATGCACGTCAAAGCCCGATACGAATATTATATCCTGGAGCCTTGCAGATTGCGTTGCCGTAAAAGCGGTAGCGCAGCTCAACGCCGTCGTCAGAAGTTTGGCGCAACCAGCGGTTCCCGTCGTTAGCAGCAGGGCTAACAGCTTTGCCGATAGAGCCAAGCTTCCACGTATCAAGTTGGAGACCGTAAGCCAAATCGCTTGGGCAGTTTTGGTCGGCAACAACGCGAACAACGCCGCGAGGACCGGCTAAACGAATAGCGTTAAAGCCAACTTGGCCGACTTGAAGCGTGTCATAAACAACTTTAGAGCCGAGGGACTTTTCGAGTTCCGCGTACTTTTTGAAGTTCATGAGCATGTGGTCGATACGAGCACCTTCTCGGCCGCTGAGGTATAGCGCGTCGATCAGAGCCTCTTCGATTGGTTGTGCGGAACCGTCGTAACGCAGACCGCCAAGGCGGGTGCTGTCAGCAGTACGGTCAACGCCAAAGAACGACGTAGAAGTAACGCTAGAAGGCAGCCAGTCAGCCAGACCGGACATCTTAAGGCCGCGGTCGCCTTCTTGGAAGATGAAGTCGTTAGCAGCAATCGTACCAGAGGCGTTATAAGTTCCGGTCAAGGTGATAACGCCGGTTGTCCGGTTGATGCCGGCAATCAGCCACTCGTCGTCAGAACCGTCAGAAGTACGGATCGAACCACCAGTTTCGGCCGAGTGGATAACCAAGCTCATACCAACTTCAAAGTTGGTTACTTGCTCAGGGTCTTTCAGCGTGAAAATGAAGGTTCCAGCGGTTTCTGCTGGCTCAGCCAATACTTGGCCTTTGGCGCCGGCAGCGTTTCCGTACAGGCCGATAGCCAAGTCACGAGAAAGGGTGTGAATTGCCGTGTCGATAACGTTAGTGGCAAGTTCCATAAAGGCGTTTGCATTGCCTTTAGAAGCTTCCATTGCTTCGTTGTCGATAGTTGCAAGGGAGTAGTTCTTAACGCGGGTTACGTTGAATTTGATACCCTTGAGGGCCGAGCTGGTGCTCAGGCTTTGGGCCGTGCTAAAGCTAGCAGAACGCGACTGGACGTCGGCGTACTGAACTGGCTGAACAAAGTACTCGCCGCGCATTTCTTCGTATTTTGGGATAAGCGCAAGCAGAGGATTGTTTTGGTAGACCATATTCTCTACCATTTCAGGGGTATAATGCTCTTTGATTGCAAAATCAAAAGTGGTCAAGGTGTTTGCAGATGGCATTGTGTTGAGTCCTTTCTATTAGTCCCATTTGATAAGTTGTGCCGCGCGGCGTTTAGATTCTTCGATCGTCCTAGAATCAAACGTCCGAGGCTGTGCTGCGGGGGATGCTAGACTTGGATTCAACGTGGGTGCGGGTCGTTTCTCTCCGCTGTTTTGCTCTTTAGCCGCGTTTTCCGGTGTCAGTAGTCCCTTAAGTTTTTGCGCTTTCACGAGTTTCTTTGCCTGTTCCAGCAGGTATGTCTCAAGTTTGGCTGCGGCTTCCTTTACGTCAAGAACTTCTCCTGTTTCTTGGTAATGAGCCTCAATCAAACCATAAACATCATCAACGCCGCCAAGAGCATTTACCAGCTCAAACTCTTCGCCGCCGGCCTCAAGGGCCTTCTTGATGTCTGCCTTAAAGGCTTCAGTCTCGCGATGCGCATCCTTGTTTCGCAACTCGTCCAGCTCAGCCCGAAGCCTAGCTATAGGATCTTCGGCCTCTGGTTCGGGTTGCGTAGTCAGGTCGGTTTCAGATATTCCCAGTTTCTTAAAGAATTCAGACTTGTCAGACTTAAGCAGGTTTTTCAATTCCGACACACTTACTGCGTCTTTGAGCTTAGCCTGCTGTTGTTGCAATTCCCGCTCTTTGCGAGCAATTACTGCCAACCTTGCCTCGTCGGAGGGGCCGGTAGGTGCCGGGGTAGCGGGTGCCTGAGATTCTTGGGGTGCCTGGGTCGCATTCAGTTCCATTTTATTGTCCTTTTATTGTGGAACGTTCGATATCAAATCAGAGGTTGGTGCGGCCTCTGGATTTGCTTGAGGCGCCATGGGGTTAATGGGCAGCGGTTGTGCTGGCTGCATTGCCTTAATGGCTTCCTGGAATCGCTGAAGCAGCTCAAGCCGCTCTTCTGGGGCATCATCCAGCTTGGCTTGAATGTAGGCTTGCTGGCTCATACTAAGCGCTTCGTCCAGATTCATCTGGGGTTCGGGCGGTATGTAAGACCCGTTTTCCAAGATTGAGTAAATCATTTTTTCCGTCAGGTCTTTACTTGACATAACCGCGGACGTATACTGCTTAAGGTCCGGGAAGTCAAGCAGCTTCATACCCCAATCGGGAGGGATCATGCCGGCTTGTATGAGTTCCTGAACTTTGGCCATTCGGCCCGAGGGCTGTGTCGGCAAAAGGTTAGCCGGGAACATGCGCATGACGTATTTTTCGTCTGACATATCGGCATCTTTCCAGTCGATAGTCTTCATAAAATTGTCGCTGACAACCTTGGCTCGGGCCTTTCCGCCAGATTTAACCAGATCACGCGTCATGTCGATTACAATCTTAGCGCAGTCAAGGTAAAATTCCTCCCAGCGCTGCCCAACGACCATAAACCGCTCGGACTCGATGTCGTTGTATTCGCGCATGGCGACAGCTGATTCCAGACCTGCGGGCTTTTGGCTGGTTGCGGACATTTGGCTGATACCTATCTTTTCGTACCCAGACTGGATCAACCAGCGGATGTGCTCGTAAATCTCTCCGCTCATGGCTTGCGGGGTCTGAAACATCGGGGGTGTGCCGGTGTATTTGTACACGCCGCCAATCGTGTTGTTCATGCTCGCCTGAGATATGGCCGAACCCGCCTGAATAAAGATCCGGGGGACGGCAATCAGCCGCTGAGCCAGCTCTACGTTGCGTAACAATTTGTTAAGTTCCATTTGGGTGCCAAGAAGCTCTTCAGCAATACCCAGCCCCCAGTAACCGGCCACACGCTCAGACCAGCGCCAGGTGACAATAGGGAAATATTGTTTTGTCCATTCGCCTTCGTACAGCGTGACATTACTAACGGCAATTACGTGGCGGCCGTCATCGGCCTCGGGGCCGCTAGGAAGGTGCCACATTTCGATAACCTTGACCATGTCGTTTGAGTGCGACGTGCCGGGTTGATCGGGGAACGCTTTAGGGGTGTCCGCCAAGTCTTTGGCTTTGTCCGGGTAGGCCGCTTTAAGTACGTCCCGAGAGACGTACATTGTGTGGCCCATCTGCCGCGGCTTGCCGTAAACCGCCTCGGTATCGTCCACGACCAGCTCGTCAACCAGAATTCGTTCAACGCAAAGTTCGTCGTTGTGGATGTAAAACTTAAGTGCCCCGGTCCCAAATATGCCGCCGTCTCGAAACACTTGCGCGCCCTTGCGATACAGCTGCAAATAGTCAAACGAGCCGTCTAAGAACTGCGTCAGCTTGTCAGCCTGGCGTCGCTGTTTCCAGTTACCGCCTTCGGTAAGAATCATGGGACGGGGGCGCGATTTGCCTATCTTGGATGTCGCGGTATCTACCGCAGATTTGATAATATTGTAGGTGGCTAGGTAATTGGACAAGTTCTGGCTAAGGGCCGTTGAGGCCAACCCGTCAAAAAATCCAAACGGATCCTGGTTTTGGTATAAACGAGCAAATTGCAAAAGCTGCAACCTGCGCGCAGACTGGTCTTTACGGATCGCCTCCGCGTACCCAAATACGTGCTTGTGTAACTCGCTGGCCTTTTCGGTCCACCAGCGGGACGACCAGGAGGGCTGTTCTCCGCCCGCGCCGTAGTAAACAACTGCCATAAGTTACCTCAGAGTTTTCTAGTTGCGTTAAACATCATACCGTCAATTTGTTCTATTGTCAGCTGGCCTACAGCTGGCTCTATTTCTTTTTCGGGGGCTTGCTCGGCCAAGCCGCTCAACGGTTCCGGGCCCAGCACAGCGCTAAAATCACCCACACTAATCTGGGCTATTCCCAGCCGTCGGGCGAGTTCCAAGATTCGTCTAATATCGTCGATGTTTCGAATATGTTCCATTGCTCTTTCTCCTGTTCTCGTGCAAATATTCGGTCTTCTACTTCTTTGAGGGCCGCGGCTTCAATCCGCTCCTCTTCGGTTGGGGGAGTTTTCTTGGGCTTGCTAGCGTAGTTGTAGCACCATCGCCAGGCGTACAGTGTCGCATCTGCAAAGTGGTTGTCGCAAGCTTTGTGCTCTTCCCACCTGCCGTCAGCACGCTTTTTTTCATCCCAAACAAGGGACATGTATTCGGCCTCAAGGTCTTCGTGGTTTCCCACAAGCTTGATCTGCCCGGTTATAAAGTCGGCGTTCATCATCTCAATGTAATCGCGCTTGCCTTGTTTTTCGGCAATTTGGATCGGTAGGTTGTAGCGGGCTATCATCTCTTCGACGCCCTGCTTATTTGCTCCGTCCATGATGATGCGCGACACGTTAAACCGGTTTTGAAAATTGCGGATTGTTTCGGCAACTTCCGTAAATATCATATTGCTGCGGCCGTATGAGGCAACTACGTACAGGCAGGGGTCGTAGCTATTGTACGCGCAAACGACAAATGTCGTCTTGTCGTCGTATCCAAGGTCAACGCCCATGACGTACTGCCAAGCCCTGCTGTCGGGCAGAGCGTCGGTCTTGTTCTTCTTGCCGTCATAGCGATACACCAAGGCGTCCAAGTCCACAACCCACTCGCCAAGGTAGAACTGTTTAAACTGGGGGGTATCTTGAATATCTGGGTTTGCCCTAAGCAATAGTTCTAGGTCCTCAGCCCATTGCCGGGCCATGTGGGGGTTATCTAGTACCGACCATTTGTGCAACGACCAACCAGGCTCTTTGCCGGTAGTCACGTCAAAATATAACGAGTTAAGATAGTTTGTCGGCGTACCGATCATAGCGATCTGGCCCTGGTAGTCGGCTACAGCGGGTTTAAGAATACCGTACACAAGCGCTCGCTGGTCAATGTTGTACGAACCCCCTTCGTCGAGCACGACAAGTTTGAACTTTTGGCCCAGAATCTTGTGCATCTCATCTTCGTCGGCGTCAACGCCGGACAAATATACCACAGAGCCGTTTGGCAGCTCAAGAGACAATTCTGATTTGTTTGGCTTGGCGCGAAGGTTGTACTGGCGGTTAAGAACCGTTAAGATGTCTTTCCAGTAGATCGCTTTGACCGACGCCCGCGTTTTACCAAGGATCAGGACCGACACTCCGGGGTACTTGTACGCAGTCATTAGAGCGTATTCGCCAACACCAAAAGATTTTCCAGCACGGCGCGTGCAAAGCGCGGCCTTAAGCGGGGCTGGGTCAAGGATAAAATCCGTCTGCTGCTTAAAGCTTGTGCTCAGCCAGGGCACCTGACTTTTTTGCCGGGCGCTTAACTCGTTGAGTATCGCTCTCGCTTGCAGCTTGTTCATTGGCTTCTTCCTCGACTAGGTAGCATATATTGGCAACCGTGGCCAGTGTTTTTGCTTTCGACACGCGGTCCTGAATGTGCAAAAACGGATATTCAAACCAAAGGTCGTGATGTTTGTTGGTCACATGCG
>Ga0209990_10001253_pt1 | contig 21871 bp, 17 predicted proteins | sample NOAtaG_6_FD_187304 | JGI IMG/M metagenome (GOLD analysis project Ga0209990, IMG submission 187304) | Freshwater lake microbial communities from Lake Erie, under a cyanobacterial bloom - NOAA_Erie_Diel5S_2200h metaG (SPAdes) (version 2) | ecosystem: Environmental > Aquatic > Freshwater > Lake ...
GGCTGTTGACGATCACGCCGACAAGGAGGTTCAGGAACACCATCGTGCCGCCGAGGATGAAGCTCACGAAGAAGATCGGCGCAGCGACCGGCGAGGTGTACGCAGGCGCCGCGCCGTCCGGCCCGGGAATCCCCGCCATCTGGTCGCGCATGATGTCGACCCACCCCTCGAGCGTGAGGATGCCGAACATCGTGAGCAGGCTCGCCCACAGCGAGCCGAAGCGCTCGGGGTCGTTCGCACCGAAGAGCGACACGCCCATGACGCTGTAGACATAGAGCAGGAGGAACAGGAGCAGCATGATCCAGCCGAAGCTCGGAAGGCTGCGGAGCAGCGCGTCGACGATGAGCCGCAGCCGCGGCAGCGCCTTGACGAGCCGAAGGCTCCGTGCGACGCGCGCGAGCCGCAGCACCTGTGCGAACTGCCCGTCGAGCGGCAGCACGCACACCACCGTGATGACGAAGTCGAACAGGTTCCACGGGTCGCCGAAGTAGCGCATGGGCCGGCTGCCCGCTGCCGTGATCTTGAGCAACGCCTCGACCACGAAGATCGCGATCACGACCTTGTCGATCAGCTTCAGGAGGCCACCCACCGCGTCGTGCACGGCCGGAATCGTCTCGAGCCCGACGATCAGGCCGCCGAGCACGATCGAGCCGAGCACGGCGCCTTGGAACCATCGGGACGACACGACGCCGTGCGCCCATCCGCCCGTGCCACCGGAGTCGATCATCTGCTGGTCACCCAAGAAAAACCTCCCGCCCGCCGGGGTGCGGCGGGCGGGAGGAATCTAGCGGAATTCGCCGAAGCGCTGTGCGCGGCGCCTTACTTCGCGGCCATGCGTTCCTTGATCTTGCCGATCACATGGTGCATCGCAGGCAGCATCTCGGCCGGCGCGGCGCCGAGCGAGCCCTGCAGCTGCGAGAGCACCTGCGGCAGCGCGTCGGACGGAAGCTGCTCGAGCTGCTTCAGCACCTGGTCGACCATCTGCTTCTGGGCGTCGTTGAGCGACTCGTAGGAGACCACCGGGACCTCGACCGGCGCGTCGAGCGCCGCGACCTTGTCCCAGCTCGTCTCGTCAGCCGGCAGGTCGAGCGCGCCCTTGCTGACGACCATCGCCGACGACTTGGACAGCGCCTCGCCGATCGGTTCGAATCGTCCGCCGAGATGCTTGGCGAGGAACGCCTCGGTCACCGCGTTGAAGGCGATGTTGTTCTCCGGCTTCGCGAACCCGTGGCCCTCGTCGGGGAAGAGGATGTAGGTGACGGGGAGCTTCTTCTTCTGCATCGCCTGCACGATCTGGTCGCTTTCCTGGCGCTTCACGCGCGGGTCGGTCGCGCCCTGGCCGACGAGAAGCGGCTTCTTGATCTCGTCGACATGCGTGAGCGGCGACATGTCGCGCAGCTTGCGGCGCCCCTCGGGCGTGCGCTTGTCGGCCACGCGCTTCGCGAACATCTCGGTCATCGGCGCCCAGTACGACGGGATCGAATCGAGCAGCGTGATGAGGTTCGACGGACCGACGATCGCGACGCTCGCCGCGAAGAGATCCGGCGTGAAGGTGACGCCCGCGAGCGCGGCGTAGCCACCGTAGCTGCCGCCCATGATGGCGACCTTGTCGCGCTGCGCGACGCCGTTCGCCACGGCCCACTCGACCGCGTCGACGAGATCGTCGTGCATCGCGTCGGCCCACTGGCCGTCGCCCTTGTTCACGAAGTCCTTGCCGAAGCCGGTGGAGCCGCGGAAGTTGACCGACAGCACCGCGTACCCACGGTTCGCGAGCCACTGATGGGTCGAGTCGTAGCCCCACGAGTCGCGTCCCCACGGGCCGCCGTGCACGAGGAGGACCGTCGGCAGCGCATTCTCAGGGCGACCGTCGCGGTCGGAATCGGACCAGGTCGGAAGCGAGAGGTAGGACGGAAGCACCAGTCCGTCGCGCGACTTGATCTCGACGGGGTGCATCGCGGACAGCTCGAGCCCTTCGAGCTTCGAGTTCGAGGTGAACAGCTTGGTCGCCTTGCCGGCGGCGCGGTCGTACAGGTAGGAGACGCTCGGCCCGTCGTCGTGCGAGAACGAGACGGTCCACTTGGTGTCGTCGAGCGAACGCGAGGTGACGCTGAGGTCGCCCGGGTCGAGCGTGCGGAGGTACGCGAAGTCCTTCTCGACCTTCGGCGAAAGCACGGTCCACTCCGAGCGCAGGTACTCGCTCGACACGGCCTCGACCGTGCTGTCGATCGGGCTCACGAGCGCATCGGACACATCGGCCTTCTTCGTCTCGAAGATCGGCTCGACGGTTCCCGTCGCCAGGTCGATCGCGGCGAGCATCGAGAGATTCCGGTTGCGCGAATCAATCAGGAACGCGCGCTTGCCGGCGCGCTCGATCGAGCTGATCGCGGTCGTCATCGCGTCCTCGAAGGGCACGGTGAGAAGCGGGCGGAACGCCACGCCCTCCGCGCTCTCGTCGACCGCGGAGTAGACGGTCGATCCGTCGGGCTGCGGCTCTCCGACGACGCGGACCTTCATGCGGTCGTCGAGGACCGTGTTCGCGAAGCGCGTGTTCTCGAAGACGAGCTTGCGCTCGCCCGTCATGGCGTTGACGAGATGGACATCGAAGAACTGCGGGTCGCGGTTGTTGACCGCGATCGCGACCGAGTCGGGGAAGTCGCGGCTCACATGCGCGATCTGCGCGCGGGCGCCGTCGAAGGGCGAGAGGTCGATGGTGCTGCCCGACGCGATGTCGACCGAGTAGACGCGGAAGTTCTCGTCGCCGTTCTTGTCCTGCATGTAGAGGATGTGGGTGCCGCTCGGCAACCAGCCGAACATGCGGATGCCGCGCCCCGTGTCCTTGGTGATCGGCTTCGCCGCCGCAAGGTCGCCGACGGGCGCGACCCAGACATTCAGGACGCCCTCGGAGGGCGCGATGAAGGCGATGCGCGATCCATCGGGGCTGACCCGCGCGGATAGCCGCTCGGGGTTGCCGAAGAGGACCTCGCGGGAGATGACCGCGGGGGGCTCGGTCAGAGAGGAGTCCGCCGCCGAAGACGCGACCACGGCGGACAACGAGGCGCTCGCGACGACGGTCGCGACGCACGGATGGGCGATTCGAGCGGGGAAGAGCGAACGGGCGATTCGGAGGATCGGGGGCATGTCTAGCTCCAATGGAAGGGTGCCCATGTTACGAATTCAGGCTCTGGGATTGCAGCATCCGGCGACCCCGACGGGCGCCCGGTGCGGGCGTGGACGGCACGGGACGCCCGAGCCCCGACGCGCCTTCCCCAACTCCGTCGAAAGCGTGCCGAATTCCCTTGGTCCGCGCCCGCGTGCGACCCGCAGTGACTCGGATCAGGGTCTTGGTGCGGCAGACCCTTGCCTGTAGTCTGCGTGCATGACACACCCCGCCCTCCGCGCCGCAGCAACCGTGTTTTCCGCGCTCTCCTTGGTGGCGGGAACGCTCTCGACCTCCGCGAGCGTCGCTGCAGCGCCGCCAACCGGCTTCGTGGTCGACAGCATCGGCGGCGGGTTCTCGGAAGTCGTCGGGGTCACGAACCTTCCTGACGGCCGACTGATGGCCTGGGAGCGAGGCGGCCGCGTCTGGATGATGAGTGCCGACGGCGTCAAACTGCCGAACCCCGTCCTCGACATCCGGCCAGAGGTCGGCGCGTGGCGCGACTTCGGACTGCTCGGCTTCGCGGTCGATCCGAACTTCCCCGCGTCGCCGTACATCTATCTCCTCTACATCGTCGACCGCCACCACCTGCGCTTCGCGGGGACCGCGCAGTACGACCCCAACGCCGACGAGTACTTCGCGGCCTCGATCGGCCGCGTGACGCGCTACACGCTCGACTCCGCGACCAACTTCGCGACCGCGATCCCCTCCTCGCGCCTCGTGCTGATCGGCGAGTCGATGTCGACGGGCATCCCGATCCTGCACCAGTCGCACTCGCTCGGAAACCTCGTGTTCGGCCAGGACGGGACCCTGCTCGTCTCGACCGGCGACTCGGCGAGCTATCTCGAGGTCGATCTCGGCGGACAGGTCTGGGACGGCTACATCGACCAGGCGCTCGCGGACGGCATCATCACGCAGCGCGAGAATGTCGGCTCGTACCGGTCGCAGCTCGTCGATTCTCACTGCGGCAAGATCCTCCGCATCGACCCCGCCACCGGGAACGGCATTGCAAGCAACCCGTGGTTCGATCCGGCGAATCCGCGCTCCGCGAAGAGCCGCGCGTTTGCGCTCGGACTGCGCAATCCGTTCCGCATGACGATCGTGCCCGGCACCGGCGACCATGATCCGGCGGCCGCCAATCCGGGCACGCTGCTCGTCGGCGATGTCGGATGGGTGACGAACGAGGAACTCTCCGTGATCTCGAAGCCGGGCCTCAACCTCGGATGGCCCATCTTCGAGGGCCTCGAGTACCAGCCCGGGTATTCGGCCTCGGCCTTGGCGAACCCCGACGCGACCAGCGCAGGTTGCGCGCCGCTCCCCTTCCGCGACCTCCTCCGTCAGGACTCGCAGTCGCCCGCCCGGTTCGTGCGGGGCTGCGCCGTCCGCCAAGCCGAAGCGGCCGCCGCGGCGAATTCGCCCGTGTACACGAATGCGCAAGGATTCACGGGCGAAGGCTTCCGCGACCTCCGCACGGGCACCAACACCTGGATCGAGTGGACCGTCGCGGTGCCGACCGCCGGCGCGTATCCCGTCTCGTTCCGCTACTCGAATCCCACCGGCTCGCCCCTGCCGCAGACACTGATCGTCGATGGACAGGTCGTCGAGTCGAACCTCGTCTTCGAGCCGACCGGCGCCGCGTTCGATTGGCGCGTGACGACCGCGGCCGCCGTCAACCTCGCCGCGGGGCAGCGCACGATCCGCATCCGACCCAGCGTCTCGGACGGACCCAACATCGATGCGATGTGGATCGAGGGACTCGATAGCCCGGATGTTCCCGACACCATCGCCACCTTCACGCATCACCGCCCCGCGATCGACTGGCGGCATGCGCCGGCGAAGTCGCGGACGCCGGGATTCTCCGACGCAGGCAGTGCGATCGTGCTCCCTGTCGGTTCCCCGGGTGGCGCCACGGGCACCGAGTTCAACGGCTACTGCGCGCTCGGCGGCCCGATGCTCGACTTCCCGTCGTGGCCCGAAGCATGGCGCGGCAAGATCATGTTCTCCGACTTCGTGGGCAACTGGCTGCGGGTCGCGGAGGTCGAGAAGAAGAACGAGTGCGGCGGCGGCGGCGACGCGTGCCGATGCGGATACCGCATCACGGGCATCAGCGTCTTCGACGGTGGCCTCTCCAACACCGTCGGCGTCTTCGCGGACCCCGTGAACGAGTGCCTGTATGTGGCGCGCTGGGACCACATCTCGCGGTACCGCTACCTGCCGGGCGGCTCGCAGTCGCCGGTGGTGTCGCTTGTCGCGACGCCCACATTCGGCCCCGCACCCCTGACGGTGCAGTTCGACGCATCGGGAAGCACCGACCCCGAAGGCGCGCCGCTCTCATACGAATGGAACTTCGGCGACGGCACGACCTCGAGCGCGGGCCCCATCGTCAGCCATGTCTACGGCGCGAAGTCGCCGCAAGGTCGGACCGCGACCGTCACGGTGCGCGACCCCGGCGGTGCCAGCGCGACGAAGTCGATCCAGATCGGCGTGAACGACGCTCCTCCGACTGCGCAGATCGTGTCGATCGAGGACGGACAGCTCTACCCGATGGACGCGCCGACCACCTTCGTGCTGCGCGCGGAGATCGTCGACGAGGTCGATGGCGCGGCAGGCGTTTCATGTTCGTGGGTCACGGTGCTTCATCACGACACGCACGACCATCCCGAGCCGCCGGTGGCGGCATGCCTCGCCGAGACGGTGATCTCCCCGATCGGATGCGTGCCGAATGCGACCTTCTGGTACGAGGTCACGCTGACGGTCACCGACTCGTCCGGACTCGTTGCGACCGATACGGTCGCGCTCTACCCGGATTGCGACGGCGTGCTCGCCTGCGCCGGCGACATCGACGCGGACGGCTCGGTCGGCGGCAGCGACCTGAAGCTGCTGCTGGCGGCCTGGGGGCTCGGCGGCGCGAGCGACCTCGACCGCGACGGCACCGTCGGCGCTCGGGACCTCGCGGTGCTGATCGGCAACTGGGGTCCTTGCGGTCCGTAACGCACCGATCCCGCCGTCCGCCTTGCGGATCCGTAAACCGAGGGCAGAATGGCGTCATGAAGTCCCCCATTCGTTCCAGCGCAGCATCGCCGCTGACGGTGATCGGTTTCCTGCTCGCGGGCGCGTTCGCGGCCACCGCCGCCTCGGCGGATTGGTCGAACCTCGGCGGCGGCCCCGGCCGGAACGGCCTCGTGTCCGCGCAAGGCCCGACGGCCCTCTCCCAGCGGTGGAGCGGCGCGCCGACGAGCCTCATCAGCTGGACGCCGATCGTCGAAGGCGACCGCCTGTTCACGGTGCGGCAGCTGCAGGCGCAGAACCCCGTGCAGGGCCCCGGCGATTCGCCGGTCTACGCGATGCGCGTCTCGACCGGCCAGATCCTCTGGACCTTCGACTGCCCGTTCCAGGCCGGCGACTGGACGACCGTGGTGTACGGCGCGAAGAACGGACGCGTGTTCGTCGGCCGCGGTGGCAACGGCTCGTCCGCAAGCGCGCCCGTCTACTGCCTCGATGCCGCGACCGGCGCGGTGCTCTGGGTGTCGACCGACGAGATCGCGACCGGCGCGTACGACGGCGTCGTGTTCGCCGACGATGGCGACCCCATCTTCGCGACCCACCTCTACATCCGACGCGTCGACGCGCTGACCGGCACCACGCTCTGGAACACGGTGCGCAGCTGCAGCGTGAGCGGCGACTGCGGGCCTGCGCGCAGCGGCGACTCGGTCTACATCGATGAGGTCGCGCCGGGCGGGCAGAAGCTCACGCGGGTCGACATCAACACGGGCGCGAAGCTCTACTCGAGCGCGACCATGCCGGGGTTCCTCTCGCAGAACACGCCGTTCTGCGCGCCGGGCGGACTCGTGTACTACCCGCGCACGCAGAGCAACCAGACGGTCGACTTCCTCTACGCCTTCCGCGACACCGGCAAGGGCTTCCAGCAGCTGTGGACCTCTCCGGCGATGGCGGGCGCCGGCAGCCAGCACGGCATCACGCCCGATGGCGGCGTCGTGATGCTCAACTTCCAGGGCAGGCTCGAGGTGCGCGACCAGCTGACCGGCGCGCTGCGTCATCAGACGGCCACGAGCGTCGCGGCCTCGATCACGCAGTCGCATGTGGCGGTCGACTCCGTCGGCCGCATCTTCTACGGCAACGGCGGCTTCCCCGGCACCATCTATTCGTTCAACCCCGACCTCACCGCGCGCTGGACGCTCTCGGTACCGAACCTGAATCAGGGCGGCCCCGTGCTCGCGGGCGACGGAACGCTGCTCGTCGCCGGCAGCGGAACGAACTTCCGCGCCTACTACACGCAGCCATGCGCGCCGAGCGACCTCAACTGCGACGGCGCCGTCAACGCGCAGGATCTCGCGGCGCTGCTCGCCGCGTGGGGCGGCTCGGGCACAGGCGACCTCAACGGCGACGGCGTCGTGGGCCCGCAGGACCTCGCGATCCTGCTGAGCGCCTGGAACGGACAGTGACTCACACCGTCTCGTGCCGCCCGACGAGGCGCTTGGTCAGCTGCGACTTGCTGTGGACGCCGAGCTTGCGGTAGAGCCGCTTCGTGAGCGTCGCCACCGTGCTTGCGGTGATGCCGAGGCGCACCGCGATGTCCGCGCGCGAACGCCCGTTCACGATGCCGACCGCCACCTCGCGTTCGCGCGGCGACAGGTTGCCGGCCTCCTCGTTCGTCTCCTCGGTGACGGCGCTCCAATCCTCGGAGGCCGGCCGGATGGTGACGAGCGCGGATGCGGGCGTCGGCTTCGCAAGCGGCTGGACCTCGAGATCGACGCGGTAGTTACACAGGAATGTGTCGAGCGCGTCGGCCCCTGCGTACTTCGACTCGAGCAGCCGCATGAAGGCGACGAGGTCGTCCACGCGTGAGCGCAGTTCCTCGGCGTCCTGCTGGCCGAGATGCGTCGAGAGGCGCACCGATCGCCGCAGCATCGCGGGGTCTTCCCCAACCGCCGTGCCGTCGCCGACGACCTGCAGCCGGATCGCGGCCTGCGCGATCGCGAACTCGAGGCGCGGCAGCCAATGCTCGAGCCGATGACGGTCGTCGGGATCGTCGGCGCGGTACTGGACGACGAGCATCGGCCGCAGGCTCGAGTACGCGGCGACGCGCCGGCGTCCCCGCGCGGGATGCCTCTGCACGATCCCGTGCTCGATGAGGACCTCGAGCGCTCGCTCCACTTCCGCGAGCGGGAAACGCACGACCCGCTCGATCGCGGCTGCGGCCATCGGATCGCCGAAGCGCCGCAGCAGTTCCCAGACCGAGAGCGCGCCGCCGTCGACCAGCAGCTTCATCCCCTCTTCATCCTCGATGTCGATGACATGGGCTTCCATATTGCCCTCCTCGGCGAGGGCTCTGGCGTGCGTCGGACTTGCGGCGTACGCCTCTCGCCGTGCACCTCTCGGTGCTGCCATCCATCCATCTCTTTCATCGTCGCTTGCCGCGGGCACGATGAGAGAGCATGTACCCCATTTGTCGGATGGAGCCGACGCGCTTCACATGCGTGGCGTCGCCGCCTGCGAAGGCGCCGTCGCGCACGCGCGCCGAAGGCGCACCGCAGGCCGGGCCGGGCATGCACGACCCGCACAAACGACACAAAACGCAGCGCGCCCCGCTCGGATCGTCCAAGCGGGGCGCGTCGCGGCGCGTGGGATTGCGGAACCAGCTGCGCCGATTGGTTCCGTCGTGGGCAGTCGGATCAGGCGGCGCGGTCCTTGGTGAACTGCATGCCGGCCTCGAACTCCTCGGTCGCCTTCCCGTCGATCGGGAGTCCGCCGAGGCGGCGTCGCGGCGCATCCTGGATGTTCTCGAGTTCCCGCTTCGAGATGATCGCCGACGGTGCGGGATCGGGGCGGACGATCGCAAAGCGCCCCTTGCCACGGATGACGATGGCTCGGGTGACATGTCCGCTCGGTTTCGCGAAGTCGAATCGGGTGGGCTTGTTCTGCGGCATGGGAGTTTGCTCGGAGGGTTCAGGCTTGTTCATGTGGGACTCAGGCGGACCCGCACAAGGTGCGATCCAACCGACCGCGCGAAAAGCGCGGAGGTCGAAGTTTGACCCGATCGGGGGCTGGCTGCGCACGCCCAAGCCACGCCGGCGTGCGACACCGCGCAGGCCGTACAGATGGACGGCGCGAGCAGCGCGGGGACGCGGTCATGCCGCCGGCGGGCGGCGGGACAGCCTTTTCATGCCGCCGGCGGGCGGCGGGACAGCCTTGTCATGCCGCCGGCGGGCGGCGGGACAGCCTTGTCATGCCTTCCAGACGAACTCGATGGCAGCGTCGATGTCGGGATGGAGGCTCTTGTGCACGGGGCAGGTGTGCGCGGCGTTCTCAAGGAGCGCACGCTGCGGATGGTCGGCCGGCAACGGGAGCGTCAGCACCGTGCGCAGGCTCCTGATGCGGCGCGGGCCTTCGGAGGTCATGACCTTCTCGGTGCGCGCCGTCATGCCGCGGACATCGAGGCCGTGGCGCTCGGCCACGATCCCGATGATCGTCATCATGCAGGTGCCAAGCGCCGCACCGACGAGATCGGTCGGCGAGAAGGCCTCGCCCTTGCCGTGGTTGTCGACGGGCGCGTCGGTGGTGATGGACGACTTCGAGGGACCGTGCTCCGCGGTGCAGCGGAGCCCGCCTTCGTACCTCATCGTGATCGCAACCATCGTGCCTCCGTGTCGCAGGAATCAGTCGGCGAGCTCGACCGTGAGGATCTTGTCGCCGGCCTTGATCTGGTCGATGACCTCGAGACCCTTCACGACCTTGCCGAAGCAGGTGTGCATGCGGTCGAGGTGCGCGGTGTTCTCGCGGCCGTGGCAGATGAAGAACTGGGAGCCGCCCGTGTCCTTGCCCGCATGCGCCATCGAGAGGACGCCGCGGTCGTGGCGCTGGTTGCCGCCCGAGGTCTCGCACTTGATCTTGTAGCCCGGGCCGCCGGTTCCGGTGCCCTGCGGGCAACCGCCCTGGATCACGAAGTTCGGGATCACGCGGTGGAACTTCAGGCCATTGTAGAAGCCCTTGGCGGCGAGGTCGCGGAAGTTCTTGACGGTACCCGGGGCGTCGGCGTCGTAGAACTCGACATGCATGTCGCCCTTCTCGGTCTTGATGATGGCCTTGGACATGGTTCCTCGCTGCTTGGTCTTCTTGATTGCTCGTTCAGGGTCCGAATCGGAAGGCGAGCAGGATAGACGATCGGCCGCCCTCCCGTCGGGCGCGGATACGCTGTCCGCATGAAGACCAAAGAGGAGATCGTCCGCGACTGGCTCCCCCGCTACACGGGCCGCAGGCTCGAGGAATTCGGCCAGTATGTGCTGCTCGTCAACTTCTCGAACTATGTCGAGATGTTCGCGGAGCGCTTCGGCGTCCCCGTCGTCGGACGCGACCGGCCGATGCTGTCGGCGACCGCCGAGAACATGACGATCCTGTCGTTCGGCATGGGCAGCGCGATGGCGGCGACGACGATGGACCTCCTGTCGGCGGTCGCGCCGAAGGCGGTGCTGTTTCTCGGGAAGTGCGGCGGGCTCAAGAAGACGAAGATCGGCGACTTCGTGCTGCCGATCGCGGCGATCCGCGGCGAGGGAACGAGCAACGAGTACATGCCGCCCGAGGTGCCTGCGCTGCCGTCGTTCCGGCTGCAGCGCGCGGTGAGCGAGGCGATCATCAAGCACGGCCGCGACTACTTCACGGGCACGGTGTTCACCACGAACCGCCGCGTCTGGGAGCACGACGAGAGCGTGAAGGACTACCTTCGGAAGATCCGCGCGGTCGCGATCGACATGGAGACGGCGACGATCTTCCTCGTCGGCTTCGCGAACGGGATCTCGAAGGGCGCGCTGCTCCTGGTGTCCGACAACCCCATGACGCCCGAAGGCGTGAAGAGCGCCGAGAGCGACCGCACCGTGACCGCGAACTTCGTCTCGCTGCACCTCGAGCTCGGGATCGACGCGCTGCGCGACCTGCGCGATTCGGGGCAGAGCGTGAAGCACCTGCGGTTCGAGTGAGGCGCGCGGCGGCGGTCAGGCCCGCTTCATTTCCGCCGTCAGAAGCCCGAGTTCCTCGCGGCTGAACACGCCGTCGCGGCGGCACGAGGCGTGCAGGTGCGGCGAAAGCGCGAGCCACGCACGCGCGTTCGAAGCGCGTACGCCGCCGCCGGGAATCACTTCGATCGGTGCGCGGCCGAGGCGCGCAGCCTCGCGCGCGGCGTTCGCGACATCGCGGCGCACGACCTCGATGCGCGCGTCGAGCGTGGCGACCGACGCGTCCCACCCGAGCACGCCTGCGGTGATGAAGCGCGTGAAGCCGAGCGCGGAGAGGTCGCGCATGCCGCGCTCGCGATCGACGAGGAGGTCGAAGGTGCGCAGGAACGCGACGACGAGGCCGAGGCCGCGCGCGAAGTCGATGAGCGCCGCGTTCGCGTCCATGTCGACGAAGCCGTCGGGGGTGAGCAACGAGAATCCGACCGAATGGGCGCCGGCGCGGGCGCTCATCTCGATCTCGCGCTTCGCAAGGTCGAGGAGGCGAGGCGTCGTCGCGAAGGCCGCGACATCGAGTTCGCGGCGGCAGCCGGGGAACTCGGGGCGGATCATCGCCACAAGGGTGCAGGAGGTGCCCTCGACCGTTTCTCGGGCGCGGCGGATCAGGTCTTCCTTGGGCGTCCAGCCTTCGCTCGCGAGATCGTGGCAGAGCTCGAGGCGCGTGGCGAGGGGCGCCGCGAGGCGCGCGGCCTCGAGCGAGTCGATGGGAACTTCGAGCGTGCGGACCGTGGTTTCGGGGGACATCGCCGCAGAGACTACCCGACTCCTGCCGATAGACGGTCGGCATGCACGAGTTCACCACCGTCGTCTCCGGACTCCCCCGCTCGGGCACGAGCATGGCGATGCAGATGATCGTGGCGGGCGGCATCCCGCCCATGACCGACGGCCTGCGTGCGGCGGACGCCGACAATCCGCGCGGCTACTTCGAGTTCGAGCGCGTGAAGCAGCTGAAGACCGACAAGGCGTGGCTCGACGACGCGCGCGGCAAGGTGGTGAAGGTGATTCACATGCTCGTCACGGAGCTGCCCGACGACCGCCCGTACCGGGTGGTGTTCCTCGACCGCGACCTGCGGGAGGTCGTGAAGAGCCAGACGACCATGCTCGCGCGCAACGCGAAGGCGGGCGGCGCGCTCGCGCCGGAGCGGCTGATGGCCGTCTACGAGGCGCAGCTGAAGCAGGTGCAGGCGTGGCTCGCTGCGCGGCCGAACTTCACGGTGCTCGCCGTCAAGCACGCCGACCTGATCCGCGACCCGGGAGCGCAGGCGCGCGCGATGAACGCGTTCCTCGGCGGCAGCCTCGACGAATCCGCGATGGCCGCGGCGGTCGACCCGTCGCTCCACCGCAACCGCGCGTGACCCCGCACCGATGCACCCCGCACCGGTGCACGGCACGTGCCGTGCAGTGCCTGGCACTGCCTGGCACGTGCCAGGCACCATGTCCGAGCGGCCCCAGCCGCGCCGAGTCGCGCGCCGGCCCGCCAGCACCAGAGCGAGCGGCCGCAGCCGCGAGCGCCTCAGAAACGTGCACGGCACGTGCCGTGCAGTGCCTGGCACTGCACGGCACGTGCCGTGCACCCGTCGTTCAGATGTCCGACCGGCCGTTGCGCTTCGCGAACGCCGACGGCCCGAACGGCGCCTCGCGCGGCCGTTCGGTCGCCATCGCCACCAGCCGCGCCGCCTCCGCGCGCGACGCCTTCGCCTGCGCGTCGTCGCCGAGCTTCTCCGCGACCAACGCCAGCCACCGGTGCGCGTCGTACTGGCCCGCGTCGAACTTCAGCGCGAACTCGAGGCTCTTGCGCGCGTTCGCGAAGTCGCCGTACCACGCGAGCGCCGCTCCGAGCAGGAGATGGGCCTCCGGAAGCGCCTGCGTGATCTCAAGCGCGTCGAGCGCGTGCTCCGCCGCCTCCTCGAATCCGCCGAGCGCCAGCTGCGCGCGCGCGAGCCCGACATGCGCCGCCGGCTCGCGCGGGTTCCGCTTGCGCGCGGCCTCGAACTGCTCGCGCGCCTCGGAGTGCCGCCCGCACACGGAAAGCACGCTCGCGAACGGCAGCGCCAGATCGGGCTGCCTCGCCACCACCCGCGAGAGCGCGTCGAGCTGCGCCCGCGCCGCCGCGTCGTCGCCCGAGAGCGACAAAGCCGATGCGCGCAGCAGCTGCATCTCGATGCTCTTCGCGTCGTGCATCAGTGCCCCATCCGCCGCGACCACCGCATCGCGGAATCGGCCCGCTCCCAGCAGCGAGTTCACAAGGCACGCCGCATAGCGCTGCTCGCCCGGCCGCTCGCCGACCAGGCGGTCGAAGTGCGGAATCGCCTCGTGCGGCCGACGCCGCGACATCAGCGCGACGCCGAGATTGAAGAGGCTCTCCCGCCGCACGAGATCGACCTGCGCCTGCACATCGTCGGGTAGCGCGGCCATGTAGCCGAGGTCGACCAGCTGCTGCAGCGCGTCGGCCGCCTCGAACGGATCCATGCGCAGGTCCGCGGGGTGCAGCCCTGCGTCGCCCTCCACGGCGTCCCACGACGCGATCCGCGCGGGCGGCGCCGCGTCCAGCGCCTCCGCGAGCACGCGGCCATCGAAGTCCTCGCCCGCAGGCAGGCCGAGGAGCGCGAGCGCCGTCGGCGCAAGGTCAAGGATCGTGGGCGACGCGATCTCCGCGCCGCTCTTCACGCCCGGCCCCGACATCACGAGGACGCCCTGCGGCCGATGCCAGCTCGACTCGAGTTCCATGCGCCGCTCGGGCGGCAGATCCGACAGGTTCGGCCGCAGGTGATCGCAATGGAATCCGTGGTCGGAGAGGAGGATCACCGTCGCCCCCTCGCCGGCAGCCTCGAGCAATCGTCCGAGCGCCGCGTCGTGCCATTCGTACACGCGGTCCATCACCCCGCCGAACAGCCGCTGCTCGCGCTCGGACACATGCGCCATCTTCGGCGCGACGAACTGCATGAAGTGATGCCCGACCGTGTCGATCGCGTCGAAGAACACCATCGCCGCATCCCACGCGCCGCCCGCCCGCAACGACGCGATCGCCGCGCCCTCGATCGACGCCGCGTAGGACATCAGCTTGACAAGCGACTGCACCCGCGCGTCCCCGAAGCCGATCTCGTCGACACGCGGCAACAGCTCGCGCAGCGCCTCGCGCGGGAACGCGCGCGCACGCTGGCGCGCAGCCGCCACCGCTTCGGCAAGCGCGGGCGGATGCACCGTGCCCGGCACCAGCGGCCAAGGCGCCCCCTCGTGAGCGGGCTCCCCCTCCTGCAGCAGGTTCGTCACCACGCTGCCGCGAATCGGCTCGGCGGGGTGCGACGCGTACCAGCCGACCACGCGCGTCTCGAGCCCGCCCTGCGAGAGGATGTTCCACAGGGCCTTCGTCTTGCGGCTGGTCGAGGTCGACACCCGAAGCCCCCCGCCCTCCGGCTTCGGCTCGACGAAGTTGAGGATGCCGTGCTTGTCCGCCGTCTTTCCCGTCGCGATCGAGCTCCAGAGAAGCGGCGACAGCTTCGGCTCGAGCGTCCCGAGATCCGCGCGGCACCCCGCCTCGACCAAGCGCCGCAGCACGGGCATCCTGCCCGCGGCGAACAGCCGGTTGATCAGGATCCAATCTGCTGCGTCCCAACCGACGATGAGCAGGCGCTGCGCGGTCCGTGCGGGCATGCCCCGATGCTAGCAGAGGCAAAAAGCACCGCGGGCAGCCCGAGTCGGACCGCCCGCGGCGAACGATTCACTTGATCGGTGCGTCTCAGCGGCGGCGGCAACGGGCGGCGAGCCCCGCGAGGCCGACGAGCGCCATGGCACCCGGGGCCGGAATGACGGCGATCGAACCGCCCGAGTCTTCCCAGAGGACCGACACCAGCGTGCGGCTGCTCGAGGTCGCCCCCACCTGCATGATGCCGAACCCGTAGCGGATTCCGCCGAGCCCCTCGTGGTAGAAGCGGAAGCCGAAGTAGTTGATGGCGTTCAGCTGCCAGCCGTTGGTCACGCTCGTGCCGCTGATCACGGCGGTGGTGCTGTTCACGAACGGGCTCGACGGCCCCACCACGAACCCGATCCCAAGGCTGCTCGGACCGCCCGACCCCTGCGTGCGCACATAGGTCGACGGCGGATTCGGAGCGGACGAACTCGCGAAGAAGCTGAGCGAAGTCGCGCCGTACGGATTGATGTCCCAGCCCGCGGCCGGAGCCGTGGTCGACGACTGGGTGGCGATGTTGAGGTAGAGCCCCGCGCTGGTGCTGGGAATCGCCAGGTTGGCGTTCCACAGCACGACGGCTGCGCCGGCCGAGCCGCCCATCGAAGAAACCGCTGCAGCAGCGGCGACAAAGTGCCTCGCAAGACGATCGATTGCCATCACACACCCTTTATGGACAGAGCCCGAGTCGCCGCGCGAGACGCCGCGCTGCGATCGAGAAAACGGGGCACTTCGTTATACACCCCAACCCATCGGGTGCCAAACTGAAGGCGCGAGGTTTCCGACAATTGCGGAGCGCCGCGAACGACGCCGCGAACGAGCCCCCGACCGAAAACGACAGCGTGGGTGCCCCTTTCGGAGCACCCACGCGATGCTTGTCGACTCGCCTCAAGCAAAGCTTGGGGGAGTGATTCTCAGATCAGCGACGACGACGACGGGCAGCGAGGCCCGCGAGGCCGACGAGCGCCATCGCGCCCGGAGCGGGGACGACGGTGATCGAAGCGCCGCTGTCCTCGTAGTAGAGCCAGTCCATCGTGCGGACGCCCATGGTGGCGCCGATCGTCATGATGCCGTAGCCGTAGCGGGTGCCGCCAGCCGCGGGGCTGAAGCGGAAGCCGAAGTAGTTGGCCGAGTTGAGAACCCAGCCGCCCTGCGTGACGCTGGACCCAGCGTTCGAGAAGGTCGACGAAGCGCCGACGACGGTTCCGAGCGAGAGGCTCGCGGTGCCCGAGGTCGTGCCACCCTGGCCGAGGCCCTGCACATTGCCGTTGCCGGCGGTGCCGAACCAGCTGATCGCGGTGGTCGAGGTGCCGTAGGGGTTGAGATCCCAACCCGCGGTGCCGGAGCCCGACGAGCCGAAGGTCTGAGCCTCGACATTGATGTAGAGACCGTCGATGTTGTTCGGGATGACCTGGTTGATGTTCCAGGCGATGATGGCCGCGTTGGCAGCGCCCACGACCGTAGCCGCAGCAGCGGCCGCACCGAAGTGCTTCACAAGACGATTCGAAAGCATCATTCTCTCTCTTTCCTTGAGGGGGGGAGCCCATCTGAGGTCGTGCGCGGTGCACCGCCGGAACAGGCGGAAGGGTTCACAAAAACCCTACGACTCATACAGGCCCCGCCAGGGGACGGTGTGAATCTGACACCGAGCGCCGACGAGTCAAGCCTCGCGGTTGCTCAAATCGTGAAATTCCGACCAAGCGTTGCATCCGATCCAGCTGGAACCTGCGTAGCTGCGGCGCTTCGGGACGGATCTACGGCGCAGAACCGCATTTTTCTCAGCCACCGCCAGCCGAAGTGCGGTAGGCTGCGGGAATGCAAGTGCATGCAAATTCAGGAGATCCGACCGCGTTTCACGATCCGGCAACCCGATCGTGCACGCGTCGAGACGCGTTGGCGGTGATGGCGCTCGCCGCGGCGGCCGGCTGTCAGAGCCCGCAACTCCGCCCAAGCACCGAAACCGCCCCTGCCGCGCTCGCCCCGACGGCCGGTCCCGTCGTCCTCGCGACCTGGCGCCACGGGCTCCCCGCCAACGCCCGCGCGCTTGAGGTCCTGGCGGCCGGAGGCTCGGCACTCGATGCGGTCGAGTCCGGCTGCCGAGTGGTCGAACTCGATTGCCCGGACATGACGGTCGGGCTCGGCTCGCGCCCCGACCGCGATGGAACCGTCACGCTCGACGCGGCCATCATGGCGGACGACGGGCGCGCCGGCTGCGTGGCGTTCGTCCGTGGCGTCGCGCATCCGATCACCCTCGCCCGGCTCGTCATGGAGAAGACGCCGCATGTGCTCCTGGTCGGCGCGGGCGCCGAGAAGTTCGCGCGCGAGTGCGGCATCGAGGTCGCGCAGCCGACGCTCACCCCCGAAGCGGAGCGCCAATGGCGCGCGTGGCTCGTCGAGAAGAAGTACGAACCGAAGATCAACATCGAGAACCACGACACGATCTCGATGCTCGCGCTCGATGGCGACGGACGCATGGCCGCCGCGTCGACCACGAGCGGACTCGCCTACAAGATGCACGGCCGGGTCGGCGATTCCCCGATCGTCGGCGCCGGCGTCTTTGTCGACGCGCCCATCGGCGGCGCGATCTGCACCGGCCTCGGCGAGACCGTCCTGCGCACGCTCGGCGCGCATCTCGCGGTCGAGGCCATGCGCGCGGGCGCGTCGCCGCAGGAGGCCTGCGAACACGCGATCGCGCGGATCATCGCGAAGAACGGCGATCCGAAGTCGTACCAGGTCGGCATGCTTGCCCTCGACTACCGGGGCCGCACGGGCGCCTACGCCGTGCAGAAGGGCTTCAACTACGCGTTCGGGACGAATCTCGTGGATGCGCCGTCGAAACTCGGATAGGATTGTCCGCATTCGGGCATCCCCTCTCCTTTCGAGGACCTCCCATGTTCTTCCGCCAGATCTACGACGAGAAGCTTGCGCAGGCCGCCTACCTCATCGGCTGCCAGAAGACGGGCGAGGCGATCGTCATCGATCCAGAGCGCGACATCGACCGCTACGAGGTGATCGCGAAGGCGAACGGCCTGCGCATCGTCGCGGCCGCCGACACCCACATCCACGCCGACTTCCTGTCGGGCGTGCGCGAGTTCGCCGAAAAGGGCGCGCGCGCCTATCTCTCCGACGAAGGCGACGCGGACTGGAAGTACCAGTGGCTCGACAAGAAGACGGGCGGCGGCCGCTACGACGCGGTGCTGCTCAAGGACGGCGACGCCTTCTCGATCGGCAACATCCGCTTCCGTGCGATCCACACGCCGGGTCACACCCCCGAGCACCTCTGTTACGAGGTGACCGACGGCGGCCTTCAGGTGCCGGGCGGAGGCGCCACCGAACCGATGGGTATCGCGACCGGCGACTTCGTGTTCGTAGGCGACCTCGGACGACCCGACCTCCTCGAGAGCGCCGCGGGCGTGGCAGGCATGGCCGACAGTTCCGCGCGCGCGCTCTTCAAGACGATGCAGCGCTTCGCGCAGTGGCCCGACTACCTCCAGATCTGGCCGGGCCACGGCGCGGGCAGCGCCTGCGGCAAGGCGCTCGGTGCGGTGCCGCAGACGACCGTCGGATACGAGCGCCGCATGAATCCTGCGGTGCGCGCGATGGCGACGGAGCGGTCGTTCATCGACTTCATCCTCGACGGCCAGCCCGAACCGCCGCTCTACTTCGCGCGCATGAAGCGCGACAACAAGACGGGGCCGCGCGTCCTCGGCGCGCTCCCCCGCCCGCGCGAACTCGACGCGCGCGCCGTCGCCGCGCTCGACCCGCGCCGCACCGCGGTCGTCGACACGCGCGAGTGGAACGCCTTCCGCGACGCCCATCTCGCCGGCTCGCTCTTCGCCCCGCTTGCCAAGAGCTTCAACTCCGATGTCGGGTCGTTCGTGACCGAGGACGAGGACATCGTGCTCGTCATCGACCCCGCGCGCGTCGATGAAGCCGTGCGCGACCTCGTGCGCATCGGGCTCGACCGCGTGGTCGGCTTCCTCGATGCGGCGCGGTTCGCCGAGCTCGCCGCTGCGGGCGCCAAGATTCTGGCGACCCGCGAGATCGCGGCGCGGGACACCGAGGCCGAGATCGATGCGCGCAGGCCGTTCGTCCTCGATGTGCGCCGCGCCGCGGAGTTTGCCGCGGGGAACATTGCGGGCGCGACCAACATCGCGCACACGCGCCTCTTGTCGAAGCTCGACCGCGTGCCGAAGGATCGCGAGATCCTCGTCCATTGCCAGGGCGGCGTCCGCAGCGCGCGCGCGTGCGCCCTGCTCGAGCGCCACGGCTACACCGTCACCAACATGGCGGGCGGCTACGGCGCATATGCGAAGTCCGTCGCGGCCGCCGCGAACGCGTGAGAATTCCCATGAGCACCATGCAGACAACCCCGACCATTCCAAGCGGCGAGATCGAACCCCGCGACGCCCAGGCGGCGCTCGCGCGCGGAGAGTGCGTCCTCGTCGATGTCCGCGAGGCCGATGAACACGCGCGCGAACGGATCGCGGGCAGCGTGCTGCTTCCGCTCTCGGCGCTCACGCCGAAGCAGGTCACGGCGCTCGGCGCCAACCGGGTCGCGATCCACTGCAAGTCGGGCCGTCGCGGCGCCGACGCCGTCGCGCGCTGCGCGGGCCTCGCCGACGCAGGCATCACCGTGGTCAATGTGCGCGGCGGCATCGAGGCGTGGAAGGCGGCGGGCCTGCCAACCGTCGTCGACACGGGGCGCCCACGACTCTCGGTCATGCAGCAGACGCAGATCGTGATCGGAACCTGCGTGTTCACCGGCACGGCGCTTGGCTTCTTCGTGCATCCCGGTTTCCTCGCGATTCCCGCGTTCATGGGCGCAGGCCTCGTGTTCGCAGGCTCGACCGGCTTCTGCGGCATGGCGGTGATGCTCGGCAAGTTGCCCTGGAACCGCGTTCCGAGCGCGTCGTGCAGGGCGTGAGCCGAGCGGGCGCGCGTGGTAACTCGAAAGCGCGGGAAAACTGCACGAAGGTCCGCGTGCGGTCCGATCGTCGGCTACACTCCTTGACCCCTCGCCGGTGACCTCAGGTCGGGCTTCGTGCCCGACGCGACATCTGGGAATCAGCCGGCAGCGTGCAAAGACAGCCGATTCGGAACGGTTTCCGACCAAGGCTCGCACGCTCCGATTGGCTTGATCCCGTCCCGCTGGCGCCGCCATCTGGCACGCGATTCCGCCCCAACAGACGCCCTTGGCGTTGTGCGCTTTGCACATCGAACGCCACGGGTACAGGTTTCTTTTTCGTGACGACACACACCAAGTCCGCTCCCGCCACTTCCGCCTCCACCACCGCAGTCCAGCTTCCGGCAGCCGCCGGCCCCCTGCCGACCTTCGCAGAGCTCCAGCTCGCGCAGCCGATCCTCGACGCGCTCATCGCCGACGGCTACGAGCGCCCCACGCCGATCCAGGCGCAGGCGATCCCGCCCGCGCTCGCCAAGCGCGATGTCCTCGGCATCGCGCAGACCGGCACCGGCAAGACCGCCGCGTTCGCGCTGCCGATCCTCAACCACCTGCTCTCGCGCCTGCCGCGCGGCACGCGCCCCGCGCTCGGCCGCAAGCCGAAGACGCTCGTCCTCTCGCCCACGCGTGAGCTCGCGGCGCAGATCGCCGAGAGCTTCTCGAGCTACGGCCGTCACACGCCGCTCCGCCACGCCGTGATCTTCGGCGGCGTCGGCCAGGGCCCGCAGGTCCGCGCGATCCAGCAAGGCGTCGATGTCCTCGTCGCGACGCCGGGTCGCCTCATCGACCTCCTCCAGCAGCGGCTCGTCAACCTCGGCGAGATCGAGTTCTTCGTGCTCGACGAGGCGGACCGCATGCTCGACATGGGCTTTATCGAGCCGATCCGCAAGATCGCGGCGCTGCTGCCGAAGTCGCGCCAGACCATGCTCTTCTCGGCGACGATGCCGAAGGAGATCCGCCATCTCGCCGACTCGCTCCTCAACAATCCCGTGAGCGTGGCGGTGACGCCGGTCTCGAGCGCGGTCGACCGCATCGACCAGAAGCTCTACTTCGTGCTCAAGGCGCAGAAGACGCAGCTCCTCGTCCACCTCTTCGACTCGCTCGCGATGGAGCGCACCGTCGTCTTCACCAAGACGAAGCACGGCGCCGACCGCCTCGCGCGCAAGCTGAAGGCCAACGGCATCCACGCCGAGGCGATCCACGGCGACAAGGCGCAGAACCAGCGCACGCGCGCCCTCGACGCCTTCCGCTCGGGCCGCTCGCCCGTGCTCGTCGCCACCGATGTCGCCGCGCGCGGCCTCGACATCGACGACATCACCCATGTCGTCAACTTCGATCTTCCGATGGAGCCCGAGGCGTATGTGCACCGCATCGGCCGCACCGCGCGCGCCGGCAAGTCGGGTCACGCGATCTCGTTCTGCGATGTCGAGGAGAAGGGCCTGCTCAAGCAGGTCGAGCGCACGATCAAGTTCGAGATCCCGCGCGAGCGCGTTCCGAACGAGGTTCCGAAGTCGGACGAGGCCGCCGTCAAGTCGGGTTCGTACGCACAGCCGGTCGCTGCGCCGCGTCAGGAGACGCAGCGCGAGCCGCGTCGTGAAGCGCGCCCTGAGCCACGACATGAGCCGCGCGCCGAGCCGCGCGCCGAGCCGCGCCCCGATGGCCCGCGTCACTTCGCGGGACCAAACGCGCGTCGCCCGCAACCTTCCGAGCGCTCGCATCCGGGCGAAGCCCGAGGCGTGAACCACGCTCCGCGGGACGCGAGCCGTGATGCGAGCCGCGACTCAACTCAGCGCGCTGCGCAGAGTCCACACGGCTTCAAGCCGAATGGCTCGAAGCCGTCGGGGATGAAGCCCGCCGGCGGAAAGCGTCCCAACGCTCACCGAAGCGGCGGGTTCAAGGGCACGCGCCCCACGCGCTGAGCAGCACCGCGAGGTCCTGCGCACCGACCGCACCATCGCCGCCGAGACCGGCGGGGCAAGGCTGTGGCGTCGGGCGCAAATCGAGCACGAATGGCGACCACGCGAGGTCGCTGGTGCGGATCGCGT
>Ga0209990_10001257_pt1 | contig 21795 bp, 23 predicted proteins | sample NOAtaG_6_FD_187304 | JGI IMG/M metagenome (GOLD analysis project Ga0209990, IMG submission 187304) | Freshwater lake microbial communities from Lake Erie, under a cyanobacterial bloom - NOAA_Erie_Diel5S_2200h metaG (SPAdes) (version 2) | ecosystem: Environmental > Aquatic > Freshwater > Lake ...
TTCGCATCCCTTGCCCCGGGAGGCATGGCAGTGTTCAGCGTTCCCAATAAATGGTGGATTTTTGAAACCCATGGGGCCAGGCTGCCGCTGCTGCCATGGAATCGGGTGCCTTTCTTTTCCTGGCTGCCGCGCCCGCTCCACGAACGCTGGGCCAATGCCCGCATCTACACACGCAGCCGGATCGTGAAACTGCTTGAAAAACATGGCTTCACAGTGCAATCCACCGCCTATATCACCGCACCACTCGATGTGCTGCCGGCCGGTGCCTTGAAAAGATTTCTGCAACGCTGGATTTTCAAAGGCGATACGACGCGGGTGCCATTCTTCAGCACGAGCATTTTTGTGGTAGCCGTCAGGAAGTGATTCCCAGCGCTTCGAAGCCCTTTCCGGTAAGGCGATAACGGAATGCCCGCAATTCATCTACGTCGTAAAAGGCGTTGATACGCCCGTCGGCATCCACCGGTGCGATAAACTTATGGTGCAGCAATTGCCGGATAATATCGCCGAGCACGTTCAGAGGTAGCCTTGTTTCTTCCGCTAACGCGTCTATCGTCTCCGGGAATATCATCCGCATCATCACACGCTTTTCGGTCTCGTCTGGCTCCACGGTTCAAAAGTAGTGACGATTTTTCCAGCTGAACCGCTTCGAACCGGGCTGCAGGGCAATCCAGACCGGATACAATACCTGAAAAGGCTGCCAGGAGAACAATTGTATCCACCGGGAATTGAAACCGAAGAATGGCAGGATGCTCCGGTAAAATGCATATTCGGCGCTGGTTTTCAGCAGCAACACCAAACAGGCAAATCCGAAGGCATACCAGCCGGCCCAAAAGGGAGCAAGAAAAAAGCAGAGCAGCAATAAGAGGTGAAAAAGTCCGATACCCAAACGCAGGAGTTTCACATGCATTGGGTGTGCATTGCCTTTGGATAACCAGCGCTTGCGCTGTTCGATGAATTGCCTGCGATTGCTTTGTGCGGCGGTATCCACAATGGCCGCATCTGATTTCTGAAACACCACCGAACCGGGGAAATGCCTTTCTATGGCGTGCATGAGCAATTCGTCGTCGCCCGAAGCCCAATGCGCATGGCCGGTATATCCGTTTACTGCCTCCCAGGCCGATTTGCGGAACATGAGGTTGGCTCCGTTGCACATGGTTGGATGTCTGGCATCGAGGCTGCATGCGCCTATTGCAATCAATCCTGCCGATTCAATCTGCTGGAACTCCTGCATCCAGGCAGATTCTTCGCGGAAGCGCACCGGTCCGCAAACCATATTGATTCCGTCGCTTCCGGCTGCCGCCATGCTTTGCACCCAATGCGGCGTGCCGGTGCAGTCGGCGTCGGTGCTCAGGATCCACGGAAAACGGGCAGCGCGGATGCCGGTGCTGAGGGCGGCTTTTTTTCCTTCACCTTCAGCCTCCGGCACACGCCAATTGGCAAGGTGTGCTGCAGAAATGAAATCCAGGCATAACTGCGCCGAGCCATCTTCGCTGTGATCGTCTGCCAGAATCACTTCAACAGGTCCGTCGAATTCCTGCCTCTTGAGCCAATCGAGCAAGTTCGGCAGGCGCTCCTTTTCATTCCGGAATGGAATCACAATGCTGATGCCTTCATCCAATGCCTTCCCGTTGGTTCTTTCCGGAATGTGCTTCCAGCGGCGGGCGCAAAACAAGAATAAGCCTGCATAGCCGGTTGCCAGTATCCCGAGTGCGGCGAAGAATAACATCAGCGAAAACGCCTGCGCAAAATAGCCAGAAGTCCGGCGAGCGATGGCAAGAGGATATTAAAGGTATAAATGCTCAAGGCGGCAGCAACCACCGGTGTTTCAGGTCTGCCGGGCAAGAGGAAGAGCGGCACAGCAACCCTTACACCGATATCGAGCGCTGCCACGGAAGGGAAAAAGCTTTGAAGGAAGAAAATCAAGGCTGCGGTCTGCCATCCGCTTCCAATGGAATCAACCAGCCCAAATTCGCGCAGAATCCAGGCGTATGAAAAGCAGAATACTCCGTAGCGGAAGAGTGAAAGCAGCGCCACCTGAATGGTCCGTTGCCAGCTCAACACGCGGATGCTTTCAGCAATCCGTTCCAGGTAATTCTTGCCGCGCGCAGGTAATCCCCTGCGGTGCAACAGGATGGCTGCACCGATGAATCCGACCAATACCAGCCCTGCCGTCCAGGCATAGGCCGGTTTATACAATTCGGCCCTGCCTGCCAGGGCGATGAGGCCAAAAATCAAGGTGAAAACCATTTGGGAAAGGCTGCCAAAAACCGACAAGGCAGCGGCTGCAATGCGGTGACCGGCCGGAATCCACATCAATCGACCGATATACTCGCCGATCCGGAATGGAATTACATTGCTAACCGCAGCGCCGGCCAGCGTGGCCTGGGCAGATTGACGAAAGGGCAGGGGGGTGACGGCATTGGCCAACAAATGCCATTTGCCCGATTCCAGCGTCCAGTTCGCAATGGCAAGAGCCGCAGGAACTACCCAGAACAGCCAGCTTTGTCGTTTCCACCATTGCCAGAGCGCCTGTGGTTCGGGAAAGCCGCGCAGTTCGTGCAGCACCAGCCACAGGAAAACCGCAACAAAAAGCAGCCGCAAGGCGGTGATGCCATGTTTGCGGAACAGGTCAGCGATGGGCGCTGATGATTTTTCTTTCAAGGGCAGTGGTGGAATAGCCTTCTACGAAGGGAATCGTTGCCACGCGGCCGCCGCGGCCGGTGACGATGTCGTAGCCGGCGATGTCTTCCGGCTTGTAGTCGGCGCCTTTCACCAACACATCGGGCAGTAATTCGGAAATCAGTTCGCGGGGTGTGTCTTCACCAAACAAAATTACCGCTCCAACGGAGGCGAGGGACGCAATCACCAGGGCGCGTCCTTCCTCATGCTGAATGGGGCGGGAAGGCGATTTGCCCAGCCGCTGAACGGAGGCGTCGGTATTTACTCCAACGATCAAAAAATCTCCGAGGCGGGCAGCTTCTTCGAGATACAACACATGGCCGGGATGGAGCAGATCGAAGCAGCCATTGGTGAAAACCAGTTTTTTGCCTTCGGCGCGCAATGCAGCAGCGCGGTCGGCGGCTTCGGCGCGCGTCCAGACGCGGGAACGGATATCAGATACCGGCTGGTTCATCGTTGTTCATGCGCTGCAATTCCCACCAAAGCAAGCCGTAGGCGATGGCGCCGCCGACGATCATCAGGGCATTGCTGAATGCCAGATTGAGCAATGCATAGTTGTTGGCTGCCGGTTCAGCGATGCCATAAACTTCCTGGATGCCGTGAGCGATGGGAAATACGATGCCAAGTCCTGCAGGCGCGGGTATAGAGATGCCGATGGCCGAGAAGAGCACAATGCTCAGGCCGGCGGTAATCCAAAGGTGGGCAGTTTCGGGCAGGGCCTTCATGAGGCACCAGGCCGAGAAGGCGTATCCTGCCCAGATGCCGATGGAGAGGAGCAGGAAGATAAAGGGCTGTTGCAGCTTGAAAATGCTGCGCAGGCCGCCGGTGAAACGCGAGAGCAATCCGCCTTCTTTGGCTTCTGCTTTCAGGTTGCGCTTGTGGTTCCAGCGCCACAGCAAAGCCAGTCCGGCGATACCGCCCATTGCCAGCGCAGCGATGCCGGCCCATCCGATGGCATTGAAGACCGGAGTCCAGATATTGCGGTCTACATAAGAGAAAAGGTAGGAGAATTCGAAGAGCAAGGCTGCGCTGAAGGTCAGCATCAGCATGAGCAGGTCAACCACGCGTTCGGTTATAACGGTTCCGACCAGGGTTTCAAATGGAACTTTTTCGCTTTTGGCGAGCAGGGCACAGCGCACTACTTCGCCGCCGCGCGAGGTTCCGGCGTTGACAAGGTAGCCGGTGAGCACTGCGTAATAGGTGCGCCTGTTGTTCATGCGGTAACCCAGCGGTTCGAGCAGATGATTCCAGCGATAGGACCGGAAGAAATGCGCGAGCAGGGTAGAAGCCGCTGCCAATCCGACCCAGAAAAGGTCAGAACTCTGAAGGGCTGCCAGGGTGCGTTGCAGATCAATCCGGCGTATGATCAGCCAGCTCAGCCCCACGGCAAGTGCGGCAAAGAGCAGGTTAGACAGTATTTTCTTGGTTTTCGGGTTCAAACCAGGCGGTTTTGGCGGTCAGGGAAGATATTCCGGGGCACGTGCTGATCGGCTTCCTCCGGTGTCATCATCCCGAAGGTCATCACAATCAGTTCGTCGCCGGGTTGTGCCTTGCGGGCGGCAGCACCGTTGATGCCGATGATGCCGCTCCCGCGTTCACCGGCAATGATATAGGTTTCAAAGCGTTCGCCGTTGTGGTTGTTCACCACGAGCACTTTTTGGTTGGGTCGCATCCCGCAGGCATCCACCAAATCCATATCGATGGTAATACTGCCGGTGTAGTTCAGTTCGGTTTGTGTAACGCGTACGTTGTGGAGTTTGGCGAGCAGAATCTCAATGAGCATGTACGTTGCGGAAAGGCTGCAAAGATACCACATAAGGAATGGATCAGGCGGGAAAGAACGGAACGCTGTTTGCATGTATGGCTTGAAATGGCTTTTTTAGCGCTTCCATGAAACAGATACTTCCGCTGATGGCCTTGGCTTTACTGGCGTCTTGTGCCGGAGAAAAGCAGCAACTGAGCTACGAAATGAACGCATCGTTCAGCTTTTCCGGTCCGCTCTTCGAAGGCAGCAATACCGCAGAAGCCGTAGTCGTTCCGGCACTCGATTCCTTCATCAAAGCCAACGGACTGGCTCCGGAGCAATTGGCTTCGGTAAAAATTTCAAGCGTTTCGATGGTTTCCGATTCCGGGAACTTTGACCTCGCGCAGTCAGCTACCCTGAGCATGGCTTCTGAAGCAGCTAAGATGCAGACCGTGGCTGTGCTTAACCCGCTACCGGCCGGAGCAGGCGAAATCGCATTGAAAGGTTCAGCGGAAAATGAGCTGAAAGACTATTTCAAGGAGAAGAAATTCAGCCTGGTTTCAGACCTGAATCTGCGCGCCGACCGCGATGCCGGTTTCTCCTGCAAGGCGAAGGTGCGCTTCGATGTGCAGGTGAACAAATAAGCCTGGCTACCGTTAACTACCGAAAACAAACCCAAATTAACCCATGAAATCAATACTACTCACGCTCAGCGCGCTGCTGCTTTTCTCCTTTGCACCTGTTCAGAATGCCGATGGCGACCGGTTGATCGGTATCTGGGAACCCAGCCACGGCAAAGCCCGGGTAAAAGTGGAGAAGATTGCCAACAAGTACTACGGTCGCATTGTATGGCTCCGCGAGCCCATCGATCCGCAAACCAAACTGCCAAAGGTGGATAAAAACAATCCCGATGTGGCTATGCGCACTGTTCCACTGAAAGGATATCGCCTGCTGAAAGACTTCGTTTACAAAGGCAGCAACGAATGGGCCGATGGCACCATTTACGATCCGGAAAATGGCAGCACATACAACTGCGTGATCAAGATGAAAGACGATAATACCCTCGATATCCGCGGGTATATCGGAATCCAGACTTTCGGTCGTACCGATGTATGGAAGCGCCTGAAGACAAATTGAAAGTTCCCGCCTTTCTAAACCTTCCGCATCGTTTTGCGTTACCTTTGCGGCCCGAACAATGGATACCGCTTTTTACACGCTCAAGGTAAGGCAGATCGTCAGAGAAACTGCCGATGCCGTAACTGTTTCCTTCGATATTCCTGCTGATCTCAGCGAGAAGTTCCGCTATACAGCGGGGCAATATCTCACCTTCCGTACCCAGATAAACGGGGAAGAAGTTCGCCGTTCGTACTCGCTCTGCACCGATCCCAATACCGATTCCTATCCTGCTGTCACCGTAAAACAGGTAGACAAAGGCCGGATGAGTACCTGGTTCAATACGGTACTGAAAGAAGGCGACAGCATCGAGGTGATGCCACCGATGGGCAAATTCACCGTATCGCCTGAACCCGGCGGCAACCGTTCGTACGTGTTGTTTGGCGGAGGAAGCGGAATCACACCTTTGATGGGTATTGCGAAAACCGTTCTGAACGGTGAACCCGGCAGCCGGATTCATCTCATCTACGCCAACCGCAACCCCGATTCGGTGATCTTCAAAAAGCAATGGGCCGATCTGGAAAGCCAGTTCGGTGCCAACAGGCTGAAGGTGCTGCTTTCTTATGACCAGGCTCCTTTCACCTGGTTCGGACTGAAGGGATTGCTCACCGAGGAAAAGGTGATGGGCATCCTGAGCAGTAAGGTAGGCGGCGATTCCATCAACCGTGAATACTTTATCTGCGGTCCGGCTCCGATGATGGACGTAGTAAAAAACGGTCTGCAGAAAGCCGGGGTGGAATCCGCCCGTATCCACACAGAATATTTTTCTGCGCCGGTCGGCAATGGAGAAGCTACCACCACCGCGGTAAGCGCAACCGAAACTTCCGAAGAATCCGCTGCGCCTTTCAATGGCAAAGCAGAGCTCACCGTAACGGTTTACGGAAAGACCACATCGTTCACGACAGACGATAAAACCAGCATCCTCGATGCTGCCATCCGCAACGATCTCGAGCCACCTTACAGCTGCACCGTAGGCGTTTGCACCACCTGCCGCGCGAAAGTGCATAAAGGCAAAGTAGAGATGAAGGAAAGGGAAGGGCTGAGCGATGAAGAAATCGAACAGGGCTATGTGCTGACTTGCCAGAGCTATTGCCGCAGCGCAGTGGTTGAACTCTCTTACGAATAAAACCTTACAGACAAATCGCAAAACCAGCTCTAAATTCGCGCCTTTCAATTATGAATACTACCGAAGCCAACGGCATACTCGAAGCCATCATACAGGAAGTGAATACTACCGGCATCAGCAGTGAATCGCTGATTCCCCGCCTGCACCAGGTGCGCGAAATGGCATTGAAGGAGGAGGATCCCCTTCTTACCCGTGCCCTTCGCCTTTGCTATCAACACCTGGAAGAGAACGATGGATTCCACCTGGCTTATGTGGAAGAAGCTGAAACACAGGAAGAAAACCTGGCGTATTTCCTGGAGCTGATGCTGCATTCGGGCAATAAATACAACCGCGACGAAATCCGCGAAATCACCAATATGTTGCAGCAAATGGGCTGATGAATAGGGTGATGGCACATACACTGCGTTTGTTTGGCATGCTGGCCTTGTTGCTGGCAGCTTTCCCTGCGCAGTTCCGCCATTTTCACCACGATGAACATCATGCCGACGAAGTAATCCACCTCCTGCCCGGCGCGGAGACGGTGCAGGAAGATTGCGATCTCTGCGATATACCTGTACTGGCCGACCGGCTGGTAAGTTTCGAAATTCCGCAGGTTCACCTGCGCAGTTTACCGCTGCAGCCCCTGCTGCTGCAGCCCTTCTGCCCCGCAGAAAGTGTTTCCTGGTTTCAGGGAAGGGCACCGCCCGCACATAGCTGAATCTTGTTGTAGTTCAGTGTCCTGCCGGCTCGCCCCGCGCCGGTGAGGATGATGTGCCAAGGGGCAAATCGTACATGTTGCAAAAAAAACGGCCCGTATGGCTGGGGATAATGCTTTTATTCCTGTTGCCGCAGGCCCTCCATTCACAAAAAAGTGACAGCCTCTGCCGCTGGCAATTGAGCGGCAAAGTGCTCGATTCTGCCTTCCACGCGCTGGAAGGAGCCGAAGTATTCCTGGAGGAAGGAAGGCAGCGTGTCTTCACCGACCAAAACGGCCGCTTCGCGTTCCGGAATCTGTGCAGCGGGAACTACCACCTGCATGTCAGCCATCAGGGTGAATCCCATGCCGATCTGGAATTGTGGCTCAGTGGCGATACTTTGCTGAATCTGTTGTTGCGCCACGAAGAGCTTGATTTGGGAACGGTGCATGTGCACCGCATCCGAAGAACAGGTCAGGCATCTGCAGCAGAATTACAGGCGCTGGCGTATCGGCAAGGTGCGGCTGCATTGGCAGAGTTGGAAGGTGTGCGCTTATTACAGCACGGCAACAGCATCTCCAAACCGATGGTGCAGGGCATGTGGGGTTTGCGGGTGCCGGTTTTTGTAAACGGTGCTGCGCTTGAAGGCCAGGCCTGGGGCATGGAACACGGTCCGGAAATGGATGTACTTGGTTTTCAGTTCGCTGAAGTTTTACAGGGAATCCGTGCCTTGGCCCTGGGCCACGATGCCATTGGAGGCGTATTGAACCTGCGCACGCAATGGAATATCCATGCCGGCGAAACCGATCTGGTATCCCAGAGCCTTTACCACCACAATGGCCGCGGTTTTTCTCAACGCCTGGCCCTGAGTCGCCGACCGGAAGGCGGCCGGCATATCTTCCGTGTTCAGGCTGCCTGGAAAAGGGCCGGCAATCTGCAGGCACCTGCGTATTACCTCTGGAACACAGGCAGCAGCCAATACAGCGGCTCGGCCGAACTGCGCCTTTTCCGCAAGCGGTATACGCATACCCTCGGGTTCAGCGCTTTTGCGAACCGCAACGGCATTTTCGCCGGATCGCATGTGGGTAATCTCAGCGATCTGAAGGCCGCCATCGGGCGTGAAAAACCCATTACGGCAGACCGTTTTTCGTATGCCATCGGCAAACCCTGGCAGCAAAACGAACACCTTACATGGCAATGGCAGGCGCTTGGCGGCAGCAACGGAAACGTACAATGGCAAAGTTCCCTGCAATACGACCGGCGCCGCGAATTTGATTTCAACCGGCGCAGCACCGACTTCCGGCCCCAACTCGACCTGCGGCTCTGGGCCTGGCAATTGAGCCGGCAAAGCAGTTTGAACTGGAAAAACATGCAGTTCAGCCATGGCTGGCAAGTGAAGGCGCAGTGGCAGGAATACCGCCGCATCTTCCTGGTGCCCGATTACCGCGGCTTGCAGGGTGGAGCCTGGGCCATGCTGAAAGGAAGCCGGGGTGCATGGAATTGGGAAGCCTTGCTGCGTGCAGATGCCAAGGGCTTGTGGATCGATTATGTGAAGAACCGGCAAGCGTTTGCCGAATTCCGTCCGTTTGCCGGTATCGCCGGAGGGATGCAGTTCAGCCGGATGCACGGCCGTTGGCTGGGTAGTTACAGCCTGTCGCGGCTTTGGCGCAATCCATGGCTCAACGAATTGTACAGCGATGGCGTGCACCGCGGAACCGGTGCTTACGAGCTGGGCAATGTGAACCTGCGTCAGGAAGCTGCCATCAAGACCGAAGCCCTCTGGCTGCGTCAGGTGCGCAACAGCGAAACACGCATCAGCCTTTACGCCAACCGGGTAGCCCAATTCATGAATCTGGAGCCTTCCGGTGAATTGCTGCTCACCATACGGGGTGCGCTGCCCTTGTTTGTGTATCGGCAATACGATGCCGCTTTCGCAGGGTTCACGTTTGCCTGGCAAACCCAGCTGGAAACATGGCGCCTCGGATTGCGCGCGGAAGGCAGCCTGGGGCGCAACCTCGAAAGCGGCAAGCCCGTGCCATTACAGGCCCCGCCGGAAGTGCGCCTGATGCTTCAGCGCCGCATCGGCAAACTGCATTTCACCCTCGAGCCCAGCCATGTATTCAGGGCACCCTTTGCAGGGCAGCTGGAAGATTTCCTTCCACCCCCGCGCGCCTACACCTTGTTGCGGGCGAACCTGAGCTGGAAGACCCGACTCCCCGGCGGCCACGATCTCGAACTGCTGGCAGGCGGTGATAACCTCTTCAATGCCGCCTACCGCGACTACCTCAACCGCTTCCGCTATTACGCCGACGAAAGCGGAAGAAACCTCTATATCAGCCTGCGCGTTGCCATCCATCGCCACGACCATGACCACCATACCCAACCATAGAAAAACAATTAAAACCCAATATATCATGAAAAAACAAACCATTTTCACCCACCTCGGAGCCATCTTGCTCTTCTCCGCACTTCCCATGGCACAGTCTTGCAAAGACGATCACCATGATCACGACCATGAAGGCGAATTGATTACAACCGTTCAAATGGTGTTTACCGATTCAGCTACATCGACCGTTGCCGGGACCTTCGAATTCAGTGACCCGGATGGTCCGGGTGGCAATCCCCCGCAGCGCCTGGATACGATTGACCTGCAGCGCAGCAAGACCTATCTGGTTGAACTGCGCTTCATCGATGCATCCAAGAATCCTGCCCACGACATTACCCATGAAATTCGTGAAGAAGCCAAGGAGCATATTGTATGCTTCACCGATGCGGGCAGCAATGTGAGCATCCTGCGCACCGATTCAGACGGAACGCATCCCATCGGTCTCAGCTCGCGGTGGAATACACCCGATGTCATGGGCAGCGGCAAGGTAAAGGTGACGCTCAAGCACCAGCCCGTTGTGAAGAACGGACAATGCGATCCCGGCGATACCGACGTGGAAGTAGAATTCCCCGTGCGCGTGCGTTAAGTTTCTGATTGGCACGCGGCTTGTACTTTTGAAGCCGTGCCGAAAGTTTTCACATCAATCCTATTTGCAGGTGCAGGAGCGGGCCTCTTGTGGCTCGCTTCCTGTTCACCTGAAGACTTGTTCCCCGACGAACCGAATGTTGGGGGAAAAGATACCGCCACCACTTTTACCTTAAAATACACCAATCTGAGCACCAGTGCGGTTGCTTTCGCCAGTTGCTTCGACCCTGACGGTGCTGGTCCGGAGGCGCCAAGCCTGCTCAATACCATCCGCATGAAGCCCAATACCGAATACGATCTGGAGCTGGAAGTGCAGGATGATACCGACCCGCGTAAATCCATCAACCTTACCGATACCATCCTGCGGTTCCCGAAAAACTACCGCGTATGCATGGCTTCGCCGGTCAACCTCAGTTATGTGCCCCGCGACAGCGATGGTACCTGGCCGATCGGATTGCAATACCGCATGAAAACAGGCGCGGCGATGAATACAACGATGAAAGTTACCCTGCGCAATCAGCGCGGTGTGAAGAACGGAGCCTGTGAGCCGGGTACGCTGATGCTTGAAGTGAATTTCCCCCTTTCCGTTCAATAACAACCAAGGGTTTCTGCGTGTAAATTCGCCCGCAACAACCCTCGTTGCAGCGGATACTGTCCATAGTACTTCTCCTGGTGTTTTCGGCCGGTACCTCCATTTGGGGGCTCAGGCTTGCCGTGGAAAAGCGCGCCGCGCGGAAGGAGGCACGGCAATTGATTCTGCAAGGTATCGACAAAGCTAAACTCCATGTATTGTCTTTCCGGAAGTCATCGGAGGCCCTGGCGCGCCTGGAATGGAAGCATGAGGGCGAATTCAGGCTCGAAGGCCAGCTTTACGACATCGTTTCGAGCCGTGAAAGTGCTGACAGTGTGCATTATACCTGTTATCCTGACACCAAGGAGAGCAAGGTGGATGCGCGCATTGGCGCTTTGTGTAAACTGTTGTTCGGGCAACAGCCCCTGCAACAACAACGCGAACAGCAATGGGTGAGCTTCCTGCGCGGATTGATGTTGCCGAAGGAGCCCTTGCAATTGGAGGCTCTCCATGCCGATGCGGCAGGCGAAATATCTGCTGAGTTGCTTGTTGCAATGGATGGCTACCCTGAGGCATTTTTGCCTCCACCGGAAGTGTTTTTACTATTTGCAGGCTGATTTCATTCAGTCAATCTCCTTCTTTTAACAGCTGCCAAGCGCCGTGATTGGTGCATTTTGCCTCATTCAGGCGACGGCAGATCATTCCAACAAACTCAATTTTTTCCAATTTGAAAAACACATTTCAATGGATCACCCTATTGCTGGTTTGGTTTTCCATCGATAGCCCATTGAGGGCACAAATAATCAGTATAAGCGACAGCCGCACCGGCAAGGCGCTGGAGGATGTCATCGTATCATCTGACCTGCCTGCCTGGACCATACGTACCAATGCATTGGGACAGGCCGAAATCAGTCGACTGGCGGGCAGCGCGCGGATCGAGTTCAGTACCCCGGGTTATGAATCACTCGAGTTCAGCTATGAAGCCCTGCGCGGAATGGGGTTTACAGTGAAGCTCTCACCCGAAGTTCTGACCTTGGATAATGTGGCTATTTCGGTGAGCCGCTGGAATCAGCTTTCGCGAAAAACACCCGAAAAAGTCGTCGCCATTTCCAGGAAGAACACCATGTTGCAAAACCCGCAGACTGCGGCGGATTTGCTGGGGATTTCCGGCAAGGTGTTTATCCAGAAAAGTCAACAGGGCGGTGGAAGCCCGATGATACGCGGCTTTTCCACCAACCGTCTCTTGTATGCCGTTGATGGTGTCCGGATGAATACGGCCATTTTTCGATCGGGGAACCTGCAAAATGTGATTTCACTTGATCCTTTTGCCATGGAGCGCACGGAGGTGCTTTTTGGCCCGGGTTCGGTGATGTACGGCAGCGATGCCATCGGCGGCGTGATGAGTTTTACGACATTAATGCCCGAGATGGCTGCCGGAACCAAGCCGCTTGTGACGGGCAAGGCGCTGATGCGCTATTCCAGTACCAATCAGGAGAATACAGCCCATTTCGATGTCAGCGTTGGTGGTCGGAAATGGGGCATGCTTACCAGTTTCAGTACGTTTGACTTCGGTGATCTGCGCATGGGTTCTTACGGACCTGACGTATATCTCCGCCCTTTTTACACGCAGCGGCAAGGGAACCAGGATGTGGTCATTGCGAATCCCGACCCCCGGGTGCAGCGCCCAAGTGGATATTCTCAGATAAACCTGATGCAAAAAGTGCGTTTTCGCCCCACCGATGCCTGGGATTTTCAATATGGTTTCCATCATTCCGCCACCTCTTCCTATTCCCGTTACGATCGCCTCATCCGTTACCGCAATGGATTGCCCCGCAGCGGAGATTGGATGTACGGTCCCCAATTATGGACCATGCACAACCTCAGTGCCGAACACAGCGGCAAGAGCTTGTTGTGGGACCAGTTTGCTCTGCGACTGGCGTACCAGGAATTCGAAGAAAGCCGCATAGACCGCGATTTCAATAAGACAGAGGAACGTACACGCGCTGAGAAAGTGGGTGCCTGGTCTGCCAACCTCGACCTGAAAAAGACCCTCAGCGCCCGGCATGTATTCTTGTATGGCGCCGAATGGGTGCAGAACGATGTGCAATCGCGGGGCACAGACCGCGATTTGGGAACCGGACTGCGCAGGCCCGGACCGGCGCGCTACCCCCAGGCACAATGGTCTTCGGCTGGTGTATATGCCACGAGCCAGCTGGAACTGAGCAGCAAACTCCGCATCAGAACAGGTTTGCGTTACAGTCATTATGCCTTACAGGCAAGTTTTGACACCAGTTTTTACCCTTTCCCGTTTACAGATGCCTCGTTTAACCGGGGCGCATTTACGGGCAGCGCCGGCCTCGTGTACAGTCCGCGTCGCAAAACGCTGATTACCTTCAATGCCAGCACCGGTTTCCGTTCTCCCAATGTCGACGATATGGGCAAGGTGTTCGATTCACGGCCTGGTTCGGTGGTAATCCCCAATCCAAATCTCGAAGCCGAATACGCCTGGAATGCCGAAATTGGTTTTGCCCGGGTTTTCGGCGATGTGATCAAGCTGGATATTGCCTTGTACAGCACACGCCTTGACAACGCGCTGGTAACGCGCCCTTACAGCCTCAACGGGCAGGATAGCCTGTTGTATGATGGCGTAATGAGCCGGGTCGAAGCGATGCAGAATGCAGCCAGAGCCCGTGTGGTAGGTGTGCAAGCAGGTTTGGAACTGAAACTTGGCGGCGGCTTCTTGTTTACATCCGATTACAATTTTCAACAAGGGACAGAAGAACTCGACAACGGAAATACAAGTCCGTCTCGTCATGCACCACCGGCTTTTGGAGTAACGCGCCTGCAATACTCCGACGATCGCCTTACCCTTCAATGGTATGCACAATACAGCGCCGACCGTCAGTTTGAAGCATTGCCGTTCGAAGAGCAAGGGAAGCCGGAGCTGTATGCCATTGGTGCCGACGGACGTATTTACTCTCCTGCTTGGTACACGCTCAATGTAAAGGCGATGTATCAGTTGGATGAGCGGTTCACGCTGAGCGCAGGGCTGGAAAATATCACCGATGTGCGGTATCGCCCGTATTCGTCTGGTATCGCAGCGCCCGGCAGAAACTTCGTGATTTCCCTGCGCGCTTCCCTTTAAAATAAGCAGGCTTCTGTGAATAGCAGTCGGATTTGTATCCGGCTGCTATTTCTTCGCCCAGCGCAGCAAACGCGGAAGCCGGTTCATGCGCCAACGGTAATAGGGAACAGGTTCAGCGCCGAATTTGCTGTAGAAATAGGCGACGGAGGGAATCTCCGAACCTTCGAAATCGAGGGTCATGCCCGAGCCGGCGTGTAAACGGATGAAAGCATCGATCAATCCGTGTACGCCGTTGGTGTTTCCGCGCTCCAGCGGCCCGCCCAGGATATAGTGGAAATGCTCCCGGCTGCGCAGGAAAATGCCCGCTGCCAGGGTCTTGCCCTCCGGTGTATTGAGGCGGTAACTTTCAAGCGCACCTTGACGTGCTGCAGCCCGTAAGGCCAGGGTAAGCCGATGGTAATGGGCGGCAGTAATCAGCGGATTCAGCTTGCCGTATGCTTCGCGGTAGAGCGCTACAATACCATCGAAATCCAGCGTTTCCTCGAGCAGGCAATGCCCGTATTGTTCCTCCAGGCGGCGGAGGTTTTTGCGCGCATCTTTGTTATAGCCGGCGCGCAGGGTTTCATAGGATTCGCGCAGCGGCAGCCAATACGTTGGGCGGGCTGTGAAGGAATCGCCGTCGGGAAGGGTGCCGGTATGAAACTGGATGTCTGCATAGCGAAAATGCTGCGCTATGGCTGCAAGGAAACCGGGCTGCAGCTGCGGGTCTCCGAACAAGCCGAGCTGCTGGCAGAAATAAGGCTGGTAGAGATAGGAGATGCCATACTTGCGCCGGGGAACCAAAGGCATCACAGCATCGTAATCGCCCGCAACCAGGCCCGACCATGCGCTGTCGCACAAGGCGTCGAGGTACCAGGTGCAGGCATAGGCAAGCGCAACAGGCGCCTGTTCCACACAGCGGTTCCATGCGCTTTCGTTGATGTCGGCGCGGGATAACAAACGCGGTTTCAAGGACGCATCCATGCTTCAAACACCTTGGTCCAGCCTTGCCAGGGTGCAACTTCACCCAGGCTTTCGTTGTGGAAGATAAAACAGAAAATGCCTCCCACGGCAGCAATGCGCGTTTTCAATAGTTCGCCAGTCCGGATGGCCGTTTCCGGATCCATGCCCTGGTATTGACGGCAGCTTACGTCCATGATGCAGCTGGGGATGAAAACCAGCTTGCGTTCTTCCTGCTGCAACAGGTCATAAAATGCGAAGGGCTTGCTGGTGCCCGCACGAAAACCGGGCAGCGAAGGCCAGCCCATCGAATAGTCGTAGCGGATGCCTGCCTGCTCCAGGCGGCGGAAGGTGTCGGGAAAACGAAAGCGCAGGAAATGTTGGCGGGAATGCACCGGCGCATGTCCGGCCAGTTTCTGGAATGCTTCCCGTTCGCGTTCCCATTGGCCCGGTATTTCGTGGCTATCCCACGATGGGTGCATGCCGCAGGTAATCCGTTGACTTACTTCATCGAAGCGCCGGATGAAACGGGGATGCCGGATGCGCACCTGTTTGTCGTGCGGATTGCGGCCATGGTGCAGTTGCCAGAAAACGCGGGCCGCGGGAAGGTGCTGCATGTGTTCAACGAACCATGGAAAGCTGTCCCACGGGTCGTGACCCGAAACCATGGCTTTTACGCGTTGGCCGAAGAGATCCGGATGTTTCAACAGGTCGCGGGCAGTGGCGCCGAGGCTGCGCAAGGCATCACGACCGGCGAAGCGGAAAGCGATGTCGATATCGACGGTAGGAGCGGTTTCGGTTTTTAGATCCGGTTCCAAACCGAGCTGTTGCAGGTAATGGTTCACCGCCATATCCACCAAAGGAAAACCTTGCCATTCCACAGGGATGCAGGAGTCTTCCGGTGAAAAACGCCCCAGGCTGTCGCCGCGGAAAGGCTGGTATTCCTCGTAACGGCTCAGGAACCAAAAGACCATGGCGAACAAATCAAAACCCCCGCCTGCATCTTCCGGAAAGAGGCAAAGAAAACCATGCCGCAGGGCCATGGGCGGCTTGAAGTGCGGGTCGATTTCTGCGGAATGCAGCCAATGGCTGTGCGGAATCTGCACACCCGGAAGGTCTTGCTGCGAATAGTTTACCTTGCAGGCAGCCGGGTGGTTGATAAACGCCACAGGGTCGTTCAATAGCTCCCAATGCACACCTGCGCGGCGCAAAAACACCTCGTTCAGGGCATATTCCAGCCCGGGGAAAACAGCTTCGCAGAACACCGCAACCATAAGGCGTGAATGCCTATTTTTGCCGCAATTTATTTCAATCTCGCCCCATCTCCATGAAAGTTGCCCTGATTACAGGTATCACCGGTCAAGACGGCGCGTACCTCGCCGAGTTCCTTCTCAAGAAAGGCTACCGCGTGCACGGTATCAAACGCCGCAGTTCTTTGTTCAATACCGACCGTATTGACCACCTCTACCAGGATCCGCACCAGCCCGATGTAAAGCTGCACCTGCACTACGGCGATATGACCGACAGCACCAACCTGATCCGCATTATCCAGGAAGTGCAGCCCGATGAAATCTACAACCTCGCAGCCCAGAGCCATGTGCAGGTGAGCTTTGAAACACCCGAATACACAGCCAATGCCGATGCCCTCGGAACCTTGCGCATCCTCGAAGCTGTGCGCATCCTCGGCCTGAGCAATAAGACACGCATCTACCAGGCCAGTACGAGCGAACTGTACGGACTGGTGCAGGCTGTTCCGCAGTCGGAAACCACGCCTTTCTATCCGCGTTCTCCCTATGCGGTAGCCAAAATGTACGGTTACTGGATTACCGTCAACTACCGCGAAGCCTACAATATGTACGCTTGCAACGGTATCCTCTTCAACCACGAAAGTCCGATTCGCGGAGAAACTTTCGTTACCCGTAAAATTACCCGTGCCGTGGCCCGTATTGCACTCGGCATGCAGGAAGCCGTTTACCTCGGCAACCTCAACAGCCGCCGCGACTGGGGCCATGCCCGCGATTATGTGGAAGCCATGTGGCTCATGCTGCAGCAGGAAAAGCCGGAAGACTTTGTGATTGCCACCGGCCACACCACCGAAATCCGCGAGTTTGTGCGCATGGCCTTTGGTCAGGTAGGCATCGAACTCAGCTTCAGTGGCAGCGATGCGGCTGAAACAGCGGCTGTGTCGGCCATCGACCACGATAAGTTCCTCGCCACGACCGGCCAGGAGCCCGGCCTTAAGGTTGGCGATGTCGTGGTGCGTGTCGATCCCCGCTATTTCCGCCCTACAGAAGTTGACCTGCTCATCGGCGATCCCGGTAAAGCCAAGGAAAAACTTGGCTGGTCGCCCAAGTGCAGCCTCCAGGAACTCGTTACCGACATGGTGCAGAGCGACCTCAAGGTGATGCAACGCGAACGCCATATCAAAGACGGCGGCTTCGATACCATGAATTACTACGAATAAACCAATCGGCCCTGAGCTGATTTCCTTTTCTTACTTCACAGCCCCATGTATGCCACTGCGCAACATGGGGCTGTTAGGTTATTGGATGGATGATTGCCGCCGCATGTTCCGGGTTGTGGCAACCTGCTGATCATGCGGTCTTCGCGGCGGCGCGGCGTATCTTCGCCGCATGGAATTGTCTGCCAGGATTTATGTGGCCGGGCATCGCGGGATGGTAGGTTCGGCCATCGTGCGGGCGCTGGAAAACAAGGGATATACGAATATCATCACGCGCAGCAGCGGGCAGTTGGACCTGCGCCGCCAGCAGGATGTGGAAGATTTCTATGCGTCTGTCAAGCCGGAATATGTTTTCGTTGCAGCGGCAAAAGTGGGAGGTATTGTGGCGAACAATACCTATCGTGCCGAATTCCTCTACGACAACCTCTGTATCCAGAACAACCTGATCCACTATGCCTGGAAGAACGGAGTAACGAAGCTGTTGTTCCTCGGAAGCAGTTGCATTTACCCGAAGCTCGCACCGCAACCCTTGAAGGAGGAAAGCCTGTTGAGCGGCTTCCTGGAGCCGACGAATGAGCCGTATGCGATTGCCAAAATCGCCGGCATCAAGATGTGCGAAGCTTACCGCGATCAATATGGCTGCAATTTCATTTCGGCGATGCCGACGAACCTTTACGGTCCGAACGACAATTACCATCCCCAACATTCACACGTGCTGCCGGCCCTGATCCGCAAGTTCCATGAAGCAAGGGAAGGCGCTCTGCCTGAAGTGACCATTTGGGGTGATGGCACGCCGCTGCGCGAATTTCTCTATGCCGACGACCTCGCCGATGCCTGTCTTTACCTCATGGAAAACTATAACGAGAAGCAGTTTGTGAACGTAGGTTGTGGTGAAGATCTTTCCATCGCAGACCTCGCCGGAATCGTGAAGCGGGTTATCGGGTATGAAGGCGCCCTGGTTTTCGATACATCCAAGCCGAACGGCACACCGCGGAAACTGATGGATGTGAGCCGGCTTTTTGCCACCGGTTGGCGCCCCAAAGTAGGTCTGGAAGAAGGCATCGCCCTGGCGTATCAGGACTTCCTGCAGCACCGCACCGAACGCTAAGTTCCGGAATATGCGCCTCTTGTATCTGTCTCACGGTGCGGAAGAGTCGGGCGGATACCGCCACGAAAAGCAATTGGCGCAGGGAATCAGCAGCGCGATTGGAGCCGAACTGCAAGAGATTCGTTACCGGCGGCATTTCAGAGGTTTTTGGGAATGGCTGCTGCTCGCTTTTTATGCCTGGCGTGATGCAGGGAAGGCCGATACGGTCATCAGTGTAGCCCGCCTGGCCTGGCCTGTCTGGTGGCGCCTGCGGTGGAGAAAAGGGGCACGGTTTGTCCTCGTTTTGCATAACTACGACGAAACCGATGGGAAACCCCGATTATACTATTGGATACTGTCTGCATTTTTAAGGAAAGTCTCTTTAAGAAACCCAAAACGGGTATTACTGGTGGTGGATGGCGGTATTTGGCAGGATTTTTTTATGCAGCGTTTTGGTTTGGAAACAGGCCATTATCCGAATTTGTTTCCAGACGAACCTTATAAGCGCATTCGGGATGAAGCAGTTAAGGATGCGAAATTGATACACCTCGGGCAATGGTCTGCCAAGGCTGATTTGCCTGCTTACCGCCTATTAATCGATGCGCTGGAACCGCTGGGTTTTCGCTGCTATTTCTCGAGTCCGGTCCGGGTGGAAGCCCATGGTTTTCCGCTGCGGTATTTTGAAACGCAGCAAGCCTATCTGGAAAGCATGGCAGCGGCCCGGGCCACGGTAATCCTGAACCGCGTGGCAGAAGGTTGGTCGCGGGTGGCGCATGAATCCGTCCTGTGCGGGACGGTCTTGATCGGCAAACCCTTGGGCGGTTTTGCGCAATTGTTGGAGCTTTCGGGTGGAATACCGGTTGCAAATGCAGATGAAGCAGCCCGATTGCTGGCAGCGGGAAGCATGACGGAGCAGGCCGACCCGGAGCGCTTGCAAGCATTCTCCCTGCAAAAGGAACAGGTATATCTCCAACCCATATTGGAATGGCTGCAATGAAACCCGCTATATCGGTATTGATGCCCGCTTACAATGCGGCAGCGACCATCGGGGTGGCCATAAGAAGCATCCTGAACCAAAGTTTTGGCGACTTCGAGCTATTGGTTTGCGATGATGGTTCAAGCGACGACACCATCCGGGTAGCCGAAGGAATTGCCGACAGCAGGATGCGCATCATCCGGCATGGCACCAACCGCGGTGTGGCAGCAACGCGGAATACCTTGCTCCGGGAAGCCCGGGGCGCATACATAGCCTGGCTGGATGCGGACGATATCGCCTTGCCCGGTCGCCTGGAGCGGCAGCATGCCTATCTGGAAGCGCATCCGGAGGTGGATCTGCTTTTTGGTTGGATCAGGGTGCGGAATGCAGCGATACGACAGGTGCGTTATCCGAACGATGCAGGCTTGTTAGCTGCCTGGCTGCTGTTCCGCAATCCCTTTGCCCAGAGCACACTGATGGCGCGGAATTGCTTTGCCGCCGAAGGTGTTTATTACAATGAAGCCTTGGCCTATGCCGAAGATTACGAATGGTATCTGCGGCTGCGGCACAAGTGTTTTGCATTGTTGCCGGTTTTTCTGAGCAGTTACCTCGCGCCGCCACCCGGGGGCTATCCGGAAGCGATGGCCGAACAGGTATTGCTGCCCTTGCTGCGCGAAAACTTCCGCCTGTTCGGATTGGCATACGACGACGCGCAACGCCTGGCATTCCTGCGCTTTCTGCGCAGTACCGATGCGCCGGACGATTGCATACCGACGATCTTGCAGGATCTTGAAAAGGCAAGTTGGCCTCTGGAAGCGCAGGCCGGCAAAGAAGCCTGGCTTGCGCTGCAGTATTTCCGCGGACTGCGCTGGGCGAGCGGTCGTTTACGCCGGCGTTTCTGTTGGCTGTGGCTGCGTCGCGGACCCTTGGCCTGGCTGAAAGCATGGCAGGCGCGGGTGCGCCATTGAATCGGTAGTTGATTGCCTTAGATTGACGCTGATCCGCAATTACCCTGTAGAGAAAAGCTGGTCGAGTTTAGTAGCCAGTTTATGGTCTTTCTCCGTCACCTGGTTGCCGGCGTCGTGGGTGCAAAGCCATACTTCGAGCCGGTTGTACACATTGAACCATTCGGCGTGGTGGTTCATCTTTTCCATGGCGATGCCCGCACGTACCATGAAGGCCAGGCAAGCGCTGAAGTCGGTAAAAAGAAACTGGCGGTACAGCTTGCCTTCGGTGGTGATGGTCCAATCCTGCATGCAACGAAGTTAAGTGTTTCAGGGCTTGCGCAGGGCCATCAGCAACTTGATCATCAGGCGGAATGAGCTGCCGGGTTGATGGATCTGGTTCACCGTTCCGGCGATGCTGCTGTCGCTGACCGGGTCGTAAAACGCCACAGTGCCCGACAAACCGGAATGGCCGATGAGGGGCGGAACGGTTCCGAACGGATTGAAAATCCACGGCAGGCGGAACAAATGAATGCCAATGCCGGAGCGCATGGGGAAGAATATGCGGTTCCAAACTTGCAGTTCGGGCAGGAGCGTCGCCGGAAACAGCTCCCCTTTGAAGAAGGCATCAGTGAAACGGCGGAGTTCGGCAGCGGTGGATACGATTCCGCCATCGGCGCCAAAAGAGGCCATGGCTTTCCAGGCCGGCAATTCAGCGTCGCGGTAACGCAGGCAGAGCGGACGGCGGTCTGCAGGGTCGGAATAGAGGTAGGTGTTTTGCAGTCCCAGGGGCCGGATGATTTCCAGTTCCAATTGTTCCGATAGTGCTTTGCCGCTGCGGATTTCAAGGATGCGTCCCAGCAGCTGGAAATTGGTGTCGGAATAATGGGCACGCTTTGCGGTTCCGGGCGGGAAATGCGCTGCGATGCGGCGGCTCTGTTCCACGGCCGCTTCCGTAGTCCACAGAAAATCTTCTCCCGCCAGCAACCTGCTTTGCCATGCCACACCGTCTTTGGGCGCATCGCCGAAATAATCCGGCAAGCCACTGGTATGGGCCAGCAGGTGGCGGATGGTGATTCCGGCGCTGTAGTCTTTCCCCTTGAACACATGGATTTTGCTCCAGAGCGTTTCCGGCAGAAGGGAGGCGATGGGCGTTTCAAGGCTCAGCTTGTTGCGGCTGATTTGCTGCAAAATGAGGGCTGTGACGAACAGCTTGGTGGTGCTGGCGATGAAGAAAGGCTGATCCGGCTGACTATTTCCCGCGCTGCCGGTCCAGCTTGTCTCGCCTTGGCGCACGCTGAAAAC
>Ga0209990_10001265_pt1 | contig 21704 bp, 54 predicted proteins | sample NOAtaG_6_FD_187304 | JGI IMG/M metagenome (GOLD analysis project Ga0209990, IMG submission 187304) | Freshwater lake microbial communities from Lake Erie, under a cyanobacterial bloom - NOAA_Erie_Diel5S_2200h metaG (SPAdes) (version 2) | ecosystem: Environmental > Aquatic > Freshwater > Lake ...
AACTCGTTGTCTGTTGAACCTGTAAGCAATACTGCATCACGGTCAGCAAAGTCTTGGAATAGTTTATCGTATGCTACAATTTCGGTTGGGCATACAAAGGTAAAGTCTTTTGGATAGTAAACGATTACTTTCCACTTACCCGCAAATGATTCGTCTGTGATAGTAAAGAAATCATCTTTACCTGGGTTAACGCCAGTAACGGCGAATTTTTCAATTTTATCTCCTACTGTCTTCATTGCTGTCTCCTTTAAGTGTGTGTTGAAAACAAATCTATTGTACTTTTATTTAATCTATAAATCAAGTGATTTCAATAGTTTTTACAAAAAATATTTCTATTAGAATAATAGAAAAAATTAAAAATAGAAAGCCCACCGAAGTGGGCTTACCAGTAACTACCTGGTCCTCTTAAATTAGAGGCCTAGTGCAAGAGCACGGTAACCAGCAGCAACGATGTTGCGGCTTGGCATACCCATCTCGTAACGGGTTACACGAACGCCATTTGTTGCTTTCTCTGTCTTAGCGTAGACAGCATAGCCACCTTGACGAACACGGCTAACTTCGGCGCTGACATTCTTGATGCCAAAACGCTTGCTGATTTGAGCTGGTGTAAGTGTTTCACCGTTGTAGAGTGCTTCGAAAAGTTTGAACGCTTTGGTTCCTTTGTTAAGTTTTGTAAACATGCCTAATCTCCTTATAGTTAATAAACAGGCTTTAAAGTCTGCTTTCGCAGTGTCAGTATTGTATGTTATTAAATGACTAATAGCAATATCTATTGGTTAGATTGCTCAGGTATGTTTACTCGAAAATTTAATTTTAGATCAGGAAAACGTTTTTCAGCACGATCCATGGCTTCAATGATAGTAGAACCCTGTGCTAGGAAATTGTCTTTACTGTCGTAGAGATAGCAAACATCATTGTGCCATTCTGTACGATACTCTTGTTCTTGATCAACTTCGTCGATTTCAGTCTGAACTTCCTTGAGTCTTTTTAGTAGATCTATAATAGCATCAGGATCAGCAGTCATTTTAACCATCATAGCTCTAGCATGGGAAGTCCAACCAATAAAGATGCCGAACAAAAAGAATACAATTAGAAGAAGAAAAGTTTCCATTAAATGATTAGTCCAAATTTTGAATTACGGATTGAGACCATTGGTCTTTGAAAATCTCTATAGAACCTAGATTGAAATGCTTCAAAAAAGCAACTATAAGATGTCGTTGAGTTGTTAGTGTTACGATAATACACGATTATGTTCTCGTTGTCAAACGATAAATCAGTTATTTCGAAAGTATTGTCCTGCGGACTTTTCCATATTGTACCTATCAAGCTACGATCCATTTTTCATCCTCTATTAAAATAAGAATTTCTGCATTATCTCTTGTTTCAATTTTAAAAATTGAGTTGTCCAATATCCATTTTATTTCTAAATTTGGGCAGTTATCCATTTTTAAATCTGTGTAAGCAGAATTCACATATTCTAAAATTTTGCCAGCATCAACAGTTCTTTGGACCATATCTACTACAACAGGATCAAACAACAGTGCATCTATACCGTGGTTGGAATACCACCCTGTTCCTTGAGTTTTGGCTATCAGCACTGCCGTCTTGCCGTTTTTAACAATTTTCTTTTGCATAGTATGTGTATTTAATAGTATAATAATCTTTTAGATTGAATACCTATAACATTAAATATGACTAGTTAAGGAGCACATATGTCTGATCTAAACAGGTTAAATCAACTTTTAAAATCAAAACAGGAAGCTCGAAGCAAGGCTACTGATAATGAAACTCAGATTAAATTAACTGAGGAAATTGAAACAATAAGAAAAGAAATTTCTAGGCAGCAAAGGATTGCTTGGGAAGAGCGTCACGAACGTCTAGACTGGGATTGAGATGAAAATTTTAGTTACTGGCCATCTAGGATTCATTGGCCATAACATGACTGCATTCCTTTTGAGCCAAGGACATGATGTAGAAGGTTACGATTGGGATCCGTTGGAATTTCCAGATGTTAGAGGATATGATTGGGTCATACACCTCGGAGCCATTGCAGATACTACAGCAACAGATATTGATCAAATTCTTAAACAGAATCTTGAATTCAGTCAAAGATTGTTTCAAGAATGTCAATACAATGAAGTAGGATTGCAATATGCTAGTTCAAGCTCTGTTTATGGTAATACAAGGGACTTTAGCGAATATGCACCCTGTCGTCCACAAAATCCCTATGCATGGTCAAAATATCTTTTTGACCGTTGGGTGTTTCAACAGGATATAACTGCACCCGTACAGGGATTTCGATATTTTAATGTCTATGGTAGATTTCAACACCTTAGAGGAAATCGTGCTAACGTTATACACAAATGGCGTGAGCAGGCTAGAACAGAAGGTAAGATCGTAGTTTGGGATCAAGCTGATAAAATCAAACGAGATTGGACCTATGTAGGAGATATTTGTACCTTACATTTGGATTTTATAGAGCAAGTCAAAGGCAACGGAATATGGAATGTTGGTGCTGGGCTAGCTCATAGCTTTTTAGATATAGCTGAGCATATTGCTGATCAAGAGGGTGTGTCTATCGAATACGAACCTATGAATGAGCAGCAGCTCAAAGACATGCGATGGACAACCTGTGCTGATCATACGCTACTTAAAGCTACTATTGGGTCTAGAGCTTGGTCTAATGTATTTGATTGGCTAGATCAAAGTTAAATACTTGATGCGATTTATTGTTGACTTAAACGATTCCGGTGATATTGAAGAAAAATTAAGATATTGGGCTACCCATTTATCTGATTATCTTTCCTATACTAAGATTGGTAGATACATTTTAGATCAAAATCATGCTAAGATGTGGGTTCCAGAGTTAGATTCAATACTGCTAGAAAACGGATTTAAGATTGATAAAGCCTATTTAGAAGTAAACAAAAAAACTGTAAATTCAGACTGGCAAAAGTTTCTTCCGGAAAATCAATATAGCTATGCGTTACACGTACCAATTGAGGGCTGCGAAAACTGGTTGCTAGAATACATATCTAATACCAGTATGCCTGCGTTTAACAAACTAGGTATAGTCTATGCCAGCGAAACTACATCAGAAGTAAAAAAACACTACGGATATCAGGATTTAAATTCTATGTTTATAATGCGTACAGATAGACAATGGCGTAGGACACACATCGATCGTCCAACAGCACATCTATCCAAATCTCTCTTGATTACGCTTAATCCTATTTCTGCTTAACTAAATAAAAAAATTAAGGAGTAGACAATGATCATTAGTCAAACTATGAATATTTCCCTACCTAACTCAGGGACAATTCAAGAACTCGACAGCTTCATGGAAAACAATTATGCAGAATCATACGTGCATATGTTAGCAGATATCAGTGATTATATTGGATTCGATAAAGAACTAGACCTAGAGAATTTATCTATGTGTTATGTTTCCGTTTTTGGTAGTTTGCAAGGTTTTAATCAATACCAAGAACACCAATATATTATTGATGTACGAGCAGTTATGGAAAAATGGATAACTGAGAATGGCGGCAAATTTGAATACGTTACTGAAGAACTATAGTAACGAATCTCTTATCTTTTCGTAACCCGCTTCATACATAAAGCCTAAATACTGTCGTTTTTGTTTTACAGCTTCAGCAGGAAAATACATGGTTTGTCGAACCTTGGTGTTCACAAGCCATGTTTCACCTTGTTTAGCACCTAATTTGTCTAACGGTGTATCTGATGTAAAATCGTTGTAGAAAAGACTGACACCATCGGCTGGATTTAGATAATGGTATACTGCACACATATGATGCTTGTCATTTCCGAATCCAGGTATAAGTCCTTCTCCGTTGTATTCATAAAACCAAATTTTGTTAGGTCGATGCTCGCTCCAGAACGGAGTTTTTATTTTAGACAATACATAATTTACATCTGCCCAATACCAGTCAACTGGACCAATAGTAGAGCAATGTAGTTGTTTTAATCTGCTAATGTCTAATTCTTCAAACTCAACTTCAATTTTAGTATAATAATCGTTCATGTCAACTCCATTTTAAAATAAACCAATCTCTCTGTGCTTCTGTTCTAAAACTCCAAAGAACGTCTGTCATACGTTTACCTGTGCCTTGTTCGCTGGCCGCCCATGCATCCAATTCTTCTTGGGTCTTCTGCCATACCTCGTCGCTAGTGTCTTCTGGACGTTCTACAACAATTCCAGGTAGTTTAAACATCCCAACCTTACAGGTAGTTAGTTTCATATTATTTTGACCACTTTAACACAAACCAATTCTTTGCTGCTTTACTTTTTAATTTCCACATATTGAATGCCATACGTTTACCTAGTTTATTATTCCTAACCCAATTGTCGACTTCGACCATTATAGATTCGTTCATTAAATCCGCATTGTGTATTTCTACCCAATGTCCTTGCTTATCTGGGGTAAGAATAAGAAATCCCATTAATCCAATATCATAGGCTTGTCAGCAACAACAGCCGTCAATAGATGTTTAATAGTCTTATCAAAATCATCAACGTGTTTAATAGCGATGCCGCCAGCAGCGTACCATTGTTCGATATTTTGGGGTTTGTCATCGATTAAGATATCTAATGGTTTGCACCATTTTTGTTTATCTTGACTATAAGGACCAAAGTTAACTTTCATTCCAGGGAAATATTTGTCTATCCATTTTATTTTATCGTCTGCTGCTGATGGCATAGATGTTTCTCTAGGCAAAGCTGATAGGAACTCAACTTTGAATCTTGTGTTAAAACTCTTGGCCATTGCTACTAGTTTAGTACTTTCTTCAAATAAGGGAAGTTGATAATATAAATGATCAATAGAACTGATCTTATGCCATTCTTCCGAAGTTAAATCACTAACACCCCAACCTATTGGTCTCCCTAGTTGTTCGCTAACGAACAAGTTAAAATCAGCAACTACACCATCCATATCTAAATAAATTGATCTTGTCATACTTACCTTCCTATATATGTTAAAATAAACATTGTTTTTTTCTTCTCGTCGTAAAAATCTAAATGTATCTCTCGAACTGTGTAACCTTTGTCAGGAGGCAGAGATAAAAGTAAATTCATTTCATTTAAGTCATTTGCAGCAGTTTCATACTCTCTACGTTGTTTTTCGTACTCTGCATTAGGATACCATGCATTATGTTCTCTGACAGTGAATCCTAATTTTTCTTTCATTTTTCCTCGGATGAAATAACTGGGAGGATATTTTTTATGTAGCTGAGTTCTAATAGCTTTCCACTCTACTGTACTTAAAATAATAGGCTTAGTCATTTTAGGAACTCCATCGCAATACAAACCAATCCCTGTCTTTAATATCTTTGAAATAAAATCTGGCATTGTTACAGTACCAACGCTGACCAGGTGTCCATACACCATCCTTGGCAGTAGGCCCAAGTGTATCCACAACCCAAGTAATCATATCATTCCACTGTAGTTCATGTTTATGCATCCAACCTACAGGTCTTACTTCATAATACGATTCGTCGTGGATCTCAATAACACTTAATTTTAATTTAAACGGACCTAAGTCGTCTATAAGACGCTCAACAGCAGTTGCGTTCATCCAGCTCTTTCCAGGTGTTCTCAATGTTATAGCCACTTAAGAGTGAACCAATTAGCCTGTTTATCTGTGGCGAAATATATACGTCTAGTATATGCATCAAAATGCCAACACCATTCTTCATTATGGCCGTTATTATCAAACTCTCTATAACGCCAATCGTCTTGTAGTGCTTCTATTTCTTTACTAGAGCCAAAAGTAGTCCAGCACCAGTCGCGGATTTGAAAGAAATTCTTTTCCCCATATCTATTGAGATCTAAACAATATTTAAACGTAGGATAGCCTTTGAAACGCTTATCTGTCTTTTTGATTTTCATTTATAGTTTTAACTCCGCAAATTGCAACAAAATTTTTCTGAATCCACTCTTTACGTGCTTCCATACATTCAGCATAATTTGGATATACTTTACTGTAAATAAATTTCATTTTAGGTGGAGGGTCAGACCACAGTTGAACAATTAATATCCAAGGTAATAAGTCCATAGTCAACTCCTTTTATTAGTATTTTCTTTAGTCAAAGCTGCTACCATTAAAAACTTTTCGTAAGCTATTCGTACACTAGGATTGGTTAGCAGTTTATCTGCTTCTTCCTGCATGGCTTTGAGTCCTGCTTCGGCGATATCTCTAGCACTGTTAATCTGTAAAGCATAAGCATCGTCACCTAATAGTTTTATCAAACGTTTCCAGGCACGTTGTTGTTCTATTGTAAGTTCTTTTTGTTTAGGACGCAATTCACCGGCCTTCCAAATAGCTTCACACATATGGTCTTCGGCTATACGACCAGCAGCAATCATAGGAGCCAACGCAGGATCAACATTGTATCGAACACTTTTTCCGCCAGGATAGCACATGATTAGATGATTGCCTTTTGAGAAACTATCCACAAAATCAGAATCGTACTCACTCACAGGCACATACCTGCGTCCACGTTTTTCGTAGTAGATTTTCTTAGTCATTGCTTATTTCAAAATGTTGCTTAATCATTGTAGCAGCACCTGAACTAGTAGTCTGAGTGTCTGTACCTTGTTCGCATATTTTAATACACTCGTTAATTATAAGTTCGGTAAGTTTTTCGTTATATTTTTCGATCCATTCTGTTGGGCCAAGAACATCTTTAGGTATGCTGTTACGGGCCTGTTCCGAAAAAGATTTTATCAAATTATTATTCATTCTTCAAGTCCAAAATGTTTGTATATCAAGTGTACACCCTGCCCGCGACTAATCATATCACGAAGCATAGGATCTAGCGCACCTGCACAGTCTTTTATAATTAGTTCTGCAAACTGTAAGATAGCTTCACGATTGTAATCGTCCATTTCATCCCAACAGCCCTGTGCTGTCAGGCCTGCTTGATACATAAGGTCGTCAATTCTAGAGTTCATATTATACCTCTACATGTTTACACTTGCCCCTAAATGTAAATCCTGGGCAGGTACAAGTGTGTTCTGTATCGTTAACAAAATAGCTATCACCTTTACTGCCTTTAACTTCACGTAGGCCGGATGTAACTTTAACTTCAAACGGATTATCTTCTAATTTGATAAATTTTCTTCCTCTTTGATCAAATCCTTTAATTGGATTTTTAAAATAGAAAGGTTCAGACTCTCCTTGTTTGATATAGGCAACTAAACTGCTACCGTCCAAAAGATAAGTGTGATTAGGAGTTGTCCAATCGGTGATTTCTTTATATGCTTGCATTACCAATATACTCCATTTGCTCTAAGGATCTGTGCTTCGTTTTCAAAATTAGGAAGTTGCTGGAAAGATTCGCCACAGGTCTTGCAAGGATCATAACTTCTATATCCTTGTCTTAAAAAAAGCTCTCGCTCAAATGATGCACAACCAGGTAGTAGGGCTGCAATGGTAACCAAAAGTAAAGTTCTTATAAGACTAGTAATCATTAGAGTAACAGTACAATTTGTTGAACAGAAGTTAATTATACACGAAAACTAGAAAAAGGTCAAGCTCAAATTATGTTGACCATTTGAGTGCTACAAAAGAGGCATGTTTGGACTTACCTTGTCTAATTTTTATGGTTAATCTATCTTCTGGGCTATCATCGTATGGGCTAATACTTCCTATACGCCAATTCCAATCCCATCCCTGTCGTCCTACATTCTGTTCTAACCAAGGACGATAATGATTGTTTGGATCAGCACTTTCGATATATTCAAATGTTGGACCTAGACCACTCCACCCCGGAGCACTTGGTCCAACGATTACTTTACCTCGGGGCCATTTAACATCTATCTTTACTCCAGGCATGTACCGCCACCATAACTTATCGTAAAGACTTCTAGGCCCTTCTATAAACATGTATCTTAGACTCGGAACTCCAACGTAACCTAAACCATACATAGATTTTTTCTTCCTTAAAATAGAATGTTCCACTTCTATATGTGTAATCTTTTTCTTTAGTAAACGACTTGTTTAACCATTCTTCTATTTGTTCTCTATAGTAAAATCCAGGTGCTTGATATGGCCATAGATGTGCCTGACTAAGGTTCCAGATTACATCCTCGTCATTGTTGAACATCTCTTGACCTGTTGTATGCTTCTAATCGTTGTCTGCGACATTCATTTCTAACTTCTTGAGGGAAGTCAGGTGCGAACTCACTTAGACTGCAATTATACCTTTCCATTTTTTGTTCTAGCGATTCGTGTTTCCTAACTAAGAACATTATACAAAACATTAATGCGGCTAAAACTGCTAACAAAAAAAAGTCTTTAAATATAGACATTGTTACTCCATTAAGAATCTTATAACCACTTCAACTTAAACCAAATCACGTCTTTTTCGTCTGTGAATTCATATTCGGCAATTTGATCACAGGTTGCACTATGATCAGCTACATCTTGTATGTCAAATCTTTTATAGCTTGGGCAGAATCTAGTAGCCCATATAGCAGCATCTATAAAATACAATCTCATACGATTATAGTCAAGATCCTGATGATTCTCATCTGTAAGATATACTTTTATTGTATCCATTTATGCCCACTTTAACGAAAACCATAGGTAATCTCGTTCATACTTAAAGTATATACTACGATTTATTATAAACCACCGTCCTTCATCTGTATGTCCAAAAGTGTTAATCAACCAATGTAGTACATCTTCACCTATTCCTGTAGTATGTACAATATTAAACTCTACTGCAGGAGCAAGTCCTGGTATTGACTTTTCAAGTATATTCATTATGTCCAGTCATCCATGTAGTCATCAGGTACTTGATAGTTCCAGGGTTCGCCACCTAGCTCCTCCCAGTTATCCCATTTAGTTATTTCGTCTTGACAATGCTTAGGCATACCTATGCTACCCACTACAGCATCACATTGGCCACAACGATAACTAATTTCATTTTCGTAGTCGTAATAAGCAATGCCTCCACAGGGCAAAGCCATTAGGTCAGCAGGATGTGGAAATTCGTTCATGACCATTTTAATATAAAAAAAGAAGCAGTAGGTCCATCATCTATATCTAGAAAATACAGTATAGTTCTACCATAAGAATCTACAATAGTCTTAGCTTGTATTTCCCAACCTTTTCCGATATATAAGACATGAATTTTTTCAGAGTGTCCTTTAATAGGAAGATAGTTTTCTTTTACTATCCCACTACCGGTTCCAAAATAATTACCTTTGTTGTCATTTAACCATTCAACGAGATCAAGCATTGGTATTTGTTTTACTGTAATTAATTCAGTAATATCTATAACCATTGTTTTATAGTAATTTCTTTATTCTTTCTCTGCTATTTCATATGAATAGTCAAGAACATGATCTTCGTTTTCGTATTTGTAAAATCTAGCATCGTCGCATTCGATTGTGACTTCTAGGTCACAGTGTTCTATTCTATAGTCTGTGAATGAATGATCCTCGTTGTACACACGAAAGAACCATTCTCCTAGCTCTCCCCAGGATTTTATGATAAATCCTTTAGTACCTTTAGCTGGTGTTATAGTTTTATTCATGACTGTTCTTTTCATAGTTGAACCAACAGTTGTTATCATAATCCCAATGTCGGCAATCATACACACTAAAAATTATATCGTAACCAAATAGTGCTAAGGATAACGATACTCCTGCGTGACTTGTTCTAAAGGTTAATCTAAACCCAAGTCCAATGATGTCGTTGGTTTGATCAATCTGTAGTTCGATAACCTTGTGTTTACTAATTTGATAGTCAGTATTAGCGATACATTTCCAACGATTTGAAAATGGATTAAGGATATTAAAATTTAAACTAATCATGCTACCATCCAATCATCGTCATCCTGGAGAACAATGCGTTCAGCACCGTCGTATTCATCTACACGAAATAAACTACCTTCAGGTATCCATTTAATTTCAAGATCATCAACACCGCCCCAATAAGCAGACTTGTCTTCGGTTTGATAATGTTCTTGGCAGTAGGCTTCTACTTCTTCAGTCTCGGCTCCGCGTTCGATCATATCAACCAGTTCAGGATCAAACAATAGTTCTTCGATACGATGCCAGCTATACCAGCCAGCACCGTGTCCTGGGCTGTAGATCACAGCCACTTTGCCAAAACGTACAACTTTTCTACAATCAGATATACTTATAGCCAACTGCAATTCTCCATAAACTGGCTTTCATCGGGTTCATAAACTCAATCGATATTTCATTTTCTTTATAATGAAAATTCAATTTATAATCTGTTTTTGGTCTTAGCCTTAACGCTTCTAAGTCTTCTTCTAACCTAGAAAAATTAATATCTCTCTGTAATTGTATTACTGTGTCCATGCTCATATTATACTATCACTCCTCTTCATAGTCAAGTTCATCTTCTTCAATCCATTTTTGAGTTGGATCATCATAGGCTTTGTAATAAGCTTCGTTTGGTTTGAGCACTCTGAAGTCATTTGAGTATTTTAAACCAGCTATAGTGTATTCTGTCTTTTTGAGCAAGTCACAGATTACGAAACTAGTACCACAGCCTCCACTAACGTTCTTAAATGGACTGTGCTTGTATTCATTAGCCATTAAGGCCTTATGAAATTTGCCGCCATAGTTAAAGATAATACGTGTAATGCCCAACTTTTGATTGCGCAGTCTAATTTTATCTACAAATGTTAATGTGGTAATTCTAGCGCAGTTGTCGTCGTCGATTGTTAGTAAAACATTCTTGACCTTAATACTGCCTTTGGTATGCGAGTTATCCGGTGTTTCTTTAGTGCTCCACGGAACATCGCAGTCTACGTGATTAACGTAATAAGTTTCCCCATGAAATTTAACGACCCACATAGGTATAGTCGAGTCTTCCAAATGCTTTTTGTTAAAGTGGAAAACTACATCTTCACAACTAAATTCAATCTATGCCATTTTTACTTCTCCTTAAAAATTTATTTAGTTATCGTAATCCATTACGACAAACTCTTTGCCAGTCTTTGTGTGTATGTCTTTGACTGTGTTTGTTACAAAAAATACATCATATCCATTTAATTTAGAATCATCGTATTTGGCTGTCATTGAAGCAACCTTTTTACCAGTCTGTTTCTCTACAGCGTCTTTGATCATTTCTTCTACTACCTGTAGTGATAAATTTGCGCTCATTGCTAGTTCATAAGTGTACGGCATACTGTTTCCTTTGTTTGGTGCACTGAATGGGATTCGAACCCATAACCTTGAGCTTTAGAGGCTCCGGCTCTAACCGTTGAGCTATCAATGCGTGTTCTTTTCATGTATTGATTTAAGAATTACTATCCAAATACATCTGTGCTAGGTTAAGCATTACTACAGCCTGTTCTCTATTCCTTGGAGCAGAAACTATAGTTCCACTGTTAATTGCTTCAAGTTCAGTCACGATCGGTTCTATGTGATGAGTATACAGTTGTTCCATCTGCTTGTAAAGACTTTGTCTCTCCAGATCTGTCATACCAGCAGTGATTAGCCCTCCGAATTTGTCATCAGGGTGTTTGCTTAGACCGTAGTCATGACGCCATGTATAACACATACTGGTAATGATTTCTTGTTTAGTCTTCAATTTGGCCTTCCTCTACTATGCGACGCTCTCTATAATGTACATTTATAAACTTTCTAGCACTTTCTAAGGTACTGAACTTTCTAGTTATTCTATACGTATCTGAATCATTATGCTTAACTGGGGACCAGAAAGACATCCAAAAGAATTTATGTTCAGTCCATATTTCATAATGAACGTCATCGTTACCGTCTTTTTCTTCTACAATTTTATACTTAATCACTTTTCTTTTCTTCTCGTTTTTCAGGTTGAATAATTGCTGGCTTCTCTTCGGGCCAAATCTTTTCTTTCATATAATTGGCTCCTATCCAACCCCACGCTGAAAAAAATCCCCATACTACCATTTCTAATATCATTCTTTAACTCCAAAATGTTCTTTCAAATAAGCAATATTGTCACCGTTAGCAAATGCATGATCAATACATTCCTGCACAATTAATTTAGCTAACATTTCCATACGATGCTGGCAGTCTTCGGTAATGTATTTGTGAAGACCATGAGCTAACATAATTTGTTTGAGTCGTTCGTTCATTATTCAGTTCCGTCACCAACACACAGCAAAATTAAACAAAATAGAATTACAATAATTAATGCCGCAGATAGCATAAATGTTATCATTCTTCAACTCCAAAATGTTTTATCATAGCGTGAGCACAGTCTTCTGCCTCACACTGTTCATCACTGCCCATTGGAGCAGATCTTGCTCGCTGGTTACATACATCCGCACATTCCTTAATGATCAGTTGGGAGAACTTTTCAATAGCGTTACGGTAGATGTGTCCGTTGTATTCCGAATCTTTGGGAATCACAATACCAGCCTGTTTGGCCAGTTCCTGAATTCGTTGGTTCATACTGGATAATCCATCCCAAAGTGTATATCCTGTAGGCATTTGGCTGCATCGTCGTAACCATTGCTACGCAAGGTCCGTATGCAGTCCTGGATGATTAGTGTGTTAAACTTTTGTGTATCAAAATGCAGATGTCCGTCAATCAGTGCTCCGTCAATATAGTGACTCCAGCATTGTTTTTCAAACTCTTTTATTCGTTCGTTCATTCTTTATCTTTGGGCAAGTTATATTCTCTATCATACTGCGATGTTACACTCCAATGCGACTCCGGTGCAGGATATTTTACATCGCTTTCTACTGGCAATCCAAATGCCTCACGAATGTTTTTACGATCTGCTTGACTGCCGCACATACTGGCACATCGTTCTACTAAGGCTTCAGCGAATCTTCGTCCAGTATTTTTCCACATAGGACTATTGTATATATTAAAGTGAGCATCGCTGGCTATCTTTTCAAAAGGATCTTTCATAAATCATTTCCTAAATATGTACTTCGATTGCGCATTTGTGTATCGATCTCTTTTTCTTCTAGTTCTACTTCTATTTCGTGTTTAGCAACTGCATACAGATTAATCATCTGTGCATTAATTCGTTGTCTTATGTAATCTTCTGCTGCTAGATTAGTAACGAAAGGACCAGCTTCATACTGAATTACCTTTTCTCTTTTTCTTACAACATAAAAAGTTTTTAAAATCATTTAAGAATATCCTGGGTCAAGTTGATTAAGCAAATATTGAAAAACTGTGTTTGGGTCATCGTCCCATTGTGTTATTGGGGTCTTCCCTTCAAACGCTGCATTAGGACTGAGCCACCATTTGTCTGCTAAAGATTCCCCCACCAGAGAAATAACTATGTTATGAGAATGATACTTCATTCTCTCTTCAGACAGACTATTCATTCTTTAACTCCGAAATGTTCTTTAATACGCTGATTAATAGTGTGAGCAGTATGCTCTGGTTCTATCGCATACTTATTCACCTTACCAACCCAAGTAGAACACGCCATACATTCCCGAACGATCAACTCGGCGAACTTTTCTGCGGCTTCGTGTGAATTTCCAACTCGACTGCTTGGTCCTAGCAGCCCAGCCTGTTCTGCAAGTTTTCCAATTCGGTCGTTCATTTCAGTAATCCCTTGTAATAGTGATATAAGCCAAGAATCTGATTCCAATCACGACTTGGACCACAATTTAGATTTTTTCTGTAATACTCTACCTGACTACGAATAAACTCTTGACTCATCATTCAACTCCAAAATGTTGTTTAATCGAATCACGAACTTGCTGTGCGGTTCCATTAATTGTAGCATGAGCATCACACCATTCCATACATTCCTGCACAATCAACTTGGCGAACTTTCCTACAAAATCTCTTTGCAAGGGATCAGGAACAACAATAGTGGCGTATTCGTTTTCTGCCTTGAATTCTTCCAAAGCCTGGTCGAAAAGTTTTTCAATTTGTTCGTTCATCTTTTCTCTTTCTGTTTGGGGAACTTAGAACACCAAAGACATCGAGTGCTCTCTGTTCCGTAAAAATACAAGTTAGTATCAAACAGTTTACGTTCACAGCCTGCGCACACATAGGTGCTCATGGGCACATCGACCTCAGACTCGCTCGACACCTTTTGATTTTTTACCGTCTTGGATAGCTTTAAGAAATTCTCTTTGTTTATACTTTTCCTCTGCAACTTTTCGTTTTTCATGAGTACTTACTTTCATTAAGTCGTCATAGTTGCGAGACCACTCTACACCTCGTAACCATTTATCTATGTCTTGTAGTGTACCTGCAAACACTTCTGCTTCCCTGTTGTAAATTGGCAAGTATTCGTTTAAAGGCATAAGGGCAATGGTATCAAACTCCATGCCACTGTACTTACTGGCAGCAAACTTTAAACCAATCTTGTTAGCTCGTGCTTCTACATCACGAAAACTTTTTAAAAGCTGCCAGCCTGCGACCATAGCAATATTAGCCATTACGGCTCCAAATTAGTTATTAACAGTCGTATTGTACAGCAGATTAGAGTTTAAGTCAACTCCATTTGAGTTGATAGAATGTGTAGTCTACGTCTTTAAGTTTAGCACGTATAACAAAAGTATAACCAAAATTTGAATGATCAACCATTCTGTGCCAAATTGGGCTCTCGACGGCGTGCTCCATAACCCAAGTACCTTTCTCAGTACGTTGCCATTTAATTATAGGATCAGCAGCATACAAGTCTGGATCTTCTACATCGCCCATAGAGAATTGATGTACGATCACATCGTGTATTTTATATACTCGGTCTTGGATTATCATATATTCGTGTGTTGGTTTGGTAGGTTCTGGGCCTAGATATCCTGTGTAGTATGTCTGTTGATAGGCAGTTACACTCATGGTAAGTTTATTAATTGATTAAAGTATCTTTGTTTTTTTGCTTCTAATCTAATCATAATTTCTGGAATGGCCTTAGCATAATCGTACATGGTCATAGTATCTACAGAATCTTGGCTGTAACCTAAATTTTGTAAACGCATATTATTCCAGTTGTTAGGCTTGCATCTTCGCATAGTATTCTTTCGAATTCTATAGGCAATCTCTAGAGCTTTACTAAATGTCATGTATTCATTTTTCCATTCATACAGACTAGCACCCTCTACATAACTATAACCAAACTTACCTGGATCGCTACCAAACACAGAACTAAATCCTGGAGGCATAATCAATGCGTGTACATTCCACGAGTCCAAAGGACAGTCCTGGCTCAGTAAATATTTTTCCAAGTCTTGTAGTGTCTTCTCTGTTTCATATGGTAGTCCGGCTATCAAGCCGCTGGTCATTCTAACATCGTGTCCCCAAGACTCTCTTAATTTAATTAGTGTAGCTTTGACCTTGTCTGGGTGCATGCCTTTGCCAATAGCTTCACCGCTCTTCTTATTAAAGGTTTCTATACCAAAGAAGTGACTCATAAGTCCAGTTTCTTGCATAATAGCAGCCATCTCAGGGTTACTGTAGTACAGGTCTACCCTGGCATAACCTCCCCATCTAATCTTAAATGGTAAGTTACTGATTACATCATGTAAGTACTCAACCTTTTCCATTGAGTCGTTAGTTGTCTCATCCATGAACATGTAATTGGTAGTGCCAAATGTTTCATAGTTATAGAGGAATTCATTCTGTAGGGTTTCTTTAGTCTTAGTATAATCCCCTCGCTTCTTTCCTAGTAACGGATAAGAACAAAACTTACATTTAAAAATACAACCTCTAGCAATTTCAATTGGAAGAAACTCTTGTGCGTCAATTAAATCTTGTGGTAGATATTTTATTTGACTAGTGTTAAATTCGTGATAGTCGTAGTCGGTGTTACTGTCAATTATGTTTGCATAGTTTCCATGAAACTTAGGTGCTGGATTACTAGAGTCATGTAGCCATTTGGTTAATACCACAATGCTTTGATCAGCATATCCATGTACATAATAATCTGCAATAACCCTATTGATCAGACTATCGTATTGCTGTACATCCCAGGTACGGCCACCGCCGATAATAATTTTAGTCTTTGGGTTCTTGCTTTTAATATACTTGAATATGTCCTTCATTACCTTAGGAGGAAAAGGTAATCCACTGGCATGATCCTTGACACTTAAGAATAAGTTGTCAAACATAGTAGCATCATCTTCTTCTAACATGAACTCTGTTTCTTCATTGCGTTCAATTTGAAAAAAGAATGTGGTACTGATACCTACCCAGAGTGTGTCCGTGTCAACAAATCTATCAATAATTTGATAGATTTCTTCTGGTGTAAAGTGAGAGAAATAGTCCACAACCTGGCAGGTAAATCCTGAGTTACGTATCTGTGTTGCTATTCGATACGCACCTGCATTCTTACCATAACCAGGTTGTAGTATGTCACTAAAGATTAGAGTCTGCATTGCAGATTATTTATTGAAACCAAATTGTTCCAATATTAAAGGCAGCAGCGCCGGCGCCTGTTCATCAGTCATGTTACTAAGGATACGATTAATAATAGTAGGTAGTACCTGAAAGTTGCTAGGTTTATTACTACCCCCTTTACTACGAGGAACAATATGATCTAGCTGAGGATCATGCCATTCCCAGTCTTCTCCTTTACTGATTTTGTTTTCACCTTTGCCCCAATCATACAGTCTGTAAACACCTACGCCATCTGTCCATCCATCGGGAGTCTTAGTGTACATCTCTTCGGCTTCCCGATCTGTCCAGTCGTATTTGCTTTTGTAGTAGCCAAATATAGCCACATACTTGAGATCTCTGTGTTCACAGAAATGCTCAAACAGTTTCATATTATAATAGGTATTATCTTCGAAACTGGTACAGACTTTACGACTCTGTATCTGTTCGTTAATGACAGTATAATTACGCATGGACTAATGCTAGCTTGTACTTAGGACCAACAGTCTTTTCGTCCCAAGTAGGTTCGATCCATTCTATACCGGACTTGTCATAAAACTTACAGACTTGATAGATACCGTGTGCAATAATCAAAGGCTCAGGCGCTTTACTAGACGTAGCCGCTGTACCAGTTTGTGCCTTGTAAGCGTCTTTCATATTACTGTGCAACTGATTGCCTGCATTGTCTTTGCTCCAACGTATCTTAAGAAGAGCCATGATAGCATAGTCCATGTCGACTGGATCAATCTTAGAACTTTGATATTTGTAAAATTCCATTAGTCCCCAGCTATTGGCAGTATGAAACTTACAAGTTGGGAACATGCGAGCATTCAAAGTAGTAGCTCTGTGGAAGAAATCCTTTTTGTATTCTTCGCGATACTTGATCATGTTACCAATACTAGTAAGAACTAAACTGTTAGTGCCTAGTGTCTTATCAGATTTTTCTGCAACAGTGATGCCTAGATTGTCAAACAGATCATGCAGCTCATAGCTTAGTGCATCATCTTGTTCAATTGGCATGTTAGCTGCCAATGCTTCAATATAACGCTGTACACGAATACGATAGCGATCATACTCGCTAGAAGCAAGGCTGTGAATGTTGATGCCTGCATACTGTGCCACATCCCAATATTCATCGTCGCTGGTAATAAAGTTAATTGGAATCTGCTCAATGCCTAAAATGATACAGGCCAAGGTACGGTGCTGTGCATCATTAACAAACAGCATACCTTTACTGTTCATACGTCCGATACCCGGAAACACCAGTCCAGGATTGAATCGGAAAATAATATCTTCGAATATGTGTCTAAGGAATACATCTCGCTGTTTGGCAGCATTTTTATATGTAATGTCTCTGTCAGCAAGGCTGCTGGAGTTATAGTTCATAGCTGGCACACCTAATTTGTCCGCAGCCTGTTCTAGTGTGTCATACTCTGGCAGGTCAACCCCTAGTAAAGGATTATCCATACCCATGTTAGCTAGCTTACTCAAACAGAAAAACACAATCTCAACCAGTTTAGGATGCTTACCCAAACTGCGTGTGTTAATATATACAGGGATCTTGTTTAGACGCTTGCGGCGTTCAGTAGCATCTAGTGTGTGCCAGGGCACTCTGTTTGCTTTTGGCCCAAGTAGTCCAGTGAGGTCTTTGCCAAACTGCTGTGTTATTTTTGAATGATACATTTAATTTTCCTTATAAAAGTTGACGGATCTACGATATACGTAGACATGCACGATATACATGCAAAGTCAAATATACAACAATACAATTGCGTTGTCAACCATTATTTTAGCATTGGTAACCAAAATTTCTGCCCAATAAATATTGGATGTTGATTAGAGAGCAAGATCAGTTGGGCATTACCACCTATATTGTATGCAATGGGCGAGGAGAGATGCTCATACGTACTACCAATAGTAAGATTGCTTACTTCATAGAATATCATGTTAGACAGGGTGTAGATCCTGCACTACGTCTTAGAATAGGCGGAGACCGTGGAGCAGAAATTCAAGGACCAGTATGGATGCACGTAAGGCGTTTTAATCGTAGGTAGTTATCTAGGAATTAGCAGGCCGCGCTGTTGAAAATAATCAACTGCCCACTCCCAACTTTCATTTTCAATGTCTGGCAAGAATCTAATACTCAATGCAGATCTAGCATTACCTGCTCCCACCCAATGCGGTGTATCTACTCTAACCAATGTAGCTCGCATAGTCACATTAGCATGATCGCAAATTTTACTAAACTTCAGTGGATAATTGTAGTAGCCTACTGTGCTAGGAGTTATATCTTCCGACACGTAGTTTTCGTGAGTGGGCAAATCAAACCAATATATCTCTCTAGTATCAGGTGCCATACTCCAATTAATGGCCCAATAACTTTTTCGAGGCGGCGTGTATGTTTTTATAGGAGCGTCTGTGTGTGCGTTAGCTTCAAAGCAGTTTTCACCACGTACAAATATCATAGCGAACTCTGGAGTTATTCCAATTTTTTCTCTAGCATAACTTAGCCACTGCTCGTCAAATAGACTAGGGAGATCGTTGATACAGCTGATAATTTCAGTTTCCCCTACAGTCAAATGAGGCCACTGCCATTGAGGATTTATAGCTTTAGACACATCAAGGTCTAGATAATACCAATGGTGTTGCTTCATCTAACTAACCTTGACCTCAGGCGTTCTACTGTACTAGCGTACGAAGTGTCCCAATTTTTAAAACTGTATAAACTAAACCCCCAACGCTCGCCACCTTGCCCTACATGGTGTGGCACATCAGTACGCAGTAGATGTAGTCTATTCACGTGGTCATCAAAGCAGAGTCTATCAGTAACTTTATCTGGTTCTATAGGACCAAGAGGACTGTAGTTTTTCATTACATCACGTACATGATGATCATCTTTAGGATCTGCAAAGTCAACGGGCACTTCGGGATACCATGTAAGCTCTCTGCCATCAGGTTCTAGAATAAAGTTAAACACCCAACGTCGGCGCCAGTCAATGTGTGTTTTAGGAGCTACTTGATTGTTCTTGTAGTAGAATATAACTAGAGCATCTACTTCTAATAAGGGGTAGTATTCTTTGAGCCAAGGCATAGTAAACACCTCTTCTAATGGTGTGTCTAAAAACCAATACTCGGCACACTTAGGCCAGGGAATCTTAGGGCGTTCCCAATCGTTTCTAAGTTCTACTTCAATGTCTAATCTATACCAATTATGCAGCATAGACATATTTATTGCGGGTCTATGGGCTCAATTTGAATTTGATTTTTGATTAGTCCTTTACGACGCAGAGCGTAAAAATCTAAATCGTCTGTGTTGGTCAGCCTAGTAGTAATAGTATATCTGTGCAGTCCCTGGGTGCCAGTGCGATAGTCCCAATTACAGTCAATCTCTTGTGGTAGCTGCTGATCAGGGGCCCAAGTACTCAGGCTCTGTATGCTAATCAAATCCTTTGGAGGAGTGACCCACTGTGCTAATACATCTAATGCTAGGTCAGCAGCAACAGCACGATGCTGCCACATCCAACTATAACTGACCGCATGAAAAGCGTGTCCACCTTGGCGTACCCAGGCTTTCTCTGAGTCAGTCATATATCCTCTAGTTAGATATCCGTCTACTAGTGATCTAAGCTGTGCATGGTGAGGGCCAAACAACTCATGTTCTACAATGCGATTGTAAAGGCAGTCATAGAACTGTCTGTAGGCTATACCTGCACATGTTCTAGCCCAGCGAGCTACAACCTGTATGTAGCCCATGCAGTGCCAGTGTATGATCATCCATCCGTACATGTAGCTGTCTACTAGATCCTGCTGCGTCATAGTACTAGTAGCCCGGACTATTTCTGCTAGTTCAGGTATGCCGTCATCTAGGCTAGCAGGCCCTAGACTCATATAATCGCGAGCCCATATACTTTCTATACCGTAGGCCCTACGTTGATCAGGCTGCGCCATTTCTGAGTTTCGCAGTAGGGTGGCTAACCACATGTCTATGGTCTGATGCTGTCCTACTTCTAGCAGTTCAGTCATACCATCGCGCCAAGTTTCTCTTGTTTCAAGCGGCAGTCCTAGAATCATTTCTGTATAGGTCATTACACCTGTGCGTTCGCTGAGTGTGATTAAACTGCCTATGTCATTAACTTTGAGATTCTTACGTTTAATAGCTTCTAACACATCGCCGTCCATACTCTGTACACTGACAGTAATACCCCTACCGTAAGGGCCTAGAATGCGAGCTATCTCATAGTTAGTATCAGGATTGTTTTTTGCAAAATTGATATCCACTGCATCTATACTGCTGCGGTCGCAGGCCGATCTAATCTCTTGCGCCAGTGCTATATCACGATCCTTAAAGATACCAAAGTTTGCATCCGCACAGACTGCGTAGGCCACAGGGTGCAGAACAGCCCACTCCAGTTCTGCAACCACACGCTCTAGTCCAAAGCGTTTGACCTTTGAGTAGGTAGTGCCGCCCCAGTCGCAGAAGGTACAGGCATAGGGACAGCCTCTATTGGTTTCGAATGTCATGGCCCATAGTGCATCAGGGCGAGCCTTGATGATTGTGTCAAACACCCCCGTAAGATAAGGGCTGGGTATATCTAGATCTTGTAGTCTAGCTGCCGAGTAAACAGGTTCAGGGTCACGCCCATCCAACAGCGCCAGAAGTACGTCTGTAAAGGCCTGCTCACCTTCGGCCTGTACTATGGTATCTAAAAAGTCATATTTGAGTTGACTACCGTGTGCATTAGCGCCACCCAAGACAATCCAACATTTGGGCCAACGAAGTTTAACGGCCCGAGCCAGCGCCAGACAGTATTGTTCGTTCCATACATAGCAGCTGAGTCCTACTACTCGAGGATCCTGCATACTGGCCACAACTTGATCTACAGGCAGTCGGTCATAGCCCAAACCAGCTAACTGATAATTCTCACGTATGCGATCATTGGTCAGAGCATAGCTCCAGATACAGCCCGCACTATAGGGTAGCCAATAGTTGATTTGATCTCTTACTGCGACAGGATATTGTGGTTGAAATAGATAAACGTTCACAGGGTATTTAAGTCAGAACTGGCAGTTAGATTAAATACATTATGTGTTCAATACAATTTAAGAGATACTGATATGACTGTAGACCTAATGAGAAAATACCTAGACATACTGGCAGAACAGCAGCCAGATTCAGGCTTTGTGGCTGCACTAGATCAAGCAGCACAAAAAGGCGAGATCAATAAAGATTACTATGACTCACAGTCTGCAGAACAGCAGGCACAGCTATTGAGAAACGTTACTGCCTACAAGCAGTCAAACCCTAACTACGACAGCGGCAGTCAAAATGCTGTACACCGAGCAGCTACCCTACAG
>Ga0209990_10001266_pt1 | contig 21684 bp, 33 predicted proteins | sample NOAtaG_6_FD_187304 | JGI IMG/M metagenome (GOLD analysis project Ga0209990, IMG submission 187304) | Freshwater lake microbial communities from Lake Erie, under a cyanobacterial bloom - NOAA_Erie_Diel5S_2200h metaG (SPAdes) (version 2) | ecosystem: Environmental > Aquatic > Freshwater > Lake ...
TTCATGTCTTTCCTCCATGAAGTTGTTAAATTTAATAGCCGTAGCCGTTGCCGTCGCCGTTGCCGTTGCCGTAGCCGTAGCCGTTGCCGTTGCCGTCGCCGTTGCCGTCGCCGTCGCCGTCGCCGTCGCCGTAGCCGTCGCCGTAGCCGTAGCCGTAGCCGTTGCCGTTGCCGTTGCCGTCGCCGTCGCCGTCGCCGTCGCCGTAGCCGTAGCCGCTGCCGACTAGGCCGAACGTCATTACTTCGCGTTCCATAGCCCAACATCCGTTTTTAGAGTCATGACAACGGCGTCAATTCCGGCTTTGATTTCGGTGCATTGATCTAGAATTGTGTTTGGCAACGCGCCTTTTATGGCCAACTCGCCCAAACCCTTGGTCGTACCCCAGCGCCGAATGACACTGCCATTCTTGACGGTTATTGTTTTTTCATCTTCGGCATACTCACCGACGACAATCCAGCCGCGCTGTAATACAACGATGCGGTAATCTTTTTGTTTTTTAGTAGTCATGTCTTTCCTCCATGAAGTTGATAATCACAATATAGGGTATTCTTACCCGCCTGTCAAAATAAAAATGGGTATCCGTATCTTTTTCTTGCATGCCGCAGTTATTATAAGCTAGAACGGGTGCAAGTACTCTCCGAATCATAATCTAACTCCGTGTCTGTTGCAAAATGGGCACGGTTTTTTTAGAACATTTGGGGGCTTATGTGGACTTTTTGGGGGGTGGTATTTTGAAACCAGAGCTTTGTATATATCACGGTAATTGCGCTGACGGTTTTGGTGCGGCGCTTGCCGTTTGGTTAAAATATGGCAATGATGTAAAATATCATGCTGGCGTGTATGGCCAACCCATGCCAGATGTGAACGGACAAGATGTCGTTTTAGTTGATTTTAGCTATAAACGCGCTCAAATGTCAGAACTTTGCGCTAAAAACAAAAGCGTCCTTGTTCTTGATCATCATAAAAGTGCCATGGAAGATTTAGATGGGCTTGAAAAAGATTATAGCAATCTAACTATGATTTTTGACATGGAAAAATCTGGTGCAATGTTGGCTTGGAATTACTACATGGAAACGCCACCGCCGCCGCTATTTTTGCACATTGAAGACCGGGATTTATGGAAATTTAAACTTGATGGCACGCGAGAAATACAAGCTGCTGTTTTTTCATACCCATATGATTTTAAAGTATGGGCTGATTTACTGTCCGCGCCCACACATCTGCTCCGAAGCGAGGGAGCCGCAATAGAGCGCAAACACCATAAAGATATCGCCGAACTGTTAACGGTAGCACGCCGTGAAATGGTTATTGGTGGCGTGCGCGTTCCAGTTGTTAATTTACCATACACAATGGCAAGTGATGCTTGCCATGAGATGGCAAAAACCTCACCTTTTGCCGCATCATATTATGATTCTTCAAATAAACGTTGTTTTTCTTTACGGTCAATAGATGGCGGGGCGGATGTTTCCAAAATTGCTGAGATTTATGGTGGCGGCGGGCATAAACATGCAGCTGGTTTTGCCGTTGAAATTGGGTGGGAAGGCGAATAGGGAACTTTGGCTTCCCAAAGTACGGGCATTACTTCGCACAGTAGCTACCAACTATCCGGAATTTCCGGACGGTTCGGCTCCGCTGCGATCCATCCATTAAGCCGTTGTTAAATATGGATTTGACACTATCAAATGCCATAAAAATAGGCATTTGATCCCATGTTCAGCGCCGTTGGGAATTTTGGCTTCCCAATGGGAATATACGGTTCCCAATTACCCATGTTGCTGCACCTATGGGTAAAAAAGCGGGTTTCTTACACATGACCTGTATAGGAAACGGCACTTTTCTTTACACGTTACCCTGACATGTATGCAAAATGGCGTTTTTGTTTACATGTTTATGGGGTGGCCTCCAGCATAAGGGGGGCACCCCCAGCAGACCTGACCCCTTAACTATGTGCAAAAATTGCACACACTGCGCTGACGAATTATCCCCTTGACGTCAAGGGGAGTTTTACCCTATGCTGTCGCGCATGGAAGTGCAGCTAATCGACAACATCAAAAATCTCGCCGCGCTTTACGGCGTAAAACCGGCTACTATATGCCGCAAGCTTGGCTGGGATGACGGTAAGGCATGGAAACGGCTAAGCGCTGGCGGCGGCATTACATCTCGCAAGCTGCGAGAATCACAAATCAAAATTTACGAATTATTCGAAGCGAAACATAAAGAGCTTAGGCAGCGTAAAAAGAAGCAAAACCCCTGACCGCATCTGGAGAGAGCGACATGACGGAACAAAAACAAAATACCGCGATGACGAAGGCAGAGGCGGAGGCGCTGCGTGATATTGGTTTAATACTGATTTTTTGCCTCGTTTTATTCCTGGGCACAATAGCCCTTTTTGCTTCTTTGGTGGGCTGAGTCATGGCGACGCGGCAATTTGTTGAATGGAATTATTATCTTAATTGTCCTGAAGGCGTTAGATATGCTGATACTAAAAAAGTTAAGGCGAAACGCGGCCAAGAAGAGTTTAAATTCCAGTGCGTTGCGGCCGATTATCTTAACCGTGTTCTGCCGCCTGAAGTGCGCTGGCTGCATATACCTAATGGGGAATATCGCACACCAGCAACAGCCGGGCGTTTAAAGCGCATGGGTGTTAAAAAAGGCGTCTGGGATATTATCATTCTCCACGCCGGGCGCTCGTTCTGGTGCGAACTCAAGGCCACTGATGGTGACTTAACCGATGAGCAAGAGGACTGGGGCACATGGTTTGGCAATAATGGATTCCACCGCGCCGTTATAAAAACCCTAAATGAGCTGGAAGCATTTTTAAAGGCCAACGGCATACCGTTACGCGGGGTTCTGCAATGAAAATACTTTATAAAAATCAATCGCGTGCGCATTTAGCCCAGCGAACAATGATGGCGCTGCGCAATTCGTGTGACGCCGATGGAGTATGGTACGGACACAAACGGCAGACGGCAACGGATAACGGGATGCACTGGCTTGATTTCACTGCTGGATTTCATGAATTACTAAACGATAAGCGCATCGAGCATTACAACGGCGGCTATCGCATTGTAAGGTATCGCTTATGAGTCGCGTCAGCTTTAAAGAAATAGAAGAAAAGGCATTAGCTGCGTTGCAAGCGCGTTGCAACATTGATGGTCGTTATTTAGGCACTGCGCCCACTTTGGCAGATACATGCGGCATGAGTTGGCAGCACATGGGCTGGGGACTCAATGCTCTTTATGAAAAAGGTATTGCCGAAGAATACAGCGGTGGAATCCGCATCGTGGGGTGGAAATCATGAAAGCAAAAAAACCACTTAACGACCCGATTATCTACAAGCGCAGCCGCGATAATCAGGGGGACATTGTCATATCGGTATTAGTATATGTGCTGTTCTCGCTGATTTTTGGCGGGCTGTTCTTTGTGCTTAAATACGGGCACGATTTATGATGCTGCTCTCATTCATCATGCCCATTACGGTTGCCGCGAACGATAATAGCCTGCGCGGTACAGCGTTAACCCACATGCAGGCGCAAAACAAAAGATTAGACGCCTTTATAAAAGAGTTAGAATTGCTGGTGCAATCATGATGGTTATCCGCGCACCAAAGCCCGTTAATGATAACGCCCGGCGCAAGCGGACACTTGATGAGCGGCTTTTCCATCTTTCGCATGAAGTGAGCCAATTTCGGCTATGTGAATTTGAAACACCAGCAGCTCGCATGGCCTATCTTACCGCCCTCGAAATAGAGCATGATCTGATAGCAGCGGAAATAGTCAAGACCATTCAGAAATATTTAAACTCTACGCAATACATCAAAAAGACAATCTTAAGGGAGAGAATGAATGGCAAATAGTTGGTTTAGGCTTTGGCATGATTTTACCATAGATCCAAAGTGGCGTCTAATAGCGGAAAAATCAGGGCAACCATTAGCAGTAGTTATAGCAATTGCTGTTCATTTAATGAGCGATGCATCACAAAACGAAGAGTCACGCGGGGTAACGAAAAGTAACGAAGAGGTAACGGCGGTAACGCTAGGGGTAACGCCAGCCGTTACCAAGGCCGTTACCGATGCCATGCAAGGTCTGGTTATTGACGGCAATAAATTCATTAATTGGGATAAGCGCCAACCTAAGCGTGAACGCGAGGAAATACAAGGGTCTACCGCCAAAACCAACGCGCAAAGACAGGCTAAATTTAAGGCTAGAAAACGCGCTGAAAACGAGGTAACGAAAGTAACGCCAAGTAACGCCCGAAAACGCCTAGATACAGAGTCAGATAAAGATTCAGATTATAAAATATATAATCAATCAATCAATCATACCAGTACCACTACCGCGCGCGAGACCAAGGCTGATTTGACTGGCGTTTTGATTGAAGATTCTGTAAAAATTGAGGTAAAAGAAAAGGGGGAACCGCAACCAGCATCACCCCCCAACCCGAACCAGCTCATCCAGCAAGCTGACCGCCTGATTGCCGAAATCTTTGGCAAAGACCGCGGCAGACCGACAACCCACGCAACCGATGCGGACACCGCACAGGCTTGGTTTGACGCCGGTATCAGCCCGCAAGAGTGCCTCGACGCCATAGGCCGCGTTTGCAACGTTAGGCTGACCCGTGACGAGCCAGCACCGCGAGCGATGAGTTACTTCGATAAAGCCGTGTATGCCGCAGGCGCTAAGGCTTCCAGCCCGAGCGAATCAACCAAAAAAACACCAGCCCTTGTTGGTGAAATCGACACCTTGCAACCGTGGGTGATGGAGCTTGTCAGGGACAACATGGTTGACTTCGCCTGGGCGCAAAGCTGGCTGGAAAAATGCAAGCTTGAAGGCAAGAACCGCATCGTATGCCCCACCCCTTTCGTGGCCTCTTGGCTTAACGGCAGCGGCAACCACGTCATAGCCGCAATCGAGAAAAAGAAGGGCGTCAACTATCGCATTGAGGTGGCGGCATGATACTCTATGACGCTGATAACTTTCCGGTTTTCTTGCGACACCTCATTGAGGAGATGCAAGATGAAAAGCACGGACGCTTGTTCGCAAACCAGTTGCCCACCTACGGCTGGCTTATCGAGAACCGGGGCATATTCGACGGGGTCTTTAAGCGCGGCAATCAGCTGTGGTTTTTATCAATAGCCGACTTTGACACGTTCAACAAAAAGCCCGGATTAGCCGCAGCAGCACGCCTTGCTGGCTACGAAACCCATTGCCGCGAATTGCCTGATTTCATCTTCGCAAAAGGCCTGCCGGAGCACATTACACTCGACCCGCTGCACATCGTAAAAGACTGGATTTTCAACAACAACGAAAGGAAGACCGCCTAAATGACAACCGTAAATTTTAAGGAGATTCGCAATGCGATTGCCACTCTTAAAGAAAAACGTTTTGAAATCATTGGATTGCAAGAAGATTTGGATGAGCTTAGGGAAGATTATGAAGGATTGCTTTATGATTTTCATAACAACCCAGCTTATGCAGAAATTGTTGAAATTGCCGCAGAAATTGCGCTACTCAATGACCTTGGAGGTAGCGAGGACAGCTCGATTGAACAGTTTCCTGTTGACGAACCTCTTACCGATATTGTCGAAAATTGGGAAGCAAAGGATGTACCCCCCAGTGATGAAGCGTTCGCAACAGCGTTTTCCTGCTTCTCTAGTGGGGTTAGCGATGTATCAGGCCACCACCCTACCGGACAAGAACCAGATGCAGCGCCTGGGCTTTCTAATGAGCTTGAGAGTGCAACTGGTGGAGATGCAGAATCTACTGACTCAACAAAAACTGATGGCCTCCTATGACTGAACTTAGACCAAAACAGCAACGTTTCGTGGATGAATACCTGATTGACCTAAATGCAACTCAGGCGGCAATCAGGGCGGGGTATAGTGCGAAAACGGCGCGACAAATTGGCGAGCAGAACTTGTCAAAAATTGACATAAAAGAGGCAATTCAAGCGCGTATGGCTGCTCGCTCCCAAAACACGGAGGTCACTCAAGAATGGGTGGTGATGGCTATTAAAAAAAATTATGAGGAGGCAAGAACCGAAAAGGAATTTAACGCCGTCAATAAGGCTTTAGAGCTGCTGGGCAAGCACGTCGGCATGTTCAATAAAGTCGAGCTTGATGGCACTATTAAATTCCAAGCAATTGAAAGGGTTATCATTGAAAAGGCATTGGGCATTTAAGCTATAAAATGACAGTATTGCGCATTCCTACAGCAAAGGTGTTTCAGCCGCTGCTACAGCCGTCGCGGTACAAAGGCGTATATGGTGGCAGGGGTAGTGGTAAATCGCGCTTCTTTGCTGATTTGATTGTCGAAACATCCCTGATGCGCCCCGGTTTTCGGGCTGCTTGTTTGCGTGAGGTTCAGGGTACACTGCGCGATTCTGTGTATCAGTTATTATCTGATAGCATTCAGAAAATGGGCGTAGGTCATTTGTTTAAATGCCAGCTTAACAGGATTATTACGCCGGGCAATGGCGTGCTTATATTCCAAGGGCTTCAAGACCACACGGCGGAATCTATCAAGTCACTTGAGGGAATGGATGTTGCATGGGTCGAGGAAGCGCAATCTATCACAGAGCGTTCGTTGGAGATTTTGACGCCGACACTTCGCGCGGAAAATTCCGAGCTGTGGTTTAGCTGGAATCCCCGCAGTGCTTTTGATGCGGTGGACAAATTCTTTCGCGGCGGAACTGCACCGCCTGATAGCATATGCGTCAAAGCAAATTATACCGATAACCCGTGGTTTCCCAAGGTGCTTGAGCTTGAGCGGCTGCACAATCTTAAAACAAGGCCTGAGCGTTATCCGCATGTGTGGCTGGGCGAATATGAGCCAACAGCTATTGGCGCTATCTGGACGCGGGTTATCCTGCAAGCGTGCCGCGTTGCCAATTGCCCCGATATGCAGCGTATCTTGATTGCGGTTGACCCGGCGGTTACCAATTCGGATATTTCGGATGAGCATGGTATTATGGTTGGCGGCCTTGGCGTTGACGGCAAAGGCTATCTTATACGCGACGGCTCGATGAAAGGTTCGCCGCTGGATTGGGCGCGGCGCACTATATCCTATTACGATGAGTTTGACGCTGATGCTGTCGTGGTTGAGGTTAACCAAGGCGGTGATATGGTCTCACAAACCTTGCGCAGTCTCCGCCCCTCTCTGCCCATTATTCAGGTTCGAGCAACGCGCGGCAAACACGTCCGCGCCGAGCCTATTAGCGCCATGTATGAACAAGGCCAGATTCATCATCTTGGCACATTCTCAGAGCTTGAGGGGCAAATGGTGCAAATGACCCCGGCAGGATATCAAGGCCACGGCTCGCCTGATAGAGTTGATGCGCTTGTCTGGCTTTTTACTGAGCTGTTCTCATCAATCGTATATGGCCAAAAAAATAATGTTGGAATTCAATCAGATTATCTTGTAGTTACGGAATATAATCCTTATGCATCGGTGTAAATTTTATGAGTGATTATCAAACTATTGTTGCTGGCTCGGAAAACGGCGCTTGGGATAAGCTTTACGAAGCTATGCGGCTATGCGCTGAAGGTTCATCTGTAAACAATTATGCACAAGTAATGGCAAACGTTCGCCGCGCTCAAGAAGCGGCATTTGAGCTTGGCATGTATGTCACCGATACGCGCTGGAGTGCTGTTGCGATGGCGCTTGAAAAAATCCGCACGCTTCTTTCCAGCACGCCTTACGCTGAATTTGGTTTCTATAGGCAAGCACTAACCAATAATTTCAACGGCATGTTAGAAAAAATGAAACGCTTACGCTTGAAAGGTAAACTGTAATGGGATTTTTAAGTGGCGCAAAAATGCCAGATGTTCAACCCGTACCGCCAGCCGCCGCGCCGCCGCCTAGTAAAGCCAGGAAAGATGTAGCTGTTGCCTCGGACACGGCACGCAAAAGAGCAGCAATGGCAGCGGGCAGCAACAACCAGACGATAGCCACTTCCCCGCTAGGCTTATCGAATCCGCCGCAAACAAAACAAAATTATCTTTTAGGCCAGTAACATATGGCAACACTTACCTTGCCCCCAAAAAAACAATATGAGAATGAGGGCGTGAGGAAATACGCTGAAGGACGGCTGGATTCCCTGCGTCAAACGCGAAACTCGTGGTGGAAACACTGGTCGCAGATTGGTCAATACATGATGCCCCGGCGCAATGTTTGGCTATCCATTAACAAAACTGAGGCGAAGGGAAATCCAGTTAACGACAAGGTGATTAATGAGCGGGCAATCCTAGCCGCCAACGTGTGCGCCACGGGTATCGTTGCCGGAACAACAAGCCAAGGCTCTGTGTGGTTTGTGCCTAAAATATTCAACCAAGAGTTTGACGATAACACCGAAGAAAAACGCTGGCTTGATAAGGTTCAGGCGCTGATATCGCTGGTGCTTCAGGAGTCCAATTATTACGAGGCAAAAGCCACACAAGCCCTTGATTTATGTGTTTATGGCACATCGCCTATCATCATAGAGGAAGATGACGAAGATATAATCAACTGCTATGTTCCCACGATTGGGGAGTTCTTTTGCGCTAATAATTCGCGCGGTAAGGTCGGCACGCTAGCCCTTGAATACGCCTATACCGTAGCGCAGGTGGTCAAAAAGTTTGGCATTGAGAATGTTTCTGAATCGGTAAAAACGCTATACAAGGATGCATCAGGCGCAGGCCAAAACACGGAAATCATTGTATGCATGATGATTGAAGAGCACGATGATACATGGGTTGGCAAACCTATCCCCAAGGTGTTTAAGTGGCGTGAAGTTATCTGGGAAAAAGGTACGGCTTGCGATAAGGTTTTGTCTGTGCGCGGTTTCTATGAAAAGCCGTTCTCATGCACGCGCTGGAATCTATCGGGCAATGATGCATACGGCAGCAGTCCCGGCATGACGGCTTTAGGCGCAGCAAAGCAAATTCAGCATGAGGAATTCTCAAAAGGCAAAAGCATTGACTATGCACGGTTGCCGCCCATGGTTGCTGATATTGCTATGAAAAACCAGCCAGCAAGCCTGATTCCCGGCGGCATGACTTACACCGCAACAGGTGTTGGCTCATTTGGCATGAAGCCAGCATTTGAAATTAACCCTAATGTTATCAATCTATTATCGCAGGATATTGCGCTTGTTGAGAGCCGCATTAAGGAAATATTCTATAACGATTTGTTCATGACGGTCACGAATCTTGATACGACACGTACCGCAACAGAGATTAATGCTCGCAAGCAAGAGCAGCTTATTCAGCTCGGTCCGGTGCTCGGACGGATTCAGGCTGAGCTTGATGATGACCTTGATAGAATCTTTGGAATTATGCAGCGCAAGGGGCTTATCCCAGCGCCGCCGGAAAGCATACAGGGCAAGCCGATTAAGATGGAATACAGCAGTATGCTTGCCGAAGCACAGCGTGCATCATCGGTTACGGCTATTGAGCAGTTTGCGGCCTTTGCTGGTAATATCGCGGCGGTTGAGCCAAAAGTTATCAAGCGGCCTAACTGGGATGAGCTTATTAAAATCTATGCTGATGCTTTGCGTGTTCCTTCTAAGGGCATTAATTCTGATGATGAAGTTGCAGCGGGAATTGAAGCAGAGGCGCAACAGCAGCAACGGCAAGCCATGCTGGAACAATCCATGATGGCAATACAGGGCGCAAAGACCTTAAGTGAAACGCAAGTAGGCGGCGGTCAGAACGCCATAGAAAGGATGCTCGGATGAAGCAATACCTGATACAGCGTGATGGTAATTTTTTCTCATCGTTTGGCTGGATACCTACAAAGCGTGAGGCGTATTCATTCTCCTCCGAAGAGCAAGCTCGAAACTTTATGGCCGTGACCTCTAAGAACAACAAGACAATGTTTTCTGGTAAAATTATGATTATAAGTCAAGATGTTGCACGGGATAGAACGCCTAAAATAATTAAAGAATACAACCCTTACGGATATGAGCATGAGCGAATTTGAAGACGACGAAGAAGAAAATTATGGCAATGAAAAGACCGTTGCCAAGTTGCAGAAGCTGGCAAAGCGGGAACAAGTAAGGCGTGACAATGCACTTGTTAACTTGATGCGCACCGTTGATGGTCGCAAGTTTATGTGGGATGTTTTGGGAAATTGCCACATCTTTTCAACATGCTTTCACGAGAATCCCCTAATTATGGCGAAGGCAGAAGGTGAGCGAAACATAGGCCTTATGTTGTTTGCGCACATTATGCGTGTTTGCCCTAATGAATATTTAATAATGGCCAAAGAATCACAACCACAACAGGAAGACTAAAACCATGACCGAATCAACACCGCAAGAAACCGTTGCAGAAACGCCACAAGCGGTAGAATCAACGCCGATTGAAACGCCAAAAACAAAGGCTGCGCCAGAAGCCTTGAGTAATCTTATGGCAGATGCAAAGCCGCAAGATGCTGAAAAGAAAGAAGAAAATAATGCATCAAAAGATGCTAAAGAGCCTGGAGAAAAAAAAGAAGAAAGCGCGGAAAAAGAACTTGCAAAGCCTGAACCAATTGAATACAAGGATTTAAAGATTCCTGAGGGAATTGATTCTGAGGATTTAGGATTAAGCAAGTTTGTTGAAATTGCCTCACAAAAAGGCATACCACAAGAAGCTGCTGAAACTATTATCGCAGAGTTAGCACCACAAATAGCGGATGCTCTGAAGGCTCCCTATCAAGAGTGGCACAAGCTGCAAACAGAGTGGCAGTCTAAAGTTAAAGACGACCCTGAAATTGGCGGCGCAAATTACGACAGCACCATGACTAATATTGCAAAACTGCGGGACAATCCTGCATATTGCAGCCCCGCTTTTGTAGAAGCGCTCAAAATAACAGGCGTTGGCAATCATCCTGAATTCATTAGGACATTTAACAAGATTGCACAGGCACTTAATGAACAGCCAAGATTAACACCGGGCGCAGTGCCCGGCTCCAAAGAAAAGAAAAACCCAGCCGAAACCCTGTATCCCAATCAGGGCAAAACGTAAAAGGATTAAATTATGCCCATAATCGGCAATCAATATAGCACATACGCAGACCATGCCCGCCGCATGGATCCGGACGGCAGTATTGCCACTATTGTGAATTTGCTTTCGCAAACCAATGAATTGCTTGAAGATATGCTGGTGCTGGAAGGAAACCTTCCTACTGGGCATCAAACAACGGTGCGCACTGGATTGCCGCAAGCCACATGGCGCTTGATTAACCAAGGTATCGGCGATGTTAAATCTGAAACTGCGCAGATTACCGATACGGCTGGTTCTCTTGAGTGCTACTCAACCATTGATAAAGATTTAGCAGAGCTGAATGGTAACACTCCCGCGTTTCGCTTGTCTGAAGATATGGCCGTGCTAGAGGGCATGAATCAGCAAATGTCTCAGGCGTATATCTATTCAAACGCATTGAGCACGCCAGCACAAATTATGGGTTTAGCCCCACGCTTTAGCACGCTCAACCTTGCAAGTGCGCAAACTGCTAAAAACGTTGTAGATGCTGGCGGCACTGGCTCTACCAATACTTCTATTTGGATTGTTGTGTGGGGCAAGGGAACGTGCCACGGATTTTTCCCTAAAGGCTCGCAAGCAGGGTTGCAGCATAAAGACTTAGGCGAAGTAACCCATATGACGGCAGTGGGTGCATCTAGCGCCCAGTATCAAGCATATAAATCACATTACAAGTGGAAGACTGGTCTTAGTGTACCCGATTGGCAGTACGTGGTGCGTATTGCTAACATTGATGCATTGCTATTAACTGGCAACAACGCTGCGGATATTGTGGAATATATCCATCGCGGACTTGGTTTGATTAAAACTCTTCCTGCTGGTCAAGGTTCAGTTCAAAAAACCGATGCTTCTGATGGCGGTCAAATGAGCATGGGCAAAACGGTCATTTATTGTAACCGTTTGATTCGCACATACTTGAACATTCAGGCCTCGAACAAACACAATATGCAATTAAGCCTATCTGAATACGCTGGTAAAATTCAAACCAACTTCCTAGGCATTCCAATTCGCACCGTTGATTCTATTCTCAACACCGAAGCTCGCGTAGTTTAAAGGAAAAACTCATGATACTTGACCAACAATTACAATTCAGCGCCGCCCAAGCAGTTACAACCACGGCTGACTCAGCAAACCAGATTGATATGGGTTCTAACCGTGATATGGGCATTGGCGCTGCGCCTTTAACCGTATTGGTATTGGCGGCAACTAGCTTTACATCTGGTACGGCAGCGGCAACGTTAACCGTTCGTTTGCTTGGCGCACCGGATAACGGTTCTGGGGCAGAGGGTGTTTACAACACCATTGCAGAATCTGGGGCGCTGCCTTTGGGTCGGTTAACTGCTGGGCAAAAGATTGCACAATTTCCTTTGCCGCCTGTTGCCAACGGCTTCTCACCTTTTGCGCGGTCGCAAACAACCGCAGTGGTTAGTGCGTCAACCAGCGTTCCTATTGTTTCCGCCGCGGGATTATCGGCTGGCTTATTTGTTAGTGCGGTTGGTATTATCCCCGGAACAACGATTGCAAGCATTTCTAGTAACACCCTTACCCTGTCGAACGCTGCAACCATTGCGGCGGGTGCTGATGTGAATTTCTCTCCTTCACCACCATTGCCGCGCTTTTACAAGCTGGCGTATGTTGTATCTAACACGATGACAGCTGGTTCTGTTAATTCTTTCCTTGCTGGATCGGTCGATACTGGTGCATATTATCAGGGCGGAATTCCGTGATGAAAAATAAGGATTAATATGGCTCGCTATAAGCTACACGAAAAAGCATATTTTGATAACACCGTCTATGAAGAAGGCGCGATTATCACTGTTTCTGATGATGTCTTCCCAGCGGCCTATATGCAGCCAATGGATAAGGTGGCAAAAGAAAAATACTTAGCTGCAAAAGAGCAGAACTTCAAATCGCCAAGAAAAGATGTGGCTGCTTATTCTTTTGCTAATTTTAACACCTTTGATGAAGAGCTTATCGAAGAAGAAATGCAAGAACAAGAAGCTATCCGCCGTCCTAAAAAAGTAAAGGAATTTGCTCATGCCTGAAAAATTTGCATCGCCGGGCGTTATTTATGATAACGGCACAGGCAGCACTATACGCCGAGGCGTTGCAATAACCAATGTTCAAGCCGGCGCTGGTGTTACTCCCTATGGAGGCCTTATAGTTTCAACCGAAGGAACTAAGCCAACATTTTCAACTGGCTCAGTAGGCTTTGCACTTCCTGCAACCCCCACTGACGTTGTGGCAATTTACGGCAGCGCGACAAGAACCATCCGCGTATTGCGCGTAGTTGTTTCCGGTACGGCAGCTACTGCCGCTCAAGGTATTGCGGTTGCGCTTATTAAGCGCTCAACAGCACTAGCGGGGGGTACTCCCGTTGTCCCTGTCACGGCTGCTTTTGATAGTAACAGCCCAGCCGCAACCGCGAGTGTGGCGCATTACACGGCATTAGGCACACCGGGAACAAGCGCTGGTATTGTTGCTGCGCGTACCGTCAATTTCCCGATTACCACAAGCGCCTTTTCTGATAGGATTATTGTTGATTTCGCAACAAACAATGCTCAGGGATTGGTCTTGCGCGGCACTACGCAAGGCCTCGTTGTTAACCTGAACGGCGTGGCGCTAGCAAACGCAACAACAATGTCCTATGAAGTCGTGTGGACTGAAGAATAAAGTGGATTTTAACCTATGGGACAACCAGCGGGCGGCGGTAGAGATACATCATCCCCTTTAATCAGCGGCTCGTTTACTGGTACGGGGCAAAGCTCGGTTGCCCCTTTTTTGGGTTATTTTAACGTTTCAATATTTGGCACGTTTTCAGGAACGGTTGATATTGAAAAAAGTTTTGATAACGGTGCTAACTGGTTAAAGGTATCGGTTAATGCATCCGGCAGCCCAGCAAGCTATACAAGTCCCGTTTCGGTTATTGCTTTAGAGCCTGAATCACAAGTTTTGTATCGGCTTAACTGCACCACTTTTGGCAGTGGAACCATTAGTTATCGTGTTTCGCAATCGCAAAGCTCGGCTAAAGCCTATGGGTTTTAACCGTGGCAACCGTTGATATTTGCAATCGCACTTTAGGCGAGATAGGTACGCGCTCTACAATAGCCAGCTTAACAGAACAATCCAATGAGGCGCTGGCGTGCAATACGCATTTTGAGCCATTGGTTAAGCGATTGCTGCGTATGGCAAATTGGAACTTTGCGCGGCGCACAACCTTGCTGACATTACTAAAAGCGATGCCGGGCACACCAGAAAATCCAACGGTAGGCAATGGCTTATGGACAAGCGCACACCCTGCCCCGCCGTGGTTATACGCTTATGCGTATCCTAGTGACTGCATTAGGGTGCAGCAGGTATTGCCGCAAGCATCAACCACAGGGGGCGTTACTACGCCTATTTTCCCCGTGGGATTAGGCGGCGCAACACCTTACGGCTATAGAGAAGGATCATCAGCGCGGTTTAAAGTGGCGCTTGACCTTGATTCAAACAACAATGAAATAAAGGTTATTCTTACAAATCAGCGGCAAGCTATTGTTAACTATACAAAAACCATAGTTAACACTGATATGTTTGATGATTCCTTTGAATCGGCCTTGGTTGCGGCATTGGGCGCAAAGCTGGCGATTTCCTTGGCTGGTGACAAACAGCTCTCGCTGATGAAATACCAAGAGGCAGATGCGCTCATTAAGATGGCGCGTGCGGACGATGCCAACGAAACGGTTGAAATGCTGTCACACGTTCCAAGTTGGATTTCGGCGCGTGGGTACAGCGGCGCGGCGCATAGTGAATCTGGCGAGGGTTATTTTTATGAGCCGTATGCCAGTTACTTCTCAGGCTAAACATGACAACCAACGTTATTAAAACATCTTTCGCGGGCGGTGAGTTTGACAGCGCCTTGTTCGCGCGGGTTGATGTGGCGCGATACGGCACGGGCGCAAGCATCATGCGCAATTATCAGGTTGATTATCGTGGCGGCGCAAGCACAAGGGCGGGTACGCGCTTTATTGCAGAGGTGGATGATTCAGCGCATCCCGTTATATTAAAAGAGTTTTCCTTTAATGCCGAACAAACCTACATGCTTGAGTTTGGCCAGTATTACATGCGGGTCATTAACAATGGCGGTTTGGTTTTATCCGCTGGCGTGCCTTACAAGCTGGTTACGCCATGGTCAGGCGTAGACCTAGCCAAGTTGAAATTTACGCAATCGGCTGATGTTTTGACCATTACGCATCCGAATTATCCTCCGTATGATTTGACACGCATCACAAATACAAACTGGGTTTTAACGGCAATCAATTTTGAGCCTGAGATAGCTGCGCCTACAATCGGAACCGCAACAGCATCAACCGCAGGAACTACAACGTATCGTTATGTAATTACAGCTATCAGCGCAACAACGGGCGAGGAAAGTTTGGCGTCGTTGTCGGCCACCACTACAGCCTCTGCAATAATGTCACAAAATGCGAATGCATACGTTACTGTTAACTGGACGCCTATAGCCGGGGCATCGCTCTATAACATTTATAGGCAGGAAGAAATACCATCGGCTGCCGCTGATATAAATTCTTTATATGGCCTTATTGGCTCTACATCGGGCAGTACTTACCAAGATTCTAATGGTGTGCCGGATTTTGGCGCACCGCCGCCCACCATTACAGACCCATTTGCCAATGGGCGGATTACTACAATTACCGTTACGGCGGGCGGAAGCGGTTATACTGCCAACACCACGGTTACTGTTAGCGGCGCACCGGGTAAGGGTTTTAATGGATTTCCTATTATTGCGGCTGGCGTTATTACGGGTGTTGTTATCCGCTCGCAAGGCGTGCGCTATGTGTCCCCCACTGTCACTTTTAACGACTCCACAGGAACGGGCGCAACGGCAACAGCAACAGTATCCGCGCCTAATAACTGGCCGGGCAAAGCAACGTATTACAAGCAGCGTAAAACTTTTGCCGCATCATACCAATTTCCGCAGACGCTCTGGATGACGCAAACGGCGCTGTATCGCAACATGAACGTATCGTTTCCGGGCGTTGATACGGATGCAATCACTCTAACAATTAACAGCCAGCAAGTTAATGAAATTAAATCATTAGTGCCAGCAAGCAACGGCCTTATAGCCTTTACCAGCGGCGGCGCGTTTGTTGTTAATGGCAATTCAGATGGCGTGCTTACACCCGCAACGGTTCGCGCTGACCCGCAAGTAGGTAACGGCGCGTCTGATTTGCAGCCGTTGTTTATTAACGGTAACATTCTTTATGTGCAGGAACAGGGCAACACCGTTAGAGATTTGCAATATGATTTCCTTCAGAATGTTTTTACCGGAAATGATTTGACAGTTTTCTCTAAGCATCTGTTTGAAAATAGAGAAATTGTTTCATGGGCATATGCAGAAGAGCCGAACAAGATTGTTTGGATGGTGCGTGATGACGGTGTATTGCTAAGTCTAACATATTTGAAAGAGCAGGAAGTCAACGGCATAGCGCGTCATGATACCGATGGTCTTTTTGAACGGGTTGCTTCAACGCGGGAAGGGGCGGAGTCCGCTGTCTATTTTGTGGTGCGGCGCATTATTGAGGGGCGCTTCATTCGTTATATTGAGCGCATAGCAAGCCGCAATTTTGCAGAGAATAAACCGCAAAATATAGAAGCAGATGTTACAAAGGCATGGTGCGTTGATTGCGCTTTAGAACTTCCGCAGTATTATCCGCCAATGGAATTATACCCAGCAGCAGCAAGCGGCACGGGGGTTAACTTTCAAACCAGCGCATCGGGTGCTTTTGATGCTTCCATGGTCGGCAGGATTATTCGATGCGGGGGCGGCATTGCGGTTATAACGGCGTTTGTCAATTCTTCCCGCGTAACGTGCGATATTATTAAGCCCATAACATCTTTGTTCCCCAATGACCCAGCATCGACGCCATTTATTGTTAAGCCGGGCGAATGGAGCTGTAATCCTGTTGTCAGTACGGTAAGCGGCCTTGACCATTTGGAAGGCAAAGAAGTTGCAATTTTGGCGGATGGCAACGTTTTGCCGCGTCAGACTGTTGTTTCTGGTTCTGTGACGCTTGACACTCCTTCTAGTGTTGTTGTTGTTGGCTTACCGTATAGATGCATCCTAGGAACGCTGCGGTTAGATTTGGGTGATGGCAGTATACAGGGCAAACGCAAGCGCATTCCCGCTGTGACGGTGCGTGTTAAAGCAACACGCGGCTTAAAAATGGGTTCCACTCTTAATACGCTGGTTCCCTATAAGCAAAGAACATCGAGCGTTTTTATGGGGCAAGCAATCCCTTTATCGGATGATGACCAGAGAATTATTCTTGATCAAAATTGGAACGCTGATGGTCAAATGTTTTTTGTTCAGGATGACCCCTTGCCGGCAACTATTTTAGGTTGTATCCCTGAAATAGTTGTAGGCGATACAAACAAATGATAATTATTAAGGCAACAGAGGAACATGCGATTGAGCTTTCTCAAAACCTTAAGCAAGCCGATTTAGAAGAGGTGCTCGCGGGTGGGCATGAGCCGCTAGAGGTATTGCTGCACGGCGTTAAAAGCTCACTGCATTGCTACAGCGCCGTTGAGAACGGAAAGGTTTTGGCTATGTGGGGAATTAACGTTCCGCATCTTTTAGGGAATGAAGCATCCGTTTGGCTCTTAACTGCGCCGCATATAAAGAAGCGCACGCTGCTTAAGGAATCGCGGCGTTTTGTTGATTATTACAAGCAACAATATCCCCATTTGATGGGCATGGTTTATGCACCGTATAAAGAAGCGATAAAGTTATTGCTTTATTTAGGTTTTGATATACATACTCCGGTAAAGTATGGGCGGAAAAAAGCCATGTTTTCAGTATTTGAGTTGAGGCATTAAATGTGTGTTCCACTAGCAGTGGCAGCAGCAGTAGCAGCGACAGCTACAAGTGTTGCTGGTACAATATCACAGGCAAACACCGCACGCCGCACAGCAAATTATCAAGCAGCCGTTGCTCGAAATAACCAAGAGATAGCCAACCAAAACGCACAAACAGCGGCACAAGTTGGCGCGGCACAAGAGGCAGAGAAGCGCCAAGATATACGGCGGTTAACAGCGGCGCAGCGTGTTGCCGGGGCGGCAAGTGGCCTTGATGTTAACAGCGGCTCTATGCTGGCATTGCAGGAAGATACGGCAGGGCTTGGTGAGCTTGATGCCTTAACGATTCGTGATTCGGCCAATCGGCAGGTGCGAGGCTATCAGCAGCAAGGTTTGAATTACGGCACGCAAGCGCAAGCCGATATAGCGGCAGGAAAAGCAGCACGCACGGCTGGTTATATTTCGGCGGCGGGTACGTTATTTGAGGCAGGTTCCAGCATGAAAGGCAGCAAATGGAATTCGCTTAAAACTCCCAATTCACCAATGGTGCAAGGCAAATCAGGCCTTATGGGTGGGCGCGTTTAATGGCCACGGTTCCAGTCGTACAACGCACCGTCATGCCGACAATGATAGCGGCGCAGTCGCAGCAAGCGGCAAACGTTGGTGGTGATGTTGTAGGGCGGGCGGTTCAGGGGCTAGGTCAGAATTTCGCAGCAGCGTCACAATCTTTTGACAGAATGGCCGCAGAGGATAACGAGGCAGCCGTAAAATCCATTGATGCAGAATTTAATAACACCCTGCGCGATATACAATTTAACCCTGAGAAAGGTTTTTATAATCAAAAGGGTAAAGCGGCAGTTGATGCTTATGGGGCTATGCCGCAAGAGCTGACGAAGCTGCAACAGCAATTTGCCTCGCGCCTGCAATCACCCCAGCAGCAGCAGTTATTTAACGATGTGGCGCAGCGGCGGATTAGCGGTGCGCTTGATTCCATGGCGCGGTATTCCCAATCAGAGCGGCGTGCTTATGTTGATGCAACGACTGCGGCGCGGGTTGAGAGTGCGCTGCAGGACACGGGCGCTTTCTGGAATGATGAAAACCGCGTGCGCCAGAATATTGCTTTATCCCGCAATGAGGTGCTTGACCAAGCCGAACGCAATGGCTGGTCGCCTGAATTAACCAATGTCAAATTGCAAGACGTTCAGGGGAAAATCTATGGCGCACAGATTCAAGGAATGCTGGCAACGGAAAAGCCTGATACCATTTTATCAGCGCGTCAGCTCTATGAAAAGAACCGCTCACGGCTGGATTATGAAACGATGCAGCAGCTTGATAAAAAGTTTGCGGTGGTGTTGCCAGCGGCCATAGCGCAAAAGCGGTTTTCAGAATTTAACGCCGGGGCTGGTGGTGGCGATTTCAACAGCATCATGCAAAACGTTATTTTCCCCAATGAGGGCGGCTTTGTTGCCAGTGATGGGGCAAGCGGCGCACCGGCGAATATGGGCATTAACCAGCGGGCAAACCCCGATATTGATGTTAAGAGCCTTGATAGAAACCAAGCGGCGGCACTGTATAAGAAGCGGTACTGGGATAAATACGGTATTGAAGAGCTTGCCCCTAATGTCCGTGATGTGGTGTTTGACGGCGTTATTAACCATGGCGGCGAAGGCGCGTTTGGTAAGTCTTTGGTTAAGGCGGCAAAGGAAGGCGCATCACGCAATGAACTGATAACCATGCGTCAAAGGGAATATGACCGACTGGCACAATCCGAAGAATACGCGCCCTACAAAAAAGGATGGGATGCACGCCTGCAAAAACTGTACCAAGGGGCGCAAACAAAAACGATTGATTACGCGGCTGCGCAAGAGCGTGCTGCGGCCTTGGAAGCGGAAACGCCGGGGGCGGGCGCAGAATTCCTGAAGCTGGCAGCCTTGCAAGAAAAGCAGCAGAAAGAACAAACAGATGCAATGCTTGGGGATGCGTACAAACAGATTCTAAATAATGGCGGCAATTACAACGCTTTAACGGCGCAGCAATTGGATATGTTGCCGCCGGATAAAGTTGATGACCTGATAAAATTTGCCGATAAAATTGCCACTGGCCAAAAGATTAACACGGATTGGGGCTTGTATTATGAGCTTAAAACCAATCCTGATATGTTAAAGGATACCAATCTGGAGGTCTATTTTAATCGGTTGAATCCAACAGAAAGAAAGCAACTGATAGAAGAGCAGCAGTCTTTAAGAGCTGGCAATACAGCGGCAACGTCTAACTTGCGCAGTGGCGGACAGGTTTTGCAGAACTGGTTTAATCAGGTAGGGCTTGATGCCAAAAAAGACGCGGCCGTTATTGGCAATATCTGGTCGCTTTATGAACAGGAAGTCCGCACACAAGAAACGGCAATGGGCAAAAAGCTCACATCGGAAGAGATGAACAGGGTTGCCGCACGTTTGTTTGTTGAGGTTTCGGCAACACGGGAAGGCTTTGGCAATGACCCGCGTTTTGCTTTTGCGTTGCAGCCGGGTGATACTGTGCAGGGCATTACTGTTCCTGATGTTGAGCGAGCCAAGATTGAGGCTTCCTTAATAAAAAGAGGTGACCCCGTCACGGATGAAGCAGTTCAGAAGCTATACGCACAAGCCAACGGACTGGAAATCGAAAACCGTGCTGCAACAAATCGTTCATTTTCGGATATTATATTGAAGCCGCTTCCCATGTGGGGCATGACGCCTTCCCTTAGCTCAACATTTGGCGGTGACACTCCAAAGCCCCAGCCACAAAAAGCGCCACCTCCAAACACAGGGGGGCTTACCGTGCCTATGGCTGAATAATGAATGATAACAATCCCTATGATGAAATACTGGCTCGGCAAGACAACACGTCTTTGCGCGTCTCACTGAATCAAGCTGTTGATTATAACCCTGATACCGAGGCTAAACTTAAGAAATTGGCGCAGCGCTATAACCTGCCCATTGAAGCAGTGCGGCTTGAACAGCCAGCCATTGAGCGCCGGGCTAAAATAGATTCATTTGATTATGACAGCTTGCTAGAAAAATCCCCCAAAACTGCCAAGCTATTCCAAGACCCTAATGCGGCAAGAATAGCCTATGATGATGTTGACGGCCTAAGCAATGTTGAGGGATTGCTTACCACGCCTTTTCAGCGGGATGTTGATTTTCTTTCTAAGCCTTTTACCAATACGGCCATATCTGCGGCAACGGGTATATTCCCTAATTTTGCGGCTGGTGTGTATGGAACGGGCGAGGCTGTTAGCGCGGCGGCTGGTATAACGCCATTACAGCAAACTTTTGGAAACCTCAGAAAGATAGCGCAGGAAACGGGCAGACAATGGATGTTACCCGTTCTGGATGATGCATCGGAAACAGAACAAGCAATCTACAGCGGCTTTCAATCCATAGGTCAAATGGCTCCGGGGCTTGCGCTGTCGCTCCTTTCCGGCGGTTCGGCTGCCCCTGCCCTTGCGCTTGCTGGCGCTACATCGGGCGGCGCAGCGGCTGGTGAGGCGCTTGATTTAGGCGTCCCGCCAGTCACATCTTTATTGTTTGGATTATCACAAGGCGGGATAGAGGCGGCTACGGAAAAGCTGCCTATTGGGCGCTTGCTTGGTGATGTTCTGAGCGGCAAGGGATTTGGTCAAACGTTAGCACGCCAAGTTATAACGGATATGCCGGGAGAACAGGTTGCAACGGTGCTGCAATCGTTTAACGACTGGGCGGTTTTAAATCCCAATAAACCTTTAGACCAGCAGGAAACATGGGACGATTATCTTGCTGGGCTTCCTGATGATATGCGGCAAACAG
>Ga0209990_10001272_pt1 | contig 21622 bp, 20 predicted proteins | sample NOAtaG_6_FD_187304 | JGI IMG/M metagenome (GOLD analysis project Ga0209990, IMG submission 187304) | Freshwater lake microbial communities from Lake Erie, under a cyanobacterial bloom - NOAA_Erie_Diel5S_2200h metaG (SPAdes) (version 2) | ecosystem: Environmental > Aquatic > Freshwater > Lake ...
GTAAACCTAGCCGAAATCGCTACAGGGTTTAGTGGTGAAGCCAAAGTCGAGTCGCACTATACTCCCTTCCCAGTGAAGAATTAGCGTTGCGGCGCGAAGCGCCGCAACGCTAATTCTTGGTTTTATAGCAACGTAAGAGATAGATAGGACAATTCAAAACCCAAAAGATGGCAGAGCGAAGCTCTGCCATCTTTTGGGTTTTATGTCCTAAGCAAAGCTTACATTGCTATATATGGTCATTTCTTTGGTGGGAAGGGAGTACGAGGTTACAGAGATTTTTTCGGGATTTTGAAGTGGACTATGAAAGCATCGCTCTAATGGTCGTCAAAGTAATGAAAATCCCCGAACCATAGATAATCTCCATCGACCGCAACGATTGGAAATTCGGTAAGACAGTGTTTAATGTATTGACATTGGGGGTAGTGCATCACGGTGTCGCATTCCCCTTGGTATGGATAATGCTGGATAAAAAAGGCAACTCAAATACCCGTGAGCGCTGTGAATTGTGGAATCGATTTCTAGAAATATTTGGAGCCCGCAAAATCGACTTTTTGACCGCAGACCGCGAGTTTGTGGGGGATAGAGTGGTTTGACTATTAAAATAGCTGTAGAGTTTATCCATACTCCAGCTTATTCACCTGACTTTAATCTTACCGAATATGAAATTCATCTCTTGAGGTTACAGAAATTACATCATTTGCCTTCAAATATAACCATTGCAGAAATCGAACAAAAGCTTAAGGATGTTAAAATCTTGATGAATTCAGAACAAATATCTAGAACTTTAGAACACATTTTTGCATTAGTCTAAATGTGTATTTCTTGAGTGGGAAGGGAGTAAACTAAAAATATAAAAGCATAGATACTTATAAATCAGCATTATGAAAAATTATTGCCGAGCTACACTCATTAGTCTGATAGCTTTAGCCTTAATTGGATGTGCAGTCCCAGATACGCACACACAAGCTTCGCTGATTAGTACAGCAAGTCCAACGACAACTAATATCGCAGAATCTCCAAAACCCATTATTCATAATCGCCCAAATAACCGCAAAGTGAAGCTTGATGATCGATTAGTTTCATCAAGTACCAGTTTTGGATTTAATCTATTTGATCGCCTTGCTAAGCAAGATCCCAATAAAAATATATTTATCTCTCCTTCGAGTGTAGCGATCGCCTTATCGATGACCTATAATGGCGCGAGTGGCGAAACCCAAGAGGCGATCGCAAAGGCTTTAGAATTGCAAAACATCAAAATTGATGAGATTAATGACTACAATCGCAATATCCAAGAATTATTAGCCAATGGCGATACCAATGTAGAGTTGAATATTGCTAACTCCCTTTGGGCACGAAAGGATATTGCATTAGAGCAGGCTTTTCTAAATAAAGTAAAGGAATTCTATCAAGCCGAAATCAGCAACCTTGACTTTAAAGATTCTAAGGCAGCAAATACGATTAATGCTTGGGTAAAGAAAAACACCAAGGACAAAATCGATAAAATCGTCGATCGCATTGAGCCAGATAGTATGCTCTTCTTAATTAATGCCGTTTACTTTAAAGGTAAATGGGAAGCACCCTTTGAAAAATCTATCACTAAACCACAGCCCTTTACCCTTGCTGATGGTACAAAGATCCAACATCCTGCCATGTCGCGATCGGGTGAGTACCGCTACTACGATACACCGACATTTCAAGCGATCAGTCTTCCCTATGGCACTGGACGCTTCAGTATGGAGATTTTCTTGCCAAAGTCTAAGTCGAGTCTTTTAGAATTTCAGAAACAACTGACCGCAAAGAATTGGCAAGAATGGTCAACGAAATTCACTCGCAAAGAAGGCTTAATTCAATTGCCGCGCTTTAAAGTGGAATATGAGACTAGCCTCAAATCAGCTTTGCAAAATATGGGCATGGCGATCGCATTCGATTCAGATAAAGCCGATTTTCGTAATCTCTCAACAATTAAGGCTTTTATCGGTGAAGTGAAACATAAAACCTTTGTCGAAGTCAACGAAGAAGGAACCGAAGCCGCCGCCGCAACGTCTATCGAGATGAAAGTAACTTCGGCGAGCCCTTCTGAAGAAACTCCATTTCAGATGATTGTCGATCATCCTTTTTTCTTTGCTATTAGCGATCGTCAAACTGGCACAATCATCTTCATGGGCGCAATTAAAAATCCATCTAAATAAGACAGATCGCTGACTGCTATATAATTAAGCATATCAAGTTTTGTAATACAGCAATATTGTGACTGAATTGTGACTGAAATATTCCCCAATCTTGAAACTCAAGCAAGATTACTAGAACTACGCAAAGTACTGCATCGCAATAGTTATGAATACTATGTCCTTGATGCTCCTACAATGGAGGATTCAGTCTATGATGCGCTCTATCGGGAATTGCAAACACTTGAGGCGCAATATCCACAACACATTACTCCTGATAGCCCCACGCAGCGCGTAGGCGAGAAACCAACTACTCAGTTTGTATCAGTTCAGCATCACATTCCGCTGTTTAGTTTGGAAAATGCCTTTGTTTCTGGTGATGTAAAAGCTTGGCAAGAAAGATGTCAAAAGGGATTAGTTAGTACTTCCAACGGTTTTTTAGATAGTGTTTGTGAATTGAAGATTGATGGATCGGCGATCGCATTAACCTATGAGTATGGGGTCTTAGTTCGTGGAGCAACTAGAGGCGATGGTACATCAGGAGAAGATATTACTCCTAACATTAAAACCATTCGTTCCATTCCCTTAAGATTAAATTTGGAGAATCCACCCGATCACCTCGAAATTCGCGGTGAAGCATTCTTACCGATCGCTGTTTTTGATGAGATTAACCAAGAGCGATCGCAGCAGGGAGAGGCTCTATTCGCCAACCCTCGCAACGCCGCCTCAGGAACTCTTCGTCAACTCGATTCCCGCATCGTCGCCAAACGTCGTCTTGATTTTTTTGCTTATACCATCCATATCAATCAGGCAGATTTTGCGAAGCAAAATCTGCCTGATATTTCTTCTCAATGGCAAGCTCTAGAATTCCTCAAAAAAATTGGCTTTCGCGTAAATCCAAATAAACGACTCTGCAAATCCGTACAGGAATTGCAAGAGTACTATGACTTTTGGTCAACGGAACGGCTCAAACTTCCCTATATGACTGATGGGATGGTGATGAAGCTGAATGACTTCTCTCAACAAGAACAACTTGGTTTCACCCAAAAGACTCCCCGTTGGGCGATTGCATGGAAATATCCCGCCGAAGAAATGCCCACGATCATCGAATCTGTTACCGTGCAAGTAGGTCGCACAGGCACACTTACACCAGTTGCCGAATTACGTCCAGTCTTGCTAGCTGGAACTACAGTATCAAGAGCAACTCTCCATAATAGCGATCGCTTAGCCGAGCTAGATTTACATCTTGGGGATACAGCGATTGTGCGCAAGGCTGGAGAGATTATTCCTGAAGTAGTGCGCGTGCTGCCTGAGTTGCGACTTAATGGCGCAATTCGTTTTGTAATGCCCATCCACTGCCCTGAATGCAGTCAACCAGTTTTTAAGCCAGAAGATGAATCGGCTACCCGTTGCATTAATTTGCAATGTCCTGCGATCGTGCGCGGTGCGATCGAGCATTGGGTCAGCCGTGATGCGCTGGATATTAATGGAATTGGCGAGAAATTAGTCAGGCAATTAGTTACTGAAAATCATATAACTTCCGTTGCCGATCTTTACGATCTGACTAGTGACCAGTTACAAACCCTTGATCGGATGGGGCAAAAATCTGCCGACAAGATCATTGCTGCGATCGCCCAATCCAAAAATAAGCCTTGGGCGCGAGTCCTCTATGGTTTGGGTATCAGGCATGTGGGCAGCGTAAACGCTCAAAATATTGCGGATAATTTTCCAAATGTGGAGTTATTAGCAAGGTCTACGCCCGAAGCGATCGCTTCTATTTTTGGCATCGGTGAAGAAATTGCTCAAGCTATTTATGAGTGGTTTCGCAAAGAAGCTAATCAGAATTTAATCCAGCGTTTGCAAGTTTCAGGATTACAGTTTGTTAGCGAGAAGAAAGATAATCAGGCGATCGCTATAAATCCCAATATCACTGGTAAAACTTTTGTGGTCACTGGGACATTGCCAACTCTAAAGCGAGATGAAGCTAAAGCTCTCATTCAATCCGCTGGCGGAAAAGTCACAGACTCTGTGAGCAAAAAAACAAATTATCTAGTTGTTGGAGCCGATGCTGGCTCTAAGTTAGAAAAAGCTCAATCTTTGGGAGTGCAATGTCTTTCAGAAGAAGAGTTATTAAAATTAATTGACTTGTAAGAAATTATAAGTACCTGTGCGGAGTAAATTACCTAACCACTTAAGGTTGCGCACCGCAGGGACGCAGCCTTAAGTGGTTGGGTTTGAACGCAAAGCGCTGTAGCGACTATAGTCGTAACTCCTTTCGCCCATTTTGGACAATTTTGATCATGTCAATCAGCTGAGTCTCAAGATTACCTAATACGCGATCACTATATTCATCTGCACCGCGCTGCATATCTTGGACTTCGCCAGTCACTCTCTGATGCAACAAGTCAAGATCCTTTTGAGCTTGACGGCGCATTTGATTGACTTCATTGAGAGTTTGAGATCGCACTTGTTCGCACTCTTCTTGCAACTCACGGCGGATCTGATTAGCCTCTTGCTCTGCTTGACGAATAATTACCGATTCTTCTAATATCTGACTTGCCCTTAACTCAGCAGATTTAATTAAATCTTCAGCATATTGTTGAGCCTCAGAAACTAGGTCTTGCTTGTAAATGAGAATCTCTTCAGCTTTTGCGATCGACTCAGGTACAGAGAGCCTTACGCGATCAATCTGCTGACATAGCTTTTCCTCATCAATGACAGTATGTCCCATCACGCGAGGGCCACTTTCCAGCACCATTTCTTCAAGATGGTCTAGCTCTTTGTGTAAGCTCATGTAGTAATCGGCTCTTGGTAAAGGCGCAGGGGAGCCGTTGTAATTACCATTAATAGATTTAGTACTAGCAGTTGATTTTTCTGTCAGCATCGGGTTTGTGTAGGAGAAAGTTCAATGCTTTGATGATCTAGCCAATTAGCTTACGAAATGTGCTTAAGTCAATCAGCATAGAAATAATTAACCAACATTGTAAATGACTTTTTGCGAAAGCTGTTACAGGGTGAACTTTTTTTGATGAGGTGAGCAAAGCTCACCTCATCAAAATTGTTTAAAATTGTTTTAAGCGGCAATTTGTGACAATACTGCACGAGTTGCGACTAATGTCGCTTCCACATCAGCATCAGTATGAGCAAGTGATGTAAAACCAGCCTCAAACTGAGAAGGTGCAAGATAGACACCATGTTCTAGCATTCCACGATGGAATTTGGCAAACTTAGCAGTGTCACTAGTTTTGGCATCTTCATAGTCATAAACTTGCTGACTGGTGAAAAACATTCCAAACATCGCCCCAACAATGTTACCCGTAGCCGAATGTCCAGTTTCATGGGCGATCGCTAACATTCCTTCCGCAAGCTTCTTGGTAATCTGTTCAAGGTACTCGTAAGAGCCAGCCCGTTTGAGGATTTCCATGGTTTTAATGCCTGCGGTCATCGCCAAAGGATTGCCTGATAAAGTCCCAGCCTGATACATAGGTCCAGCAGGTGCAACCATCGCCATAATATCTTTGCGACCACCATAAGCTCCCACGGGCAACCCACCACCGATGACTTTGCCCATCGTAGTTAGATCTGGTGTAACGCCAAAACGAGCCTGTGCGCCGCCATAGGAAACGCGGAATCCTGTCATGACTTCATCAAATACTAATAACGCGCCATTCGCATGACAAAGATCTTTCAATCCTTGTAAAAATCCTTCCTTAGGCGCAATACAACCAGCATTACCAACTACTGGCTCAATAATTACCCCAGAGATTTCATTAGGATTTGCCTCAAATAGCGCCTTGACAGCTTCAAGATCGTTGTAGGGTGCATTCAGCGTATTTGCAGTTGTAGACTTTGGTACACCAGGAGAGTCGGGCAAGCCGAGGGTAGCTACGCCAGATCCTGCTTTGACAAGAAACATATCGGCGTGACCATGATAGCATCCCTCAAATTTAATAATTTTGTCTCGTCCTGTAAAAGCTCTCATCAAGCGCAATACGGACATGCAAGCTTCAGTCCCAGAATTAACGAAGCGTACCATTTCCACACTTGGCACGGCTTCGATCACCATTTCGGCAAGTATATTTTCGAGGACGCAAGGCGCACCAAAGCTCGTGCCTTTTTCAAGGGCTTTATGTAAAGCTTCAATGACTTCAGGATGTGAATGTCCAACGATCGCAGGACCCCATGAACCAATATAGTCAATGTATTTGTTGCCATCGATATCCCATGCGTATGCACCATTTACGCGATCAAATACGATAGGCTCACCACCAACTGATTTGAAGGCACGGACAGGAGAACTCACACCACCAGGCATTAATTGTTTTGCTTTAGCAAAAATGTCTTGGGATGCAGTTGTTTTGAAGGTAGATAAATTCGCAGTCATTTTTTAACGAAGATTTATTTTAGGATTTTTGACTCTTTCTAGACTCAATTTAACTTAGCTATGATGCAAGCGGCATAAAATTCCATTAGAAAGTAAAGAACCAATTTTGGGATGGTACGGCTTCACCGTACCATCCCAAAATTGGTTCCTCGCCGAATTCTTGGCAAACAAGATTTTTACATCTGTATTTTCTAAAATAAAAAAGAATAAGATTGTCGTAGTCGCAATAATACTTAAAATTTTTGCATTTCTGAAAAAGCATTCGATCTTTCGTATATGATGCAAATAGATAGGGGTGAATCGTGTTAATGATATTTATAAAGTTCATATTCTTCATAAACCTGCAAAGGTATCCGTTAACATAAAAATAAGCACCTATCAAGCTTAAATAACTGAGATTTGATCGAGCCAATGAGAATTCTCCTTGTAGAAGATGATGCTAACTTAGCTGACACTTTAGCCGAAGTGCTAACTAGTCAGCATTGTGTTGTAGATATCGCGAGAGATGGTGAAGAAGGCTGGGAGAAATCTCAAGCTGACGATTACAACCTGATCTTGTTAGATGTAATGCTGCCTAAACTCGATGGCATTAACCTATGCCGCCGTTTGAGGGCTCATGGTAACAATATCCCGATTCTGATGGTAACTGCACTCGATATGAGTTCCGACAAGGTTCAGGGGTTAGATGCTGGGGCTGATGATTACCTCGTCAAGCCAATCGACCCACCTGAGTTAATGGCTCGTATTCGTGCTTTATCCCGCCGCGCTCAAATTGCTGAACCCACGGTTTTACGTTGGGGGGAACTGCAACTTGATCCAGGAATGCATGAGGTTTCCTATGCAGGACAATCTGTGCACTTGACTCCTAAGGAATACAACATTCTAGAGTTGTTACTCCATCATGGTCGTCAAGTTCTGAAGCGAATCACAATTGTGGAGCATGTTTGGTCTTTGACCGATCCACCTAGAGAGGACACGATCAATGCCACAATCAAGAGTCTGCGGAACAAGTTGAAGGGCGCGGCTGCTCCTCACAATTTGATCGAGACTATTCATGGTGTTGGCTATCGTTTAAGTCAACTTTCATAAAGAAAAAGGAGTGCAAAGCACTCCTTTTTCTTTATGTCATTAGTCCAAATTCTTGTAGAGCTGGCAAAAAATTACTGTTTTCGTGATTGGATGTACTCAGCTTAATTAGGGCAAAACGTTGCAGTGGGGTGAGATTTTGCCATTGGGTGATGGCGATCGCAAAATTTAATTCCTGTGCGTGTTGCACTACACTCAGTGGGATTTCTTCAATTTGCATCCATGCAGGTTTTTCGTCAATTGGCAAATCACTCGGATAGGTATTGAAATATTGAAAAACTTGAGATCGCAGATTTTCGCGGTAATCATTAATCTCTGCGGAAGTATCACAAGGCAGATCAATTAATTTTTGGCGCTGAATAGTGGAAAAACTATACCAATGTTGCAGTTTGAGCTTTATCCCGCATGTGTCTAGTTTGTAACGTACTTGCATGGGGATACAACGCAAGGCAGCGACAAAATCGGATTCAAACTCAAAAAATTGCAGCATATTTTTAAAATCCAAATACTAAAGGCGGCGCGAAGCGCCGCCTTTAATTTAAATCGTTTCAATTTTACTTTAAACCTTTTCAGTGTCGGTAATATGAACAGTTAGTTTCATCGTTCCCAGACGCACTGAAAATTCGCCAGAACTATTTGGAACTGTCAATACTTGCGCGATCTTGCCAAACTTGGGAATCCGCACCCGATCTCCAACTTTTAACTGTATCTCGATTTTTTCTTCAGGGACAACAGGTAAATGACGCTTGGTCAGTTCTCCGATTCTCTGCTCAGTACGTTGCACATCCGCAGCTACTTGTTCACCTAGTTGTTCACCTTTTTGCAGTTTGCGGATTACACGACCGACTTCTTTTTGGGCTTGAGCGATCGCCGCATTTACCTCTTTTTCCTGACGCTCACGCAATTCTTTAGCCTGCGATCGCATTTTTTCCGCCCGATCTAAAATCTCATTATGCAAACGTTCAGTCTCAGCAAGTAAATTTGCAGCGGATTCAGTTTTTTGAGTTTGTTCACGCCGTTGGGCTTCCAATTCGGCGATTACATTATTCATTTCCGTAGAACCGATGCCCACACGCACTTGTGCTGCTTCGATGATTTCCTGTGACAAGCCCAAACGTCCTGCGATCGCTAGAGCATTGGAACGTCCAGGGATACCCCACAAAAGTCTATAGGTAGGAGCAAGGGAAGCATCATCAAATTCTACGGAAGCATTCTCGAATTTGGGGTTTTGGTATTTCAGGGCTTTGAGTTCGCCAAAGTGAGTTGTAGCGATCGCAAGTCTTGTATGTTCGCCTAGGTATTCCAATAAAGCCGTCGCGATCGCGCTGCCTTCAGATGGATCAGTGCCAGCACCAACTTCATCGAGCAAAACTAGAGACTGGGGCGAAAGCGAGTCTAAAATTCTTCCAATACGGCGAATATGTCCCGAAAAAGTAGATAGATTTTGCTGCAATGACTGCTCATCGCCAATATCGGCAAGCACGAGATCAAACCAAGGCATTTCCACAGGTTCTTTTGCAGGGATAAACATTCCCGCCTTTGCCATTAAAGCCGCTAAGCCAAAAGTTTTCAGCGTCGCAGTTTTACCGCCCGTGTTTGGACCCGTAATTACAACTACGGAGATCTGCGGCGAGATTAATACATCAACAGGCACGACTTCGCGCCCTTCTTCATTTCTCTGTTGCCATACAAGCAAAGGGTGACGCAATTGGCGTAAAACGATCGCTTCACTCTCCAGAAAATGAGGGGGATTCGCTCCCAGCCAATAGCCATAACGCGCCCTTGCCACAGCTAGATCAATCTTAGTCACGATGATCAGCAATCTTTGTAAATCTTCAGCGATCGCAGTGATCTTGGCACTAAGCTCAGCCAAAATAATCTCAATCTGGGCTTGCTCCATTTTTAACAGTTGGCGCAAGCGATTATTAGATTGCACTATCGAGTTTGGTTCTACAAATAAAGTCATTCCCGTACTGGAAGTATCGTGAATCACTCCAGGGACGCGATCTCGCTGTGGTGACTTAACCGATAGCACATAGCGATCGCTACGTTGCGTAATGATCTGCTCCTGTAGCGAACTAGAATTGCGCTGCATGATGTTTTGCAGCTTGGTAATGATTTGGTCTCGTACCGAGGTCAGCTCATGGCGAATTTCACCTAATCGTAATGAGGCTCGATCTAAAACATTTCCACCTTCATCAACACAGCGATAGATCTCCTGCTCAACATCGGGATAAGTCCGCAACTCACTGGCTAGTATCTGTAAATTTGGGCAGTAATCAGCGTTATCTAACTGACGGCGCAGGTTTCGTGCCCCAGCCAAAGTCGTCGCGATCGCCCATAGTTCTAAAGCTGACAAAATCCCCTGTTTCTCAGCCCGAAATACCGCCTCTGTAATATTTTGAATCCCATCTAGAGATACACCCGCATTTCGCTCTTCCAATGCATAGGCTTCTTTAGTTTGGGTGAGTAACTCTAATGTACCTTCATAGCGTTCAGGTATTGGCAAATGTGCCGAGGCGATCTCACCTAGCTTTGTCGTTGTAAATGTTGATAAATGCTGACATAAACGATTCCATTCCAACAGATCTAACGTCTCAGCTTGCATGACACCTCAAAATAGCTTTTTATTCGTCAACATCCAGTGCTCAAACCAGAGGAATTTTTAAAAGCGTTGCTCCGCAACGCTTTTAAAAATTCCTCTGGATTTTAATTAAGCGCAAAGCGCTGTACTTGTGTTGATAATACTTTTCTATTGTGCCAAAAAATCAAAAAACAAGGGGCTTCAGCCCCTTGTTTCGATAAAAAAATGAGGTGCGACTCACCTCATTTTTTTAATTGCAATTTTTAAATTACAAGCGAGATGCTAATCTCTCGAAATCAGCTTGAGTACTTGATAGCATTCTGCTTCGGCTATCAGGATTGCGATCGCCACTTAAATTCGGGACGAGGTTACGGGCTTGCAATGCCATATGTAACTGTAAATGTGCGACGTAATCGCTCAGATCGCCTTGAACATCAATGTGTTTGAGCGCTACAGATTTATTGCTAGTCACCGCGTTACCTCTCATTTAATTATGTGAATGTAAACCAAACATGATTTTTTAAAGACTAATCTTTCATTTGATTGAGATTAGATAAGTTATTTCTATAACTTTTGATATAGAACTTATCATACAGCCGTTCTAGGCAGATATGTCTAGATACGAAGCGTAATCTTTTGATGCAATACTTAACAATCATTTGGTTCTGCTCTGAAATCCCCAGAGGTTGCGACTGTACTGTATTGTAGTATTGGCAAGTCTTGTACAGTAGTTAGTAATAGTTCACTCCGACTACTTTTTGATAAGATATTCCAATATTTTTGTTGAGATTTTCGCTATTTTCTTTATTTAATTTCATTTAATTCCTTTAATCATGCTTAAACGCGCCGTTTCTACCCTGCTTGTGGTATTTGCCTTATTTCTTACCAGTTGTGCTAGTACTCCTACAAGTGGTCTCGTGCCATTTTCAGATAGTAAAGATGGCTATCGATTTTTATATCCCAACGGCTGGACAGAGACAAAAGGTAATTCTGCAATTGATATTTTGTTTCACGACATTATTGAACCTTCAGAAAATGTATCTGTTGCCATTAGCAAGCTAGAAACAGTAAAAACTCTCGAAGAAATTGGCGAACCCGAAGCGATCGGATTGCGCGTACAGCAACGTGTTGTTGCGCCACAAGGTTCTGGTCGTCAAGCAAAGTTGCTTAGTGCGACTCAGAGAGAATCAGGCGATCGCAACTATTACATTTTTGAATATGCTGTGCAGCGTCTGCAAGGCGAACCTCGCCATGACCTCGTAACGGTTTCTACTAATCGTGGTAACCTTTACACCCTGAGCATTTCTAGCTCTGAGAAACGTTGGAATAAAGTCAAAGATTTGTTTGCTAGAGTTGCCAAGTCTTTCAGTATTGGCGAATAACAAGTAAAAATCTTTGTAAGTCTGCAATATTAAAATGCTTCAAATTCTCGTCATTGATGATGATCCTACGATCAGAATGACTCTTCAGAGATTTCTGAAGAGTCAAGGCTATGATGCGATTGTAGCTAAGGATGGAGAAGAAGGATTGGCTAAGGCTAGAGAAATCCATCCATCTTTAATTATTTGCGACTGGATGATGCCCATCATTGATGGATTGGAGGTATGCCGCCAGATTAAGAGCAACCCAGATCTAGCAAATATCTACCTCATTTTACTAACTGCGCGTGACCAAGAGGGTGACTTAGTGCGCGGTCTGGAAATGGGAGCAGATGACTTTTTGGGTAAGCCACCACGAATTAATGAGTTACGAGCAAGGGTAAGAGCGGGGTTAAGACTATATAAGGCAACTGAGGAAATTCAAAGACAAAAACGATTAATTGAGCAAGAGTTAGCTCAGGCTTCGCAATATGTGCGATCGCTTTTACCCGAACCTCTTGAAGGTGGAGTTTCTATCCAATCTAGCTTTTTGCCATCAACGCAGCTTGGGGGAGATAGTTTTGACTATTTTTGGCTTGATAATGACAACTTAGCTCTTTACTTACTAGATGTTTCTGGGCATGGGGTTGGCTCAGCACTCTTATCTGTATCTGTTTTAAATTTGATGCGTACTCGCAGTCTAAAACATAGCAGAACATCTCAAGGCACGACCAATTTTTATAAACCCAGTGAAGTATTAATCGATCTCAACAATACTTTTCAGATGTCGGTACATAATGAAATGTACTTCACGATCTGGTACGGCGTTTATAACAAGCAAACCCACCAGCTAGTTTATTCAAGTGGAGGACATCCTCCTGCTGTTCTAATTTCTAATGAAGATATCCCTAAGATTAAGTTACTCAAAACCGCTGGTTTGCCGATTGGGATGATGCCTGATATTAATTATCAAGAGCAAGTTTGTGAGATTGATACTAGTAGTAGGCTATATCTATTTAGTGATGGGGTTTATGAAATCCCCCAAGAGAATGACAATATATGGGGTTTTAACGCTCTGATTGATACATTTATTAGAACTTCTAGCGATCGCAATTCACGGATTGAGCATATATTAACTTGCGTCAAAGCCGCTGCTAATAACCGTCCTTTTGAAGATGATTTATCTCTATTAGAAATCGAATTTCATATATAAAAAATAGAGAGGGAGGCTTTGCGTTCCTCTCTATTTTTAAAATTAATTCAAGGTTGCATTAAATTCGTCAACTGTTGGGTAGATTTTAAAAATCTTGGTCATGCTAGTAAGTTCAAATAGCATTTGCACTTGATCATTAGCCCCACAAATCACCATGTCACCACTACTATTACGGATTGCCTTGAGAGCTGAGACTAGCGCTCCCAAACCCGAACTATCCATAAAAGTAATCTCTTGAAGATCAACTAATAAATATTTGGGAGGGTTTGAAGCTGAGGCAATGTCATTAACTTGGCGACGAAAATCAGCCGCAGTTGTGACATCTAGCCTTCCTGAAGGCTGGATAATTTTTACTTGATTACTCATGAATTTTTTCTTTGCTTACACATTTGGTTTAATAATTGCAGAAATAAGTCGCTAAGCAAAATTAAATACAAAACCCCAAAAACTATACCACCTGTTGCACGGGCGGTATAGTTTTTGGCTTTGGTTTCTGTATTTTGCCGAGTCACTTTACTGATTAGTTATCAAGTTTTAAGTGGACTCATTACCATAAGCATAAATCTTTATCGATTTTTTTTGCTCTTATTTGGGTTTTAATAAAATCTTGTCACTATTAAGTAAGCAAGTGCAATTAAATATAAAACCCCAAAACTTGATTCTGTCCGCGCAACGAGCGGAACAAGTTTTGGTTCTAAATTTTAATTGTGCTGAGGTACTTAAATACTTGTTTTAATATATAAATTCTCTAAATCTATGGCTGGTTTACCTGATTTACAAGCGATTGAGGATGCACTAGCACCGATTATCGATCCCGATCGCCAAGAAAGTATTATTGAGCTGGATATGGTGCGTGATATCGCCATCAAGTCCAATGGGGTGATCAGTTTCACGTTATTACTAAATGATCCAAATAGTCCTAACCGCGATCCTTTAATCCAAGAATGTAAAACCGCTATTAAGGCGATCGCTTCCGTCAGTGATGTTTGGGTAAAGGTAATCGCCAATAGTCCTGCGATCGCTACACCTACCACACCAACAAGTTTATTAAAAGGTATTGAAGGCGTTAAATATGTCCTTGCAATCTCCAGCGGAAAAGGCGGCGTAGGCAAAACTTCGGTTGCTGTAAATGTTGCGGTTGCTCTTGCAGATATGGGTGCAAAGGTAGGCATTCTTGATGCAGATATCTATGGACCAAATGTACCTGTGATGTTGGGGATGGAGTCGGCTCAAGTAAAGGTGGTCAAGGCTGAAAATGGCGCTGATGTGGTCGAGCCAGCCTTTAACTATGGTGTAAAAATGATCTCCATGGCATTTTTAATTGCCAAAGATCAGCCTGTAGTTTGGCGTGGTCCAATGCTGAATGGTGTAATTCGTCAGTTTTTATACCAAGCAAACTGGGGCGAACTTGATTATTTGATTGTGGATATGCCTCCTGGGACAGGTGATGCTCAGTTAACGCTCACACAGTCTGTGCCATTGGCAGGGGCTGTGATCGTGACGACACCACAAACAGTTTCGCTCTTGGATTCACGCAAGGGTTTGAAGATGTTCCAAAATATGGGTATCCCTGTTTTGGGCATTGTCGAAAATATGAGCTATTTCATTCCGCCTGATATGCCTGATAAGCAATACGACATTTTTGGCTCTGGCGGCGGTAAGAAAACATCTGACGAGCTTGGTGTGGATTTACTTGGTTGTGTACCTCTAGAAATCAGTCTGCGCGAAGGTGGCGATCGCGGCGTGCCAATCGTATTAGGTCATCCTGAGTCTGCATCGGCTAAGGCTTTACGAGAAATTGCTAAGGCGATCGCGGCTAAAGTCCAAGAACAAGACAACTAAAATTTAGTTCGGGGTACTTTTATGAGTAAATCGCCCCGAGCTTAGGGTGATTTACTCATAAAAGTACGGAAACAGTTCTGATTCGAGAATATAGCGGGTAGCTTGTCGAAAGATTGATTGACAAGTTCCTGTGGCTAATTCACGGTGGTTAGGAATAGTTAGGGTTTCTTTACCAAGTGGAGTGATGCGACGCAACTTAATGTGACTCCCTTTCTGACTATGAACGTCAAAACCAAATTTTTTGAAAATAGTAATCGCATCTGCACCAGAGAGTCGTTTAAGCTTTGACATATTCGGGTTGTAGCTCAAAGGTGACAAAAATTGATGGGTTGGCAACCAAACCGAAGTCTTCAGGATTTTCGTCTTCTAGATGTAACCCAACTGCTTCTATAAGATTTTCGACAACTTCATCTAGGGTGTTTCCCTGTGTGACCACTGATATTTCCAAACATTCGGCAACATAACCACCTTCTAAATTTGATCGAATAAATGATTTGATGTTTTGCTGAAGTTTGATGTGACTTTTCATCTATGTTTCACGAATGATTAACGCAATTTTTCTATCATTTGTATGTTAGCGCGATCGCTGTTTGGTGAAGCGATCACGGTGCACCAATTGTGTTGGGTCATCCTGAGTCTGCTTCGGCTAGAGCTTTACGAGAGATTGCTAAGGCGATCGCGCGGCACTGGTCAATAAATTAGTGGCAAGAGAAAATAGAGGCAGAGGGAAGGAGAAAGCGATGGAATGCCCCCCACAGCCAGAGCCAAAAGACAATCAAAAACGGCAAACATCACCACCAAGATGGCAAAGCTATCCAGAACTATTTGTGTAAAGGGATGCGGCAAGAGATTTAGTGAAAGGAGGAACGCCAATGTCAAGACTAAGAACACCAGTGAGTTTCGCATCCTTAGCTCTGAAGATGAGGAGTGAAGGGATGGGAATCAGAGCCAGTTGGAGAGTGGTTGAGCCTCAGGAAAAGCAGGAACTTCACCTGTTTCTGCAATCATGCGATGCCTCGGCGCAAAGTACCACGAATGAATATGCTAACGAATATACCGAAACCTAATAAAGCGATCGCGGCGGAAAGGATTGTCATATTTCCCCAAGGCGCAGTAAACACAACGCTATCCCATGACCATGTGCTATGGCTGTACACATAACGGATTGGTTCAATCGCCCAAGATAGAGGATTAAGACTAGCAATCCATTGCAACCAAGTTGGCATAAAAGCCAGTGGTGCAAGAGCCGTACTAGAAAACATCAATGGCAAATTCACCAAGAAGATAAAGGCAAGCATCTCTTGATGTCCAGGCATAGCGAAAGCAAGTCCCAAACTCAACATCGTAAAGTCTACGATCAGCAGCATCAAGATTAAAGACATTACGGCTAAACCACTTAGGCTCGGTAACCCAGCACCCATAAGTCCACTGACCGAGACGATCGCTAAAGTCTGCACCATACTTAGGGCAATGATAAAAATCGCGGAAGCGGCAATGATCGAAAATCGGGATACTAGGGGCGCGACTAAGATGCGATTGAGGAAACCAAATTCGCGATCGAATAGCATCGGCAATCCTGAATTAAGTGCGCTACTAAAGGCTGTAAATACAATGATCCCCGCCGCTAAAAATTGCACATAGGTCTGACCATCGCCGACTAAACCTTTAGGTAATCCGCTAAATAATGCGCCAAACAGCAACAACCACATCAATGGCTGCAACACACCTGCGATCAAAGTTGTAGGGCGGCGACGTAGTTGGATAAATAGGCGTGTGGTTAAAGCCGTTACCTCTTGTCGAAAGTCAGCCGACCAAAAATTGGGCTTGGGACTTTCGGGAATGAATATTTGCTTTGGCTGTGGATCTTGGGTTAATAAAGGAGGAGGGGAGGTTTGAGTCATATCTTTAAATCTGGACAAATTAGCCACTATATCAATCATAGCGTTTTGTCATTGACTCAGTCAGCGATCAAATTTAACGAAAAAAAAGACTCGCAAAGCGAGTCTTTTTTTTCGTTAAATTTGCTTTAACTCATTGGCAAGCTTGCCAACCATGTCCTTTGCACCACCAAATAGCATCATCGTTTTTTGTTGATAGAACAAGTCATTTTCGACACCCGCAAAACCAGCACTCATACCTCGCTTAATGACGATCGCATTTTTAGCTTTATCCACATCTAAAATTGGCATTCCATAAATGGGGCTAGCTTGATTAGTCCTTGCCGCAGGATTAACCACATCATTCGCCCCGATGATCAATACCACATCGGTATTCTCAAACTGAGTATTGATATCGTCCATGTCATAGAGTTGCGAGTAAGGTACATTAGCCTCCGCTAGCAATACGTTCATATGACCTGGCATCCGCCCCGCCACAGGATGGATGGCAAACTTCACTTCTACACCTTTGCGTTCGAGCATGTCCGATAACTCACGCACAGCGTGCTGAGCTTGAGCGACTGCCATGCCATAGCCAGGCACAATTACCACCGATCTCGCATAACCCAACATTATCGCGCATTCTTCGGGGTCAATAGTTTTAACAGTTTTGTTGCTGCTGTCGCCCGCGTCACCATCGGTGACTAAGGTTGTGCCAAAGCCACTAAATAGCACATTGGGAAGAGTACGGTTCATCGCCTTACACATAATTTGGGTAAGGATCAAGCCTGAAGCGCCGACTAATGCGCCTGAAATAATCAATACATTATTCATCACCACAAAGCCTGCGGCACTAGCGGCAACCCCTGACAGAGAATTCAGCAGCGAGATTACCACGGGCATATCACCGCCGCCAATGGGGATCACAAACAATACGCCGACTAGTAGCGAAATGATATTAATGCCAATGAATGAGACCAGATCCGCAGGATTGACAATCAGCATGGCTGCACCAACGACAAAAGTGGCTAGCAGCAGAATATTGATGGTTTGCTGATAGGCAAATCGAATCGGTGCGCCCTTCATGATCCCTTGCAATTTGGCAAAAGCAATCATGCTACCCGTAAAGGTAATATTGCCGATGAGAACACTAGCGGTAATCGAAAGATTATCGACCAATGGCAATGTCAACCCATGACTGACTACCCGCCAATATTCGCCTACAGCTACTAAAGATGAAGCCAAACCGCCCAAACCATTGAGTAAGCCAACCATCTGCGGCATATCGGTCATCGCCACTTTGTAAGCAATTAGAGAACCGATCGCAGAGCCGATCGCAATCGCCACCAAAATCAAGCTATAGCTCAATACTTGCTTGTCAAGTAACGTAGCTACAACCGCTAGCAACATGGCGATCGCGCCTAGCAAATTTCCCTGACGTGCTGTAGCAGGCGATCCCATCTGTTTGAGACCAACCATAAATAGAGAAGCTGCTACCAAATAGGTAAGCTGAATCCCTGTGGGGACATAATCCAAAATATTTTCTAGCATGGTGCTTTACGCCTCTTTCTTTTTGAACATTTGCAACATGCGATCGGTAACTAGAAATCCGCCGACAACATTGATCGTGGCGCAGACAACCGAGATCAGTCCTAAAATCACAGAAATATTGGGATTCACATCGCTACCTGCCACAATCAAAGCACCAATGACGGATATGCCTGAAATAGCGTTAGACCCTGACATCAGGGGAGTATGTAATGTTGGAGGAACCTTGTTAATTACTTCAAATCCTGCAAAGGAAGCAAGCACAAAGACAAATAGAGCACTAATTAATGATTCGTTCATAGTTGATATTTACTTAAATTGAGATTCTTCCTCATTCTTCTCACTGCAAACCGTAGGGGTAATTCATGAATTACCCCTACGGTTTGTAGAATGGCAAGATTAGACGGCGACAGCTAATTGAGAGAGCGCATCTTTAACACGCTGATTGCGGATTTCGCCAGCGTGCGTGATACAGGTGCTGCTGATAATGTCATCTTCAAAATCAAGATCTAATTCGCCTTTCTTGATTAGATGATTGAGAAGATTGAGCAGGTTCTTTGCGTACTTTTGCGAAGCATGGACCGGCATTGACGATGGCAAATTGATCGGTGAAATAATCATTGCGCCATGACAGATTACATCCTTGCCAGCGATCGTCCCTTCGCAGTTACCCCCCTGTTCGCCTGCCATATCAACAATGATCGAACCACGCTTCATATGGGCAATCATCGCATCAGTCACCATTACTGGGGCTTTCCGACCTGGGACTTGGGCAGTGGTAATGACAATATCAGCTTCTTTAATATGCTTAGCAAGAATGACTTGAGCATGTTGTTTTGCTGCTTCGGAAATTTCTTTCGCATATCCACCATCGGCAGTCGTATCCTCATCCAAGGTTACATCGATGAACTTTGCACCAAGGCTCTGCACTTCTTCACGCACCGCAGGACGAATATCATAGGCTTCCACCTGTGCGCCGAGACGACGTGCCGTTGCGATCGCCTGAAGCCCTGCCACTCCTGCACCCAATACCACGACTTTTGCAGGTGGGATCGTGCCTGCGGCGGTGGTCAACATGGGCAGATATTTTGGCAAAGCTGCTGCTGCGATCAGTACAGCTTTATAACCAGCGATCGAGGCTTGCGATGAGAGCGCATCCATACTTTGAGCCCGACTGCTGCGGGGGATCATCTCCATACTCATTGCTGTTACCCCCTGATGCGCGAGGCGGCGGATTAGTTCAGGTCTACCTAAAGGATTTAGAAAACCAATTGTGATTTGTCCAGATTTGAACATGCTCACTTCTTCTTCGCGAGGTGCTCCCACTTTGAGTAAAATATCTGATTCATTAATCAGAACATTCTTGTCAAAAATAATTTTGGCTCCAACCTCTTCATAAGCTGCATCCGCAAAAAAAGATGATTCGCCTGCATGACTCTCGAGCAAGACTTCCAAACCATTTTTGACCAAGCGACTCACCACTTCAGGAATTAGAGCGACTCTATGTTCTCCAAATTCTATTTCTTTGATTACGCCTATCTTCATTCATGCACCTTATTCAATTATCTTCACTCACCGAAATGTATGATCGGGCAACCCAGATAAGTAGGGGCAATTCATGAATTGCCCCTACTTATTCACAAATCAAATAGGATTGCTATATGTGTTAGCTTCATTGTAAGAACCTAAATGTGCTCTTTTGGATACTTCTTCCGATAATCTTTAACTGTCTTAACGAAAGTACCGTAGAAATATTTACTTTCAATAACTTTTGCAAACAAGTCTAATGATCACGACCTACACACAACGCAAACAAGCTAAAGCTTGGCTAAAGAACTATCGTGGTAAACGTCCAGTATTTGCTTGTGTGTTGGGATTTACTGAAACAGGACTCATTCCAAATATCTCTGCCGCAGGGGCAACGCCTGAGGATCGTAAATATACAGCGATCGCCGATGCCGAATTTCTTGCTACGGGCTCAAATATCAACTTCCCTTTACCCCCCCTTGTTGCAGGTGCTTCCCCCGTCTTAATTTCCCGTGCCGTTGTTGCCACCCAAGGGTTACCGCTTTTTATTTTTGATGCAGGCTTAGCGATCGCACCGACTATTAAAGCGATCCCCCTTTCTGGATTACCAGCAAAGTGTCTAAGTACAGGTAAAGCTTTGCCGATTGAAACTGTGCTGCAATTATTTGTACAAGGTTTAGTATGGGGAGAAAAGTTAGCTCAATCAGGCACTTATGTGATCCTGAGTGAATGCGTAGTTGGTGGGACAACTACGGCTTTAGCCGTGCTAACAGCATTAGGACTTGCTGCTAAAGATAAAGTAAATAGTTCTCATTCGACTTGTAACCATGCTCAAAAGTGGGAAATCGTGCAAGCTGGATTACAGCATCTAGAACAACCAGCCACGCCCTTCGAGATCGTTGCAGCAGTGGGCGATCCCATGCAAATCGCAGTGGCAGGAATGGCGATCGCAGCCAGTCGTCATGTAGGTGTATTACTGGCAGGCGGGACTCAAATGTTAGCCGTTTATGCCCTCGCGAGAGCGATCACTGTCCACCAAAATCTCGCATGGAATCCCCATGCGATTATTGTAGGTACAACTCGATGGGTTGCCGAAGATCCCACAGGTAAGACTGTCGATTTGGCTTTAGCTGTGCAAGATGTACCTTTACTAGCCACGCAGCTAAGTTTTGCTAAGTCTAAGTTTGCGCAGTTGCGAGCCTACGAACAAGGTTTTGTGAAAGAAGGTGTTGGCGCTGGAGGAGCAGCGATCGCTGCTCATTTATACCAAAATTGGACACAAGAAAAATTGCTGAGTGCGATCGAATCGCAGCTATAGCTGCGGTTCAATTCCCGCAGCACGTAGTTGGGCGATCAAGATCTCATTTTTTTGACGCTCCTGTTCCGCCCGTTGACGATCCTGCTTAGCAATTAACTTTTCTTGCTCAGAGGTTTCCCAGCCTGTTAACAGCAAATTACCGTCAGCATCCCACCAGCGCAGCCAAGGCAATTCCAAATTTTGGTAAACACCTTGCCAAATGCCAATCTCCACGCCTAACTCTGCAATGGGGAAATGCCCTCTCTCATTTGCAGGAACCAATTCAAAGTGATTCGTCACATGGCGATATAACTCAATACTCGCTTTCTGTACCTCATAAATGCCATAAAAAGCAGGACGAATCACCTGTTCATAGATAAAAAATTTACCCGTCCAAGGCGTGCGATCGCGTTCTTCTTTGCCAGTACCAGAAACAAATTCTAAAATGATCAGAGGTGCAATAAATTCTTGCCACAGCACATAGGAGCGGCGCGACTGACCATCTAATGTCGGTGGGACATTCGGCACATAAAACCAATCAGGAGCTTCTGCACCTTTCTCAGGGGGCTCTGTCATCCGCCAATAGATGCCCGAATCTTGCCCGATCGCATATTGTCCATCAGTATGGGCTTTTCGCAAAATTGGCTCAATCGAATCGGTGAGCAAGATACTTTGCGGATGCTCTTGAAAATTTTTCACAAAAGTACCATCAGATTCGGGAAGTTGCTTATGGTCGGGAAG
>Ga0209990_10001273_pt1 | contig 21585 bp, 21 predicted proteins | sample NOAtaG_6_FD_187304 | JGI IMG/M metagenome (GOLD analysis project Ga0209990, IMG submission 187304) | Freshwater lake microbial communities from Lake Erie, under a cyanobacterial bloom - NOAA_Erie_Diel5S_2200h metaG (SPAdes) (version 2) | ecosystem: Environmental > Aquatic > Freshwater > Lake ...
TACGCAGCCGTCAGCGATGCCTAACGAATAAGGTTAGATCGTGCGAGCGAAGCGACGCCACGATCTGAACCGTTTGTTGGACGAGCCCGTGTCACGAGCGCGGATGCTGGGCGTGCACAGAAGATATGTCTTGAGGAAGATGCCCGGTTTTTCGGGCTGAGCGCGATGTCGAGCGCGAGCTCGCGCGCGTTCGAGATGTCGTTACGGCGCCAAGTGCGTGCTGCCCTCGATTGTGCGCCAGTCGATCGCGTTTCTGGACGAGTGCGTGCCTCAGCTTTCGGACACTGAACTCCAGGCTCCCGGCAAGTGACGGTCGGTCACATGATCAGCGGCTTCCCCCGGTGGGAATCGGTGTTGTGACGTGCATCGGTGCCAGGGATGGAATCTTCGTTCGTACGATCAGCATCACCGCGCCACAGCAGGAGCAGAGGATCGGCGCACGCAGGGTGAGCCCTTCGGCGAGCGGCCTGGGGGTGAGCTTGAGCACCAGATGCAGCAGCGCGATGAGGCGCTTGCAGTTGGGGTGGAGGAAGCCGAAGTTGCGGGCCCGCCGCAAGCCCTTGGGCAGGACGTGCTGGACGATGAGCCAGAGGAAGTCGGCCCCGGGAAGGGTGCGCTGTTCGAGCTTGCCGGTTCTGGCGTTTCGCCAGCGGTAGCGCACCTGGGTGTGGTCGAAGGCGAGGATGTCCTTCTCGCGGATGACGCCGCGGTAGAGATAGCGGCCCAGGTAGATCAGGGCGGGCTTGCCGGAGCCGACGCACTTGCAGTCGACGATCCACTGCCTGGGATGGTGCTCGGGCAAGCGCAGGGAGGCGGCCTCGAAGCCGGCGAGCATCCTGGCGCGGAAGACCTTGGCGAGAGCCTTGTGGGGGAAGAGGTAGGCAGCCCTGGGCTTGCGCTGGCCCTTGGTGCACCAGAGCTTGCGCTCGGTGTTGATGGCGGCAGCCGGCATGACGAGATGGACGTGGGGGTGGAAGGCGAGTTCGCGGGTGTTGGTGTGCAGCACGGCAATGGCGCCGGGCAGGCCGTGGAGATGTCGATCGTTCTGGGCGAAGGTGCGCAGCGTCTCCCAGGCGCAGCGCAGGAGAAGCTCGTAGACGACTCGCTGGTGGGTCCAGGCGAGCGGGCGAAACTCGGCCGGAAGGGTGAAGGTAAGCAGGAAGTACTGTGCGGGAAGCTGCCTGGCGAGCTGGCGATCGAGCCAGCGCTGGCTGTCGTGGTGCTGGCAGTGGGGGCAGTGTCGGTGGCCGCAGGAATGGGGCACGAGAGCGTGGTGATCGCACTCGGAGCAGGCGGTGTGCATCTTGGGGCTGGCCTGGGAGCGGCAGAGCTTGATGGCGGCCAGGGCGCGGGTGTGTTCGGGACGCAGGCGTTCGCGGTACTGAGCGACAAACGCGGACTCGAAGCGCTGGACGATCGAGGCGAGACGGATCACTTGTTGCTCCCCCACTGAACGCTGAAGCCGCTCATCAGGGTGTTGATGCGATCGAGGGCGTGGTGCTTGGTCTGGTCGGTGAGGTGGGTGTAGCGGGCGGTGGTGAGGATGCTGTGGTGGCCGAGGAACTTCTGGACTTCGATCAGATCGACGCCGGCCTCGATGAGATGGGTGGCATAGCTGTGACGCAGGCTGTGGGGCGTGATCTTTTTTTTAGTCCGCAGCCCAGAGCGACTCGACGCAAGGTCTTCTGCACGCCGCCGCGATCGAGCGGCGAGCCGGCTGTGGGCGCGCCCTCGGCACCGCCGTGGCGGTTGGGAAACAGCAGCACGGGGTTGCGGTGCATGCGCCAGAAGCGTTGGAGCAGCTGGTGCGTAGCCTGAGGCAGAGGCACGAAGCGATCGCGGTTGCCCTTCGAATCGCGGATGTGCACCCGCCAGCGAACGGCGTCGATGTCGCCGACCTGAAGGCGCAGGCCTTCGCCCAGGCGCAGTCCGAGGCTGTAGAGGGTGAAGAACAGCACGCGGTAGCTGGCGACGCGGGTGGAGGCGAAGAGGCGCTGAGCTTCGGCCACGGTGACGATGTCGGGCAGACGCTGGCAGCGCGGGGGCTTGATCAGGCCGGGGGCGACCCAGGGCTTGTGCAGGACGTGGGCGTAGTAGAACTTGAGCCCATACAGATCGAGCTTCACGACGCTCCAGGAGTGGGAGGCGATCAGCTCGGTGAAGTAGTCGGTGAGCTGCTGCTCGGTGAGGGAGTCGATGTGTCCGTCGAAGCGCTTGCCGATGCGGCGGATGGCGCGGGCGTAGGCGTCGATGGTCTTGGGTTGCAGGCCCTTGAGCTTTAGATGCTGCAGATGGGCCTGATAGTTGGGCTCAAAGGTGTCGGCGGACAACGTCTCCATCATGCAGTAACCTCGTGGTTCGTGATCAAACGGCCCCTCGGTCGAGGGGATGAGGCTACATTGTGGATTCTCAACGGTGGTGCCGTTTCCTCCGCGTAGCGGCTTCGTCCAACCCCACGTTTGAGCGGACCGCCCGCCAGCGGGGCTGGCGGGTGCCCTCGCGGCTTCGCCGCTCGGCGGCCTCTTATCTTGAACGTTGGGCTTCATGAGAACAATCAGATGATTTCTCAGAGCTGCCTGCTCATCGAGAGCAAGAAATTTCCTATCCAGCCCGGCGAGGACCAGGAGATCACGAACGAGCGTATGTACGGCAAGGCTCTTTGCACATACTTGCAAGAGCATCTGCCAAGGGCTGGGGTCAATGTGCCGTTCTTCTGCAACGAAGATTGGGGCTGGTGGCTAGAGGTTGAACGCGGCGATTTCAAGATGGCACTCTGCATTTACTCGGATCCTGAAGCCGAGGGTAACCCTGAGAAATATGCGCTCATGCCATCGATCGATAAAGAGACAAAATGGTCGTGGTCACGCTTTAGGAGAGTTGATGTTTCAAAGGACGTCTCGGCGGTTATGGATATCGTTGAGCGCACATTCGCGAGCGATAAAGATGTTTCGGCTGTAACGAGGCATGATGATTTCCCTTTTTAGTCCGGCAACCCGACAATCGACCGGAGCGCAAACACCCGCCGTGCGCCTCACCATCCGCACGCCCGCTGCTGACCTGGATCAAGGCCCGGTTGGCAGGTGCTATGGTGTACTTGCCGCGTGAGCCGGGGCCACCGGCCCGAGCTGGGGAGACCACCGCATGCACCCGCAGGTTAAGGCTTTCTTCGATCCCGCCACCTGGACACTCACCTATGTGGTCTTTGACGCCACTACCCGCGATGCGGTGGTGATCGACCCGGTCCTCGACTACGACCCCGCGGCCTCCTGCACCGGTGAGCACGCCATCGGCCCGGTCATCGCTTTTATCGAGGCTGGTGGACTCAAACCCTGGCTGTCGCTGGAAAGCCACGCCCACGCCGATCACCTCACCGCGGCGCAGCGCCTGAAGGACCGCTACCCGGGGCTCAGGGTGGGCATCGGTGCGCGCATCACCGAGGTGCAACGTTTTTTTGCCACCGTGTTCAACCTCGAGGACCTTGCCAGGGATGGCAGCCAGTTCGATCTGCTGCTGGAGGATGGCCAGCGCATCGCCGCCGGCAGTCTGGAGGTGGAGGCCATCGCCACGCCGGGGCACACGCCGGCCTGCATGAGCTTTCGCATCGGCGACGCGGTGTTCACCGGCGACACCTTGTTCATGCCCGACTACGGCACGGGCCGTTGCGATTTCCCCGCGGGCAGCGCTGCCGACTTGTACGATTCCATCGCTCGCCGGCTCTATGCCCTGCCGGAGGAAACGCGGGTGTTCGTGGGCCACGACTACCAGCCCGGCGGCCGGGATGTGGCCTGGGAGTCCACCATCGGCGAAGAGAAACACACCAACGTGCACCTGCGCGCCGGCACCGGGCGAGAAGAGTTCGTGGCCTTCCGCCGCGACCGCGACCGGGCGCTGGCCGCCCCGCGGCTGCTCTACGCTGCCGTGCAGTTCAACATCAACGCCGGGCTTCCTCCGCCGCGAGAGGCCAACGGCACGGCCTACCTGAAGATTCCCCTGCGCATGGACGCCTGAGAAGGGCGCTTAGCCGCCCTTGCCGCGGGAGTCGCGCAGCGTCACCGCGCGGTTGAAGACGGGCGCGCCGGGGCGCGAGTCGACCCGGTCGGCCACGAAGTAGCCATGGCGCTCGAACTGGAAGCGCTGCTCCGGCAGCGCGTTGGCCAGGCCCGGTTCCAGCAGGGCGGCGGGCAGCGTGTTCACCGAGGCGGGGTTGAGCTGCTGGCGGAAATCCGCCTCGCCCGCGCCGGGATTGGCCACGGTGAACAGGCTTTCGTACAGACGCACGGGCGCCGCCAGCGCGTGCGCCGCGCTCACCCAATGCAGCGTGCCCTTCACCTTGTAGGCGTCCGCGCCAGGGGTGCCTGAGCGGGAGTCGGGCATCAGTTCGCAGTGCACGGCGGTGACGCGGCCCTGTGCGTCCTTCTCGCAGCCGGTGCACTTCACCACATAGGCGAACTTCAACCGCACCAGGTTGCCGGGGAACAGGCGGAAAAACCCCTTCGGCGGCTGCTCGGCGAAGTCATCGCGCTCGATCCACAGCTCGCGGGAGAAAGGCAGCACGCGCGTGCCCAGTTCGGGCCGCTGCGGGTGGGCAGGCGCCTCGCAGTGTTCCACCGAGCCCTCGGGCCAGTTGTCCACCACCAGCCGCAGCGGGTCGAGCACGGCGAAGGCGCGCGGCGCGCGCGCGTTCAGGTCCTCGCGCAGGCACTCCTCGAGGATGGCGTGTTCGATGGTGGAGTTTTCCTTTGCCACGCCGATGCGCTCGGCGAACAGCCGGATCGACTCGGGCGTGTAGCCACGGCGGCGGTAGCCGGTGATGGTGGGCATGCGCGGATCGTCCCAGCCGTCCACGTGACCCTCTTCCACGAGCTGGATGAGCTTGCGCTTGCTCAGCACCACGGTGGTGAGGTTGAGGCGCGCGAATTCGTACTGGCGCGGCAGCGGCCGCTCCAGCAGCCCGAACTCGGCCAGGCGCTCCAGCACCCAGTCGTAGAGCGGCCGGTGGTCCTCGAACTCCAGGGTGCACAGCGAGTGGGTGATGTTCTCCAGGGCGTCCGAGATGCAGTGGGTGTAGTCGTACATCGGATAGATGCACCACGCTTCGCCCGTTCGATGATGGTGGGCGTGCCGGATGCGGTAGATCACGGGGTCGCGCAGATTGATGTTGGGCGACGCCATGTCGATCTTCAGCCGCAGAACGTGGGCGCCGTCGGGAAATTCGCCGGCGCGCATGCGGCGCAGCAGGTCGAGGTTGTCCGCCACCGGCCGCTCGCGGTAGGGGCTGGCGCGGCCTGGCTCGGTGAGCGTGCCACGCAGCTCGCGCATCTGCTCCGGGCTGAGGCTGTCCACATAGGCCAGCCCGTGGGCCACGAAGGCCTCGGCAAAGCGGTACAGCGTCTCGAAGTAGTCGCTCGCGTAGAAGAGGTGGTCCCCCCATTCGAAACCCAGCCAGCGCACCGCTTCGAGAATGGAGTCCACATACTCCTGCTCTTCCTTGGTGGGGTTGGTGTCATCGAAGCGCATGTGACACGCGCCCCCAAAGGCAGCCGCCATGCCGAAATTCAGGCAGATGGACTTGGCATGGCCGATATGCAGGTAGCCGTTGGGCTCGGGCGGGAAGCGGGTGCGCACGCGCGCCGGGTCGGGCGCGGCGCCAGCCTGAGCGGCAGCATCGCCCGGCGCTCCGCGCCAGCGCCGCCCGGCATAGGCGCCCCGGGCCAGGTCGTGTTCGATGATGCCGCGAATGAAATTCGACGCAGCCGGCGCATTTTGGCCGGGATCAGGCTTATCCAAGCGGGCGTGTCCTACAAGGGCCGGACGGAACCGTAACGAAGGCCGCGATTCTAGCGTCTCGCGCTCCCCGTGCCTCAAGGAAACTTGGGGCGCACCGGGCGCAGCCCGGCCCCAGGGGCGCTCAGACGTAGCAGGGGCCGTCGACGAGCGGATGGGCGGCCACGAAGGCCTCGTCCACGGTCACACCCAGGCCGGGACCTTCCAGGGGACGCACGCAGCCGTCGGCATCCACCGCGCAGCCGACGTCGCCAAGCCCGTCCCGGAACGGATTAACCCGGGAGACATCGGCCTCGAACCAGCCGGCGTTGTCGATGGCGCACAGCAGATGCACAGAGGCAGCCATGTTGAGAACCGTCATGGAGGTGTGAGGGTGAATGCGCAAGCCCGCCGCTCCAGCCAGATGGGCAATGCGCATGGCCTCGGTGAGGCCGCCGCTCTTGGACAGGTCGGGTTGCAGCACTGTCACCGCTCCATCCTCGACCAGGCGCCGGAACTCGTGACGTGTGTAATGGTTCTCCCCGCAGGCCAGCGGAGTGCGCCCAAGGGATGCGGCACGCCGGTAGCTGGCGGCATCGGGCGCTGGAAAAGGCTCTTCCAGCCAGCCCACCGCAAGTGCATCGTAGGCCGGCATGACCCGCCGCACGGCGTCCAGGTCGTAGCTGGTGTTGGCGTCCACCAACACCTCCAGGGAGTCGCCGAAGGCCTCGCGCACGGCCTTCACGCGCGCCACATCGCGGTCAGGCCTGTCGCCCACGCGCAGCTTCACGGCGCGAAAGCCGCCCTCCACGTGGGCGCGCGCCTCTTCCACCAGCGCCGCCGGGGGCTGGTAGCCCAGGGACACCCCGCCCGCATAGGCGGGCACCGCCCGGCTCGCGCCGCCCAGCAGCCGGTACAGCGGCAGGCCCAGCGCTTGGCCGCGGATATCCCACAAAGCCATGTCCAGGCCTGACAGCGCTATGCAGGCCGCGGCTCCCAGCCCGTGGGAGGCCAGTTGACGGTCGTAGACGCGCTTCCACACGCCGTTCACATCGTGGGCGTCCATGCCTGTCACCAATTGGCACAGAGTGGTCTCCACCAGCCGGGCCACTGCCCCGGGCGCGCGCCCGTGGTGTGCCTCGCCCCAGCCCCGCAGGCCCGATTCGGTCTCCACCCGCACCAGCACCGCGTCGCGTTTCACCTGGCGGCCCACGCCGAGGGTGACGGCGTGTTCCGGCGCCACGGGATGGGAGATGGGGAAGGCGCGTACCGCGCGGATGCGCAGGCTGGAGGCGCTCACCGCCGGTTGCCGTACGCCATCGGCCCGCGGCCCGGCGGGCGGGTGGAGCGGGGGCCGCTCACGCCAAACCCGCGGGCAGCAGTGCCACGTCCACCAGCCGGTAGGCCGGCGCATAGGCGCGGCGAAAGGCCTCGGAGTGATGCAGCGCGGGCCAGCTGTCGTTCGCGCACCGCGCCACGAAGCCTTCCACCTCGGCGCGCGGCGCAGGCACACCACCCGCGGCGGCCAGGTCGCCGAGGCAGCCGCAGAAACGCGCCAGCTTGCCCGGATCGGGCGTCCAGCCCGTGGCCGTGCCGGTGAAGGCCTCGGCAAGCCTTGCGGCGGGGAGGCCGCGGGCCGCCCAGGGGCGCAGGTGCACCCGCGCCAGGCGCCCGTCGGGCGAGATGGGGTCCACCAGCGGCTCGTCCGGGCCCACGCCCAGGGCGGCCAGCTCGGCGTCCAGGCGCGCCAGCGCGGTGGCGGCATCGGCGGCGTGGGCCGGCCCGAGAGCTGCCTGATGCAGCAGCTTGTACACGTCCACCAGCGCCATGGCCGGATAACGGGCGCGGTGGGCGCCAATCAGCTCGGAGATGAATTTCATGGTTGCCCTGCCGCCGTCATTCGGCGCGGATGCCTTTTTCGCGAATCACCCGGCCCCATTTGTCGGTCTCCGCGGCGATCAGCGCCGCGAATTGCGCTCCCGAGCCGCCGGCGGGCTCCAGGTCGATTTCGGCCAGCCGCTTCTGCACCGCCGGATCGCGCAGCGCCTCGTTGAAGGCGGCATTGAGTTTTGCCAGCACCGGCCCGGGCACCCGCGCCGGCGCGAGCACCCCGTACCACGGCGCGATGCTTGCCTCCGGATACCCGGCCTCGGCCATGGTGGGCAGGCCCGGAAACAGCCGTGAGCGCTTCGCCCCCGTGACCGCCAGCGGCCGCACCTTGCCCGCCTGGACCATGGGCAGGACGGAGGGCATGTTGTCGAAGATGAGGTTCACCTGCCCGGCCACCAGATCCATCAGGGCCGGCTGCGAGCCCTTGTAGGGCACGTGCACCAGGTCAACAGTGGCGGCGCCGCGGAACAGTTCGCCCGCCACGTGCAGCGACGAGCCGAAGCCCGAGCTGGCGTAGGTGAGGGTGCGGGGCCGGGCTTTCGCCAGCGCCACCAGTTCCTTCACCGAGGTGGCCGGTACCGAGGGATGCACCGCCAGCAGGTTGGCGATGGATCCCACCAGCATCACCGGCGCGAAGTCGCGCTGCACCGAAAAGGGCAGGTTGGCGTACAGCGACGGATTGAGCGCGCAGGTACCGATGGTACCCATGACAACGGTGTAGCCGTCGGGCGCGCTGCGCGCCACGATCTCCATGGCCACGTTGCCGCCAGCGCCGGGGCGGTTGTCCACCACCACCTGTTGGCCCAGGGCGCGCGCCGCCCGCTGGCCGAGCAGCCGCGCCAGGATGTCGGGCGTGCCGCCCGGCGGGAACGGCACCACCAGACGGATGGGCTTGGCAGGCCACTCCTGGGCCTGGACGGGGCCCGTGACAAATGCCGCCAGCAGTGCAGCGGCAGCAACCAGCAGAAAACGCATCGCGGCCTCGGGAAAAAAGCGCGTGTCGACTATAGCACCCGCCCCACCGCCCGGAGCGGGGCGGGCGGCGGCCTTCAGCGATACACCAGCACCGGGATCTTCGAGTGCGTCAGCACCTGCGTGGTCTCGCTGCCCAGCAGCAACCCGGCCAGGCCACGGCGGCCGTGGGAGGCCATGTAGATCAGGTCGCAGCGCTTTTTCTTTGCCACCTCGATGATGGCTTCCCAGGGCACACGGCTGCTTTGAACGTGAGTGGCACAGGGTACGCCCATGGCCTCGGCTTCCTTCGTCACGGCGGCGAGGATCTTCTCGGCCTGGCGCCGGGCGCGAGCCTCATACTCCGCCTGGGGCAGGAGGTCGGGCGGGAAGTACTCGCCGTAGATCATCAGCTCATAGGCCGGCGGCGAATTGAAGGCGGTCACCTTGGCGCCCAGGGCCTTGGCGAATTTCAGCCCCGCCTTGACGGCCTTCCGGGACAGCGGCGAGCCGTCGGTGGGAATGAGAATGTGCTTGTACATGGCGCGGTGTCCTCGCTGTTCGATGGTTAAGATGGCAGTGTCGGCAGGCGCGGCGCCGCGGGCGTTGACCTGGATCAGCAAACGCGCCCGCCGTCGCCGCGCCGCTATCATGCGCGACCATGAATCCCCTCACTCTCGCCACTCTGCGGCTGCTCAGCGACGGCGGCTTGCGCTCCGGCGAGCAAATGGCTGCAGCCCTGGGCGTGACCCGCGCCACCGTCTGGAATGCCATGCGCGAGGCCGAATCCCTGGGGCTCGAAGTGCAACGCCTGCGCGGCCAGGGCTATCGCCTGGCGGCCAGCCCCGCCTGGCTGGATGCCAACCGCATCACCGCGGCGCTTGGCGCCGGGGGCGCGCGGTTCCAGGTGCAGGTGGCCGAGGCGGTGGACTCCACCAACACCCGATTGTTGGCCGCCGCGGCCGCCGGTGCGCCCACGGGCAGCGTGCTGGCCGCGGAGCTGCAAACAGGCGGCCGGGGCCGGCGCGGCCGGGCGTGGACCAGTGGCCTGGGCAGCTCGCTCACCTTTTCGCTGCTGTGGCGCTTCGAGCAGGGCGCCGCCGGATTGTCCGGCCTGAGCCTCGCCGTGGGCGTGGCGGTGGCCCAGGCCCTGGCGGCGGCGGGCGCCAGCGGCATCGGCCTCAAGTGGCCCAATGACATCCTGTTCCAGGGCCGCAAGCTCGGCGGCATCCTGGTGGAATTGCAGGGCGACGCCCTCGGCCCCGCCGCCGCTGTGGTGGGCATCGGCATCAATGTGCGCCTGCCCGCGCCCTTGCGCGCCGCGGTGGAGCAGCCGGTGGCCGATCTGGCGGAAGCCGGGTGCATCCCTGAGCGCAATGGGCTGCTGGCCGGGCTGCTGGCCCGGCTGGCCGAGGTGATGGAGCGTTTCACCGCCGAGGGTTTCGGCCCCTTCGAGTCAGCCTTCCGGGCGCTGCACGTGCTGCACGGCCAGGCCGCCCAGGTGCTGTTGCCCGACGGGCGCGTGCTGCAAGGCGTGGTGGAGGGTACCGGCGGCGACGGTGCGCTGCTGCTGCGCACCGCCCAGGGTGTGGTGCGCCTGCACGGCGGCGAGGCGAGCCTGCGGGCGGCCGGCGCGGTGTTGCCATGAGCACCGCCGTGCTGGTGATGGATGCGGGCAACACCCGCATCAAATGGGGGCTGCACGATGGCGCCGACTGGAGTGCATCGGGCGCGGTGGCCACTTCCGAGGCCCACGCGCTGCCGGCAGCCCTGGCGGATCTGCCGCTGGCGCCGTGCCGCCTGCTGGCCGCCAACGTGGCCGGTCCAGCGGCCCGCGCAGCCATCGAGACGGCGGCCCGCAACCTTGGCATCGCGGCTGTGTTCCTGCGCCCGGCGGAGCGCTGCTGCGGCGTGCGCAACGGCTACCGCGATCCGGCCCGGCTGGGCGCCGACCGCTGGGCGGCGCTGGTGGGGGCGCGGGCGCGCACCGGCGCGGCCTGCGTGGTGGCCAATGCCGGCACGGCCATCACTGTGGACGCCCTGGACCGCGATGGCCTGTTCATCGGTGGCCTCATCCTGCCGGGCGTGGAGCTGATGTTGCGATCGCTGGCCGGCGGCACGGCGGATCTGCATGAGGAGCGCGGTGCTTTTGCCGAATTTCCCGTCACCACGGCAGACGCCATGACGAGCGGCGCGTTGTGCGCCGCCGCGGGGGCCGTGCGCGCCATGATCGAGCACCTGCAACGGCGCGATGGCGAGGCGCCGGCCTTGCTGCTGACCGGCGGCGGGGCGCCCGCGATCGAGCCTCGCCTGCCGGGCGGCGGGTTGCTCGTGCCGCGATTGGTTCTGGAGGGCCTGGTGCGCATCGCCACCCAGGAGTACGCGCCGTGAAGGGGCTTGCGGGCGCGCTGCTGATCGTCAACCTGGCGTTGTTCACGTGGGGCTGGCTGCGCGAGCACGCGCCGAGGGTCGAAGATGCCCTGGCGGGGCAGGAATTGAACCGCGATCGGCTGCGGATCCTGGCCGGCGAATCGGAGCCTGTCCCAGTGCCTGTGCCGACGCAGACACCGGCATCTCTACCCACCACGGTGGTGTTGGCCGAGGCTTGCCTGGAGTGGGCGCCCTTTGCCGCTGACGAGGCCGAGCGTGCCCGCGAGGCTCTGCAGTCCCTCGCGCTGGGGCCGCGGCTGGTGGAAGGCTCGGTCACCGTGCCTGCCGGGTGGTGGGTTTACATCCCGCCGTTCAGGAGCCGCCAGCAGGCCGAACGCAGGGTGGCGGAGCTGGCGCGCCAGGGCGTGAAGGACACCTACATCGTCCAGGAGCGTGGCGATTGGGAGAATGCCGTGTCGCTGGGGGTGTTTCGCGGCGAGGAGGGCGCGCGGCGTTACCTCGAGACTCTCAAGGCCCGCGGGTTGCGCTCGGTGGTGGTGGGGGCGCGGCAGCAGCAAGCCCGCCTGGTGGCGCTGTACATCCGCGAGCCGCGCGAGGCCGAGACCCAGCGGCTGACGGATCTGCGCCAGGCCTTTCCGGGCACCGCGGTGCGTGCCGGACCCTGTCCGTAGGGATCGCGGCGTCAGCTTGCCGCGGGGGGTGCTGCCGGCTCTGCCAGATTGCGGGTGAGCGGATCGATTTCGAGCACGCGCCGGTGGTGGCGCTCCAGGTCGGGCCGGTGGGCGATGCTCAGGATGGTGGTGCCCGGCAGGCGCTGCACCAGCAGCGCGTAGAGCGCCTGCTCCGAGGCGGGGTCCAGGCTGGAGGTGGCTTCGTCCAGGAACAGCCAGTCGGGCCGGTGCAGCAGCGCCCGGGCGATGGCCACGCGCTGCTGTTCCCCGCCGGAGAGCCGCTGGCTCCAGGGCGCCACCTCGTCCAGCTGCCCGGCCAGCGCCTCGAGCCCCACGTCCGCGAGGGCCGCGCGCAGCGCCTCGTCCGTGAAGGCATCGGCCGCCGAGGGATAGGCCAGCGCATCTCGCAGGCTGCCCAGGGGAAAGTAGGGCCGCTGGGGCAGGAACAAGGTGCGCGCGCCCTGCGGCACCCGCACCGTGCCCGAGCCGAAGGGCCAGATGCCCGCCATGGCGCGGAACAGCGTGCTCTTGCCCGAGCCCGACGGCCCGCGCAGCAGCACCCGCTCGCCCGCACCGAAGGTTGCCCGGGCCGAGCCCAGCAGGGCAGCGCCGCCGGGCAGGCGCAGGCTCACGTCTTCCAGCGCCAGGTGTGCGCCGCCCTGGGCCAGCCCGACGCCCGGGTCGGTGCGGGTGCTCGACTCGGCCTCGGCAATGGCCTGGCGAAACCCCGTGAGCCGGTCCACGGTGGCCTTCCAGGTGGCGAACTCGCCGTAGGCGTTGATGAACCACGACAGCGCGTTTTGCACATAGCCGAAGGCGCCGGCCGTCTGGGTGAGATCGCCCAGCTCCAGCTTGCCGGCGAAGTAGCGCGGCCCCGCCACCAGGTAGGGGAAGATGATGGCCGCCTGGGAGTAGCCCACCGTAAAGGCATTGAGCAGCTTCTGGCGCTTCATGATCTCCCACCAGTTGCTGGCCACGGCGGCGAAGCGGGTGAGGAACCCCTGTCGCTCGCCGGCTTCGCCGCGGTAGAGGGCCACGCCCTCCACGTTTTCGCGGAAGCGCGCCAGGGAAAAACGCAGGTCCGCTTCGATCCGCTGGCGGTGAAAATTCAGGCCGATGAGACGCCGGCCGATGGCATGGGCAATCCAGCTGCCCGCCGCCGCGTAGGCCAGCGCCACCCACACCATGTAGCCGTACACCTCCCAGGTCTGGCCGCCGAGGCTGAACTCGAGAGCACCCGACAGGCCCCACAGGATGCCCACGAAGGACACGAGCGTCACCACCGAGTCGAGCAGCCCGAGGCTGAGCGACAGCGACTTGTCCACGAACAGGTCCAGGTCCTCGGCGATGCGCTGGTCGGGGTTGTCGGTGGGCGCGCCGGTAAGCTGCATGCGATAGTAGTTGCGCCCCCCCAGCCACTGCTCCAGGTAGAAGGCGGTGAGCCAGCGCCGCCAGCGGATCTGCAGCCCCTGGCGCAGGTACACCTGGTATACGGCCATGACGATGTAGATGCAGGCCAGCAGGGTGAACTGGGTCATGAGCGGCACGAAGGTGGAGCCGTCGCGCTTTTGCAGCGCGGTGAAGAAGGTGTTGTTCCACTGGTTGAGCTGCACGTTCATGTACACCATGCCCAGGGTGAGGGCGACGATGGCGGCCAGCAGCAGCCGCGCCGAGACGCGCTCCTCCGAAAACCAGTAGGGGCGGGCAAGCTGCCAGAGCTCGGCCATGAAATGCCGGGCGCGGGTGGAGCGGGAAACCATGGGGACTCCTTTCGAGGCCGGTGGCGCCGGCACCCGCAGCGCTCAGGCGCCGCGGATTCGGGACAGCAAGGCGGTGGTGGAGCGTTCGTGGCGAAAGGCGATGGAGTGCACGCTGCCGCCCCAGGCCTGCACTTCACGGGCGCCCACGATGCGATCCACGCTCCAGTCGCCGCCCTTCACCAGTACCTCGGGCCGGGCGGCGAGAATGGCGGCAAGCGGCGTGTCTTCCTCGAACCAGCTCACCAGATCGGTGCACTCCAGCGCGGCCACCACGGCCATGCGGTCTTCGAGGATGTTGACGGGGCGATCCTCGCCCTTGCCCAGCCGGCGCACGGAGGCGTCGCTGTTGAGCGCCACGAGCAGCGTTGCGCCCAGGGCGCGCGCCTCTGCCAGGTAGGTGACGTGGCCGCGGTGCAGGATGTCGAACACGCCATTGGTGAACACCAGCGGGCGTTTGAGGCCGGCGGCGCGGACGGCCAGCTCGCCAGGTGCGCAGAGCTTGCGCTCGAAGGCTGGCGCAGCCGCCACCCGGGTCAGGCCGCGGCGCCAGCGGCGGCGTCGCCGCCAAGCGTCTTGCGGTAGCGCGACAGCTCCTGAACCGTGGCGATGGGGCGCTCGAACAGGATCGAGAGGTTCTTCAGGATCATGGCCACCACCTTCTGCTCCCACTGGCGGCCGAAGTGGATCTGGCCGTCGAGCCAGCGCTCCAGCCACTGCGGATCGGGCAGGCGCGATTGCACCGTGTCGTTGGGGAATAGCGCCTTGCTCACGTGCAGGTTGGTGGGGTGCAGCGCCTTGGCGCTGCGCGCCGAACTGGCCATGAGCGTGCCGATGCGGGCGAAGGCGCCGCGGGCCTCGTCGCCCAGCCGGTCGATGGCGCGGCGCATGTACTTCAGGTAGGCGCCGGCGTGGCGCGCCTCGTCGCGGGAGATGATTTCGTAGATGGACTTGATCACCGGCTCGGTGTGCCAGGCGGCGGCGCAGCGGTACCAGTGATTAAGCCGAATCTCGCCGCAGAAGTGCAGCATCAGCGTTTCGAGCGGCGGCGCCGGGTCGAACTCGAAGCGCACCGCGTGCAACTCCTGCTCGGTGGGCGCGAGCTCGGGGCGGAAACGCCGCAGGTATTCGATCAACACCAGCGAGTGCTTCTGTTCCTCGAAAAACCACACCGACATGAAAGCCGAGAAGTCGCTGTCGTCGCGGTTGTCGCGCAGGAACATCTCTGTGGCCGGCAACGCCGACCACTCGGTGATGGCGTTCATCTTCACGGTCATGGCCTGCTCGTCGGACAGCAGGCCGGGGTCGAAACGGTCCCACGGCACGTCCTCGGCCATGTCCCAGCGCACGGATTCGAGCTGGCGGTAAATCTCCGGGTAGAGCATGGGGCTGGGGGTCCGTTCAGAGGGCCGGGAGTGTATCAGGGATCGGCGCGCGCCTAGAGGCGCTCCAGGGCCTCGAGCATGCGTGCCGCCTCGGCGCGGATGGCGCCGCGGGCCGGGGCATCAAGGCGCGCCACGTTGCGGGCCATGAGGGCGGTGCGCGGGTTGCGCGCGAACTGCGCCTCGTACTGGTCGAGGAAATTCCAGTACAGGGTGGTAAACGGGCAGGCGTGCGCGCCGAGGCGTTCGCCGGGCTTATAGCGGCATCCCTTGCAGTGGTTGCTCATGCGGTCGATGTAGGCGCCCGAGGCCACGTAGGGCTTGCTGGTGAAGCGCCCGCCGTTGGCGTAGAGCGCCATGCCGGCGGTGTTGGGAAGCTCCACCCACTCCACCGCGTCCACGTACACCGCGAGGTACCAATCGGCCACGGCCTGGGGCGAGAGCCCCGCCAGCAGTGCGAAGTTGCCCGTCACCATGAGGCGCTGGATGTGATGGGCGTAGCCGTGGCGCATCGTCTGGCCGATGGCTGCCCGCATGCAGGCCATGTCCGTCTGGCCGGTCCAGAACCAAGCCGGCAGGGGCCGCGTGTGGCCGAAGTGGTTGTCGGCGGCCAGCTGGGGCATGAAGTGCCAGTACACGCCGCGGATGAACTCGCGCCAGCCCAGGATCTGGCGCACGAAGCCCTCCACGCCGGCCAGGTCGAGGCCGCGCTCGCGCCAGGCGCGCAGCGCCGCCTCGATCACCTCGCGCGGGTCCAGCAGCTTGAGGTTGAGGCTCGACGACAGCAGCGAGTGCCACAGGAACGGCTCGCCCTCCCACATGGCGTCCTGGTGGCGCCCGAAGGAAGGCAGCCGGTGTTCCACGAAGTCCGCCAGCACCCTGAGCGCTGCGGCCCGGGTGACGGGCCAGGCAAAATCCTCCAGTGCTCCGGGGTGCGCGGCGAAGCGCGTCTGCACCAGGGCCAGCACCTCGCGGGTGATCGTGTCGGGCGCCTCGCGCAGCGGCGGCGGCACCGTGCCCGGCCCGCCGCGCGAAAAGCCCTGACGGTTGTCGGCGTCGAAGTTCCAGCGCCCGCCGGTGGGCTCGCCATCCTCCATGAGCACGCCGGTGCGGGCGCGCATCCAGCGGTAGAAGTGCTCCATGCGAAACTCCCGCCGGCCCTCGGCCCAGCGCGCGAATTCGGCACGGCTCAGCAGGAAGTGGCTGTCCGATACCCAGGTTCCCGCCACGCCGGCCCGCTGGCAGGCCGACTGCACGGCTTCCTGCACGCGCCATTCGCCCGCTTCGCAAGCCACCAGGCGCTGCGCGCCCAGGTGTCGCAGTGCCGCCTCGAGGCGTTCACCGAGCCCGGCGGGCCCTGGCGCATCCAGGGGCACATAATGCACTTGCCAGCCCTGCTCGCGCAGTTCGGCGGCGAAGTGGCGCATGGCCGACAGGAACAGCGCGATGCGTGCCTTGTGGCTCCAGACGTGGCTGGCTTCACCCTGGGCTTCGATGAACAGCACCGCCGCGTTTGCACGATCCACGCGGGCGAGTGCCGGGTTGGAGACGCTGAGCTGGTCTCCCAGCACTAGCACCCAATCAGCGGGCACGACGGGATTCCTTGCGGCAGCGATCGGAGCAGTAGAGCACTTCAGTCCACGTGTTGCGCCAGCGTTTGCGCCAGGCCATGGGGCGGCCGCAATGGGCGCAGGGTTTGCTAGGCAGCGGCTTGGGCACGGCGCTGCAACCTGTCAGCGTCGATCCTCAGCCAGGGCCGTGAACTGCGCGCCAGTCAGCCACCATGGACCCAAGTTGGTCGAGCGAGCGCACCAGCGCCACCCCCTCGATGGCCTTGCGCAACCGGCGCACGCAGCTGCCGCCGGCCCAAAGCTCCACGTTGCGGGGTAGGGCGAGGCGCAGATCGCGCAGCCCCGAAGCCGCCAGCCGCTCGGGAAAGGCTGCGCTGAAGGACAGCGCCACGATGTCGGCCCGGTGTGCGCTGGCAGCGCGCACGATTTCAGGCGCCGGGGTTTCCGTGCCCAGAGGAATGCAGGTTGCCCCTTCCACCACCAGCGCAGCCTCCACCATGAGAAGGCCGAGGTTGTGCGGTTCGGTCGGGAAAGAGGTGAGAAGGACCCGTGGTGCGGTGCTGTGGGCCTGGGCGGAGGTGATGGCGTTGCGCAGCAGGCCCTGGATCTGCTCGGTGTAGAGGTGCTCCTCGAAGACGGCGAATTCGCCACGCACCCAGGCTTCGCCGACCGCGGTGGTGAGTGGTGCGACGGTTTCCACCACGAAGCGGAGCAGACCCTGCTTCATGAGCATCTGATTGAGCCGCTGACGAAGCTCCTGCAGTTGGTGTCCGCGGATCAAGGAGAGCACCTCCTGGATCTCGGTGCTGTGCTCCAGGGCGCCTGCCGGCGCTGTTCCCAGCGCGTTCAGGTCGTCCAGGTGCAGCCCGATGATCTTGCCGGGGCGGTAGCCGCGGTCCATGAGCCGTTTTACCGCCCGCAGCTTGGCGATCTGGTCGTGCGGGTAGATGCGCTCGCCGTGCTTGTCTCGCAGGGGGCTTGGAAAGCGGTAGCGGCGCTCCCACATACGAAGAACGTCCTTGGACAAACCCGTGTCGCGTTCCACGGCGCTGATCGACAGCATGGACTCCGCGGGAAGGACTGCCGCGCTCACCGCGGAGGCCTGCCGCAACCCGGAGTTGCGCGAAGACGTATCAGTTTTTTCCATGGATTCAGTACCTTCGGTTTAAGGTGCGGTTGTCTTGGACAAATGTTTGACAACGGCCAACTGAAGACATATGGTATCGGCACGTTTGCAGTTTGACTAGGACAATTTGTGTTCTGGGAGGTCACGATGGTCCGCCAAGTTTCGATTGTTTCCGCACTCGCAATGGCTCTGGCGCTGACGCCTACCTTGGGGAGAACCAACGCCGGCCAGCCCGCGGTGAACGTCTCTGTGGCCGCGGTGACCAAGGCAACGTCTGTTCGTGACAACCGCAACCGGGTGGGCGCTCCCGACGAAGCACCCGCCAAGGCCACTTCCGCTGCGTCTGACGAAGCTCGCCTGAGCGAGTACATCGAAATGCACGGTCGCGCCACCGACTACACCGGTCGCGCGTCCTTCATGCCCTGGTCGTCCCTCAAGCAAATGGCCAACTAGTGGCAGCACCGTCTTCAGGTCGCAGGCACGTCTCCCCTCAACCGCGTGCCACCCCCGCGCGGATCGCTTGCGACCTGAACCCTTTTTCCCATGTGGTCCCACGCATTGACTCAAAAGGCCCCGCATGAACGCCCCTGAAAAATTCGTCCTTCCCGACATCCAATCGGTGACAGATACCCGTGCAGTGCCCATCAATCGGGTGGGCGTCAAGGGGGTGGTGCATCCCATGCGCATCCGCTCCGCCTCGGGCGAGGCGGTCGCCACCGTGGTAACCGCTGACATGTACGTTGGCCTGCCTGCCGAGGCCAAGGGCACCCACATGTCACGCTTCCTCGAAATTCTGCAGTCTCAACACGAGCCCCTGGATGCCCTGACGTTGAGGCATTTGTTCGACCGCATGCTCTCCCGGCTGGACGCGTGCAGCGGCTACCTCGAGCTGGCGTTCCCGTACTTCATCACCAAGTTGGCGCCCGTGTCGGGCGTAGAGAGCCTGCTGGATTACCGGGTCAAGCTGCGCGCCGAGGTGACCGCTAACCGCGGCTATACCTACACCGTCACGGTCACGGCGCCGGTTACAAGCCTGTGCCCCTGCTCCAAGGAAATCTCCGACTACGGTGCCCACAACCAGCGCTCGCACATCACCATCAGCGCTGAAACCCAGACCTCCTTGTCCATCGAAGAATTGGTCACCATGGCCGAGGAAGAGGCTTCCTGCCAGGTCTATGGCCTGCTCAAGCGCCCGGATGAAAAGTGGGTCACCGAGCGCGCCTACGACAACCCCAAGTTCGTGGAAGACTTGGTGCGCGACATCGCACTGCGTTTGAATCGCGATGACCGTGTGCTGGCATATGTGCTGGAATCGGAGAATTTCGAGTCCATCCACAACCACTCGGCCTATGCCCTGATCGAGCGTGACAAGCGCGTGCACGCCTGAAGTGATCGAGGCTGGTCTGCAACGCCGTGGCGAGCGCGCCAGCGTCGTCCCGGCGGTCATGGGTTTCCATCTCTGTCCCTTGAGCGTGTCGCAGCACGGGGCGGGGGTGCCACCATTCGGGAGCCGGCCGTGAGGCGCATCGCTGTCGTGGGTTCGGGCATCGCCGGACTCTCCTGCGCATGGCTGCTGTCGCGCACCCATCGCGTGACGCTGTTCGAGGCCGATAGCCGCCCCGGGGGGCACACCCACACGGTCGATGCGGAAGTGGAAGGCAAGCACTTCCCCGTGGACACCGGATTCCTGGTGTTCAACGACCGCACCTATCCCAACCTGTGCGCGTTGTTCAACCACCTTGGCGTGGTCACCGTGGCCAGCGATATGAGCTTCAGTGTGCGCATCGACGAGGCGCGTCTGGAATGGGCGGGCAGCAACCTCGCCACGGTATTCGCCCAGAAGCGCAACCTTGTGAAGCCCGAGTTCTGGGGCATGTTGAAGGACATCCTGCGCTTCAACCGGACGGCCACGGCGGCGGTGCGTGCCGCCCGCCCGGTGGCGGGCACCACGGGCGAGTTTCTCCAGGCGGGCGGCTATGGCCGGGCGTTTCGCGAGTGGTACCTGCTGCCCATGAGCGCAGCCATCTGGTCATGCCCCACGCAGCGCATGCTGGAGTATCCCGCCGGCACCTTCCTCAATTTCTGTCACAACCACGGCCTGCTGCAGGTCAGCGACCGGCCCCTGTGGCGCACCGTCTCCGGCGGCGGGCGGGAGTACGTGCACCGGCTGCTGGCGGACTTGAGCGATGTGCGCCTGGCCACGCCGGTGGTGTCGGTCACGCGGCCCGCCGCCGGTGGCGTGGCGGTGGCCACTGCCGCCGGTGTGGAAGCCTTTGACGAGGTGGTGCTGGCGAGTCACAGCGACCAGTCGCTGGCCATGCTCTCCGATGCGGATGAGGCCGAGCGGAGCATTCTCTCAGCCGTGCGCTACCAGCCCAACGAGGCCTGGGTGCACACCGACGCTTCGCTGTTGCCCCGCCGCCGCGGCGCCTGGGCAGCCTGGAATTATCTGGCCGGCTCTCCCTGGGCTGACGGCCGGCCTGTGGCCGTGAGTTATCTGCTCAACAAACTGCAACCGATTCCCTGCCGTGCGCCGGTGATCGTCACCCTCAACCCGGTGCACGAGCCGCGCGCTGAGTCGGTGCTGCGGCGTATCTCCTACGCCCATCCGGTGTTCGACCAGCCGGCCATTGATGCCCAGGAGCGGCTGGCGCGGATTCAGGGCCAGCGGCGGGTGTGGTTCTGCGGGGCCTGGACGGGTTACGGCTTTCACGAGGACGGCCTGCGCTCGGCTCTGCAGGTGGCCAATGCCTTGGGAGTTATGGCGCCATGGCAGCCTCAGGTTCTGGCCGCGTAGCGCCGCTGGTTTTCTTCGGCCGCGTCATGCACGCGCGGCTGCGGCCCAAGCCCAACGTCTTCAGTTACCGGGTTTGGTATGTGCGCGTGCCACTGTCGGGCTTGCACCTTCTGCGCTCGCCGCTGTTGTCGCTCGACCGCCCGGGGCTGTTCTCCCTGCGGACCCGCGACCACGGCCCGCGCGACGGCTCGCGGTGGCTGCCCTGGATACGCGCTTTGCTGTCCGAGCACGGCATCCACCGGGCTGACGGCGAGGTCTGGCTGCAATGCTTCCCCCGGGTGCTGGGTTACGTGTTCAATCCAGTGAGCTTCTGGCTCTGCCACGATCGCCATGGCGCCCTGCGCGCCGTGCTCTGTGAGGTGAACAACACCTTCGGCGAGCGTCACAACTACCTGCTTGCCCATGAGGACCAGCGCCCCATCGCCGCGGGTGACGAGCTGCGCGCCCGCAAGGTGTTTCACGTATCGCCCTTCTGCGACGTGGCGGGCGAATATCGCTTCCGTTTCGGGGTCGACCCCCATGCCACCCTTCTGCGCATCGACCATGGCGACGCCTCGGGGCGGCTGCTCGTCACCACCCTGTCGGGGGCCGGTCGGCCCGTTTCCAGGGCGGCCCTGCTGCGGGCGTTCTTCGCCTATCCTCTCATGACGGCGGTGGTGATCGGCCGCATCCACTGGCAGGCCTTGCGGCTCTGGTGGAAGGGCGTGCCGTTTTTCTCCAAGCCGCTGCCCCCTGTGCAGGAGACCACAAGATGAAGCCCAACGATTTGCCCTCCATGCAACTGCCCGCCGCCGTCGCTGCCCCGGCCGTGCCGCGCAGCGCGCGGCTGCTGCTCGCGCTTCTCGATCGCCTCTCGGCTGGCCGCCTGGACCTGACCACGCCCAATGGGCACATGCGCGTCTTCGAGGGCCGGACACCCGGTCCGCAGGCGCACTTGCGCATCCACGACTGGAGCGCTTGCGCCGCCGTGCTGCGGTCGGGCGACATCGGTTTCGCCGAGAGCTTCAAGGCAGGCCACTGGGACACCCCGGATCTCGCCGGCCTGCTCACCCTGGCGGCCGCCAATCATGCCGCCCTGGGGAGGGTGATATACGGTCGCTGGTGGGGTTGGGCGTTGTACCGGGTCCGGCACCTCCTGCGTACCAATTCCCGCGCGCAAGCTAAGCGCAACATCCACGCGCACTATGACCTGGGCAACGACTTCTACGGCCTGTGGCTCGATTCCAGTATGACCTACTCTGCCGCGTTGTTCGATGGCCAGCCCGAACTCACGCTCGAGCAGGCCC
>Ga0209990_10001276_pt1 | contig 21544 bp, 16 predicted proteins | sample NOAtaG_6_FD_187304 | JGI IMG/M metagenome (GOLD analysis project Ga0209990, IMG submission 187304) | Freshwater lake microbial communities from Lake Erie, under a cyanobacterial bloom - NOAA_Erie_Diel5S_2200h metaG (SPAdes) (version 2) | ecosystem: Environmental > Aquatic > Freshwater > Lake ...
TAAACCCTAATCACTACGTTTTTATTAGTCCATTTGAATTTTACGTAGTACCCGACAGAACCATATACGTATACTCACCAATGAAGGTAAGTACTTGTACGTAGCAGGTCATTTTTTAATAAAAAAATAGGGGGGATAACGTGGGGATTTAAGGCGTCAACCAATCATTTTTTTCCGGGTAATTTATTAGAACACCCTTCTTGCTTCCCTGATAAACAAAAAGGCTACCAGCAGCAAGCCCATTTGCATTACCTTCTTTCCAAACTTTGTGTAAATCCATGGCATTTCCTGCACCACCTAATGCAGTAACCGGAATTTTTACAATTTCTGAAATTGACTTTATTAGCTTAATATCATATCCAGCCATGGTGCCATCTCTATCTATAGATTGAATAATTAACTCACCAACACCGAAACTTTCCATAAGTTGCGCGAACTCAATAGGTGAAAAATTTGTTGCGTGGGAACCATTCTTAAAATACACTTTAAGTTTTCCAAAGAAATTCTTTTTTACGTCAATACAAACAATAATGGAAGATGAACCGAAGATTTCAGCTGCATTTTTTATGAATGTTGGATTTTTTAAAGCTTGAGATGATATGATTACTCTTTCTGCTCCAGCAGCTATAATATCGCGAATTTGATCTAATGATTTTATACCACCTCCAACCGAAAAAGGCATGTTGGACTCTTCCCCTATTTTCTTAACTAAATCAAGACTAATGGAATTATTATTTTTACTCGCTTGAATATCTAGAAAAACTAATTCATCAGCTTTCAACTCGTTAAAAAGTCGAACAGCATTTATAGGATCACCGATGTAATTTGGCTTAGAAAATTTTACTGTTTTTACCAGTACGTTATTCTTTAACAATAAAACAGGGATTACTCTCGGTCTGTACATAATTAGGTCAAGTGAATAAAATTATTTATTAGTTGAGATCCAATATTGTGACTCTTCTCCGGATGAAATTGCATACCAACTAAATTGGATTTGCGCAGAGAAGAAATAAATGTAAATTCATAATCAGTGGTCGTAAGTATTTCCTCTTCAGGAGCATTAATAACACCATAACTATGCACAAAATACACTTCACTCTTATTGGGTACATTCTCGAGAATAGTATTATTTTCAGCATGATTTAATGTATTCCAACCAATATGGGGAATTTTAAAATTGAGATGATTTTTTACATTCATCTTTTCTGTTCTGCAGCTAAACCAACCTAATCCATTTTCTCCGCCCTCATCACTTCCCTCTGTCATCAATTGCATACCTAAACAAATTCCTAGAATTGGAATCTTCTTTTCGAAGGCTGCTTCATTGAGAACGGGTAAAATATCCAAATTTTTTAAATGCTGCATGGCCATTCCAAAATGTCCGACACCTGGTAGAATAATCCTTTCTGCTCGCTGAATTTCTTTAGGGTTGTTGGTTATACTATTTCGTACTTGCAATTTGTCCAAAACCTTCTTGACTGAATGAAGATTTCCCATATTATAATTGACTATTGCGATCATTATTTTACAGTTTATATTTTAACGAACCACCCTTTTAAACTGTCACCACATCCCAAAATTGTCAAAAAAAGATTAGCACTGTTTTTTAAATAATTTAAGGCTCGTTTATTTTCAAATTTAGTCCTCAATTTTTCATCAGCACTATTTGCTGATACAAACTTTTCATTTGATTTGTTTTGACTCGTTTTTAGCCTAGTGATACTTATGCCTGTTGTTTCAATTTTTTTCTTTTTCAAGCCATTTAAACTGAACAATTTATTGAGGGTATATGGTGTATAATAACTTAAATGCTCTGGATAAGTTATCACATTGTATTGTTCCTTAAGTCGGTATCTGAGAAGAGAATTAAAATTAGGTGTAGTTATGTATACTAATCCTCCTTTCCTCAGTATTCTTTGGAAATGTTGAATTTCTTGGTTTGGATTATTTATATGTTCAATTACTTCAAAAGAGGTAATTACATCAAAAAATTCTTGTTCATAATTAGCCGAATCAAGCTTTCCTTGCATCATGTTAATTCCTTTCTTTGAGCATATTTCTAAAGCCTTATCGGTGTATTCCGTTCCATAAACTTCCCAACCTCTTTCTATGGCTACTTCTAGAAAATAACCTATACCACAACCAACGTCAAGTATTCGATTTGTCTTACGGAAAACTTCCATTTTATCTAATAATTCATGATATCTTTTGATAGTTATTGGTGACAGGTAATCATTCCTTCCGTATCCATTATAATAATTGATAAGTTCAATTTCGGATGGTATTTTTTCAGAAAAAACGAAAGAACAACTTTTACATTTACATAAAAATGCCTTACTAAAATTTTTTAAAGTATTAAGTTCAGATGAACCACAAATAAGGCAGTTTTGATGATAATTATTCATTAATCAAATCTATTGATTTTATTATTCCCGCTAATTTTTCCACTTGAATTTTCCTTGAATAGTTCTCGATACCGTGAGAATTACATTCAATTTTGCCAGTTTCAAAAAGTTCAGTATTTAAATCGGTAAGAACTTGTTTTAAGTGTGCTTTATTTTTAACAACAACACCTGAATTGGTGCTTTCAATGACTTCCTGTTGCAACATTTTAGACTCTGAATCAAATTCCTGAAGGTTATAATATTTTTTTTTCAAATCTATTGCATCTGTATCTTCTGAAAAACAGAGAATAATTTTTCTTTTAAGGCCCAGATAAGTAAATATTTTAGTGCCAAGAATAGAATAATCATTGAATAATAAAAATGCATTAGCTTGAGCAAGTTTATTAGAAAGTGTTTCATTATCTAATTTTGGAAAAATAAATACTGAAGATTTAAGATTGGGAAATCGTTTGTCAATAATTGACCCAATTTCAGTTGGGATATTTATACCATATAATTCAAGTTGAAAATGTTTAATCTCACTTGAATTTATTAGTTCATTGCAAACATTTAAAAAATCCTCCATTGGGTGCCATTTGTAGATTGTACCAGCAAAAGCAATGGTCATTTTATTGTTTTGTTGAAGAATTTTACTTGCTTTTGTTTTGACTTCCGGATCAAATCCATTATGAATGATTTCAAATGGTTTGTTTGTGATATTTTGTTCTAACTGTTTTTGAATGAAACTAGAAACTGTTGTTATTTTAAAAACATTCCTAATATATTTGCGTTCAAAGAAAGCATTCCATTGTTTCAATAAAAAATTACCTGACCTTGTCTTATCCTGAACCCAGCAGTCCCTGTAGTCTGCAATCCATGGGATATTAAATTCATCACTAAGTTGAGAGGCATAGGAAAAAAGTACAAAAGGATCGCCAGTTGCTATTATTGCATCTACCTTATTTTTTCTTAGGTATTCTTTGGCACAATAGTAAATTTCTTTTTTAGGACCTACGTTGAATACATATTGCGTAAACTCAAAATACCCCGAAATTAATTTTCGAAATATCTTGAATTTTTTTTCTCCATACTTCAGCAATAATCGATTACTTAAGTTAGGTCGATATGGCGTCCGATAAATGGAACCATATTGCGTTTCTTCAATTATTAGGTCATTTGAATCACTGGGAGCGATGTAATCTAATTGATTGCCAAAATGATTTGACCATTGCCTTGTAATAACCACAGGGTTAACACCAAATTCTTTGAAATACCGATACCAATTATAGGGCCTCATCCCTCCAACCGAAACATACGGCGGAAAATCATACGCGAGGATGAGGATGTTTTTCACAATTCTTTTATTGATGAAAGTAATAAAACTTCCTGATTTTCCCAAGTGTAGAACTTCTTAGCCTCTAAAAGTTCGGTTTTTAATGATTCTTTATCTAGATTATTTATACTTTGGATAGTAAAAGCTATTTCGTTAGAAAAATTATTAGTCATTTGACCAATGCTGTATTTTTTGAAGACTTTCAGATTTTCCGGAGAATTTGAGGCTACAACTGGAATACCAGCATGTATGTATTCAAATAGTTTATTCGGTGAGGCCAATTTTTTACTAAGGTTAAATGATTCCAAAAGGTTAACTCCAATATCAGCTCCAAGTGTATAACTTGGGAGATCACAGAGTGGAACAGTATCTATAAATCGAATGCGATTATTTAAATTCAGCTGATTTACTTTGTCAATTAAAAAAGGTTTTAATGGACCATTTCCCAATATTATTAATTTATAGGTTTCAGAAAGTTCTTTAAATGAATCAATTAGGATTTTCAAACCTCTTCCTTCATTTAATTGTCCTTGATAAATAACAATTCTAGAATCCAAAGCCCAAGAAAAAAGTTCCCTATAGTTCATTGATTCTTTTACTGAAGTATCTTCATTTTTGGGCAAATTCATTATTGATATTCCTTTTCGAATATCATAAAAACCATGAAAATATTCGAGTAAACTTTCATTTACAGTTATAAGTAAATCAGTATTTGACATTCCTTTTTTTTCAATTCTGTAGCCATGGTTTCGCATGAGTTTTATTAGTATTGAAAAAAAGATATTTTTAAAAAAAGATGCTTGTTTTGGGAAAAATTGATTAATAGTTTCCACGTAGATCTCATGTGAATCGTAAATCAGTTTGCAATTCAGTTTTTGAGAAATTTTAAAAGCTGGGTATAATGTTGGCAAATCATTAGCCCAAATGATATCGTAAGATTTTTTAGCATTAAGGACACATTTGATGAAGAAATTGAATTCGTAACAAAAGAAGGAATGCCTTAAAAAATTGATTTTTTTTGATGCCTGGTGCCGAAATGAGAATAAGCTCACATTTTTGGAAAAAATAAAATTGTCCTTAATTGAATCTCCGTTGACATAAAAAAGATCTACTAAATACTCTCGGCTTAATGTGTTAATTATCTTGATAACCCGGTGGTCATTTTTGATTTCCCCATTTAGTAGCATGGCAATTCTCTTACTCATAGCTCTAAAAATTTAGATGCAATAATGGTTTTCCATCGATTAGAATAATCCTTCTTTATGATTTTTTCATCCATTAATTTGGTTTTACATGACATATATAGGTCATCCATTTTCGGTGTTTTTGTCCAAGTCTCATGAGGTGCTTCAAAGCCGATTTTATCTTTTCGATAGACAATTTCAGTTGGCAATAATTCTTTTGTAGCGTTTCTCAATAATGCTTTAGACCACCCTTCATAAAGAAATAACTCACTTTTCAAGGTGAAAATAAATTCTATCAATTCGTGATTTAAAAAGGGTAATCGAACTTCCACAGAATGGGCCATTGAATTTCTATCGGCAAACTTTAATAGTTTTTCTAACCCTTGATTAGTAAGTTCATGCCGCAGTGCGCTTTTCAAGTCAGTAAATTCTTTAAATGGAGAGTTTTTGTTCGCATTTGCTTTGAAAAAATCTTCAGTTAAACCTTCTGGATTTCCTGATGAAATTAGGTTTTTAATTTTTGCGAGAGTCTGATAAAATGCAGGAGCGTAAATAAATGCGCTTTCCTTTGCATTAATCGAAAGTGTATAATTATGGTTCTGGTGGATTTGATTGATAAATTCTTTTTGTCCGGAATTTCGGTTTTTTACTAATTCACGTAAATAAAATTTAAAATCTTTGTCGTAACCACAGAGTAATTCATCTGCACCTTGGCCGTCTAACATAACGACCACATTATTTTTACGTGCCTCCCTATAAACGCAATACTGAGCGAAAATACTTCCAGTTTGAAATGGCTCCTCCTGATGGTAAATTAATTTATCTAAATCAATTAACAATTCATTTTCATTTACAATTATGTCATGATGGATAGTATTGAATTTATTTTTAACCAATTCAATGTAATAACCCTCATCCTTCGAAAAGCCGGGAAATCTCGCGGAAAAAGTATTTACATTAGAATGAATAGCCGAAACTAATCCAACAATTGTACTGGAATCAAGGCCTCCTGATAAAGAAGTTCCTACGGTTACATCTGAGCGCAATCTTCGCTTTACTGATTGTTCAAGAAGTTGCTTCAACTTGTCGCTTGCTTCATTAAAACTTAAATCAATGTTTTGAGAAATATCAAGCTGCCAATAAGTAATCTGGTTGATTTCCTTGTTACCTGAATAAATGAAATAATGGGCTGATTTTAATTTGTAAATATTTTCATAAAATGTGTCTCTCTGGTCATTCGGGTTTTCAACCAAATCCAAAGCAAGATAATTGTATAACATATTAAAATTGGGATTTTTTGGAACCCCGATTTGCCAAAGTGCCTTCATCTCTGAGGCGAAATAAAAAGATCCTTTGTGAAATGTGTAATAAAATGGTTTTTCTCCAAACCTATCTCTGGCACAAAATAATTCATTCTTTTCTGAATCGTATAACGCAAAGGCAAACATTCCATCAAACTCATTAAGACATTTTACACCCCATTCTTGATAGGCAGCCAATATCACCTCTGTGTCTGAATCGCTTTTGAAAGCATAACCCTTGGACTGAAGCTGTTTTTTTAACTCTATGTAATTATAAATTTCCCCATTAAAAGTAATGGTGTATCTGTTCAGGTAATGCATGGGTTGAGCACCTCCTTCGGAAAGGTCAATAATAGAGAGTCTTCTGTGTCCGAGCGCAACAACTCCATTGTTGGATAGCCATGCACCTTCTCCATCTGGTCCGCGGTGAATAAGCGCATCGGTCATCTTTCGTACCTGTTCGACTTGATTTCCGCAAAGTTCATTAAACCATATTCCTGCAATTCCGCACATGATGTATAAATCTACCTAAGATATTATTAATTGGAAATCAAAATTTTATTTTGTTCGGATAAAATCCAAATATTTTGTCTTATTCGCCTCAAAAGTGAATTGACTATTTATCTTTTCTCTTGCTAGTTTGCCCATTTTTTGTAGGCTCACTTTATCGCAGAGAATACTATCTAAAACAGCTAACCATTCTTCTTCAGTTTTTGCTAAAAAAGAGTTGATACCATGGTCTATGATTTCATTGTTAATTGTAATAGGACTTGCTATACTCACAATTCCTAAACCCATATATTGAATTAATTTAAACCCTCCTTTTCCCATGGATTCAAGATCTTCAGTGAGAGGCATAATCCCAATATCAATAATTTTTAAAAGATCTACCTCGTTTTGAAGTGACCATTTATGATAGGACATCGGAAATTTTGAATGGCGCTTTAATTCGTTTCCTCCGATTAGAACAAAAGAAAAATTATACTTTTCAATTAATTGGTCTAATATTTTAAATATCGGGTCAAGTAAATTATAGTTATAATCACCTCCAATCCAACCGATTACAAAATTATCCTTGTGAGATTCATATGTTTTAACAGCATATTTATCGTAATCTACACATGTGGGAATTATGCAAACTTTATATGTGTTTCGGTTGATATTCAAAGCGTCTATTCTTGATTTTAAGTAGTTAGAGGCAACGATAAATCGATTGTACATTTTTAGGGTTGCATTGAATTTATCTCCATTTTCCAAGAGAAATTTTGCGTATGAGTTTTCAATTGATTTTGGTTGTCCTTTTGCCGCAGACAAATCATCATCAAAATCTAAAATGGCATTTGGATGAAATTTTAGCAACATTTTTTCCATGAAAAGGTTACCGTAATCATTAAAAATCAAAATCTCCCTACGAACGATTACTGTTTCAAAGTGACGTGATTTCAACACCTGCCAAAAACGTCTTCTAAGAAATCGCATTAAAAATCGATGAAAATTTTCATTGCATACATTTTTATAATCATCTTCATTTGCGGCGACGAAAATTTCCACCTCATAACCATTTTGTTTCAGTATTTCTGCCCATTTTTGAACCCTCCAGTGATAACCGGCATTTCCAGGATAAAAAGCTGCCAAATAAAGAACGGTTCCTTTTTTCTTTTTTGACCCGAGAAAAAAAGGTAGTAATTTGGATAAAATGAAAAACCAATAAACTGAAAGAAATAAAAATACCGAATATAAACGTTTCAAAATAAGTTCTTTAATTCTTCAAAAGATATCAAATTTAAAAAGGCAACTCGGTTTTCATCAAATTTTTTAAATTCAAAAAATTCATTGGTTATTTCGCAAGGTAGTCCAATATTTTTTGATTTAGAAATAATCCCTACACCCCAATCTGTATCAACAGTACATGAAAAAAGACTAGGGTTTTGCCTCCACTTAACAAATCCTTTCCAAGTCGTGCCATTCCATTGTTGCCCTGCAGGAGAAATTGTATAACTGTGTGTTTCTCTGGCATGGAATTCTGTAAGTGGATTGCAGTCATGAAGCACTACAAATCCGTCATCATGGACAAAATGAAGTGCATTTTCAATGTCTCGGTCAACTTGTTCGGCGGTATGCAAACCATCGATGAATATCACGTCAAACTTAAATGAAGGCTCAAGTATGTGACCCAAACGTAATTTCTCGAAAAACTCATCACTTGTGAAAGGGAAATCAACAGGATTTGCTTCAAATTCAAGCCCAGGATCAACACTATATTTTTTGTTGGCTGTAATAAGATTAAAATTATCATCCGGATTTCGAACACCTATTTCAAGATAAGTAGTCTCTTTTTGTAAAGTATCCAACAAAAAATTGATTATATCATATCTGAAAGGACGCTTTTCAATTTCTTTTTCATTTAAGTTTTTAGCATTCAAATGAAAGGAGTCGTTAAGAAATCTTCCTCCCCAGTTGTAGTAATTCTTAATTTTTGAAATTCTATTCATGCTGCAAAAATATCAATTGTAAAGGTCTCATTTTTTCATTTAAACCCCTTCATTTTTAAACATTTTTTTATCGTTGATTTAGCTCAATAATTCTTTCTTTCTGCATAATTTTTGAATAGGTCTTTCGAATGCGACATAACTCAATAATGCAATAGCATAAGTTGTTATTAACATAAGAAAAACATTGACTTTAAAAGGAATTTTTCCATCCAAATGTTTGTAGAAGAATTCGTACATTGGTATATGAATTAAGTAAATACAATATGACAGCATAGCAGTTATACCAATTCCAACATATATTAGCTTAAGTTTAGAAAGATTATTTATGAAGGAATTATTATCAAAAAATGGAATTATAATGGCTAATAACAGACTTACCAAGGTAAATCCTAAAGTAGATTCCAAAACAACGTTAGTGTCATTGTGCACAACTAAAATATCACCAATATTATTCGTCCAAAAAATAATTATAACCGAAAACAAAGACACTATTGGATTTGCCAATTTTATAAATAATTTGTTAGAATAAATTTTAACCCAAGCTATTAAAACACCCATTGCAATTGCATCTAGGCGAATAAAAGTAGATTTACGGATCCAGTTGTCGTAATTAATAGTTGGATCAATCGAACTAAGAACAAACCTTGAGATTAGACAGCCCAAAATAATGAAAACTATGAGAATTAAGGATTTATATTTTGTTTCCAATGATTTGGATTGAGCAATGAAAAAAAATAGAATTGGTAGGATCAAATACGTATACTCTTCAATTGTTAAGCTCCAGGATTGATTGAAAACCAGTAGGTCATCGTTTGATACTTCAAAAGAATTCTGGAGAAAAAAAATATGTTTCCAAGATGTTCCTGAATCAAAATAAAAGTAAAGCCCAAGAACTAAGTAATAAAGTGGCAAGGTTCTCAACCACCTTTTCTTAAGAAAATGCAAATAATCCTTAATTCCAGCATTATTATCAATCAAACTTAAAAGTTGCTTACCAATAAGAAATCCACTCAAGACAAAAAATAGCTCAACGCCCCAAAAACCACACAAATAAATAAAATATCCGTGTTCTGAATCAGTGGCTGAAATGAGGTTTCTATGACTATACAACACCAACAAAATCGCCGTTGCTCTTAGAATGTCTAAGCCAAAAACTCTCGAATGCTTATCGCCTAATAACCAGCTTATCATAGTTATTAACGATCAATCCATTGACAATTACCGAAAACATTACCATAATTATAATCTCCGTGAACAGCAAATGGCGAAGAAATATCTGTTACCGTAAAATGGCAAATGTCGTCTATAGCTTCAAGCTGAAAAACTGTTGGAATATGTATAAAAGTATGCAAGGAATAGGAACCTCTAGTAAGAAAATTTTTATCGATTTTCAATGTCATTTGAGGTTTATCGATTTTTTGTTCAGCGGAAAAAACAGGAACGCCATAGCGGTCTTTAATGATGGCAAAAACGTTGTATTTACTGTAGTTACCATTAACTTTGAATTGAAAGTCAATAAAAATATTTTCATCACACATAAATTCTCCGCAATCAGTTTTATTTTCATCGGTAACTTTAATGGAATGAAAACAAATGTTGACATCATCTGAAATTTCCTTTTGAGAAAGATAAAACGTTGAATTATTCGATTTTGAATTTAAATAACACGTTATAATATCGTCAATATTTCCTTGTTTTATGAGTTTTCCTTTTTCCATAAAAATTCCACTCGTACATAATGATTTGATAGCAGACATATTATGGCTTACAAAAATTACCGTTCTTCCGGCAGAAGATACATCCTTCATTTTTCCCAAGCACTTGTCTTGAAATTCTTGATCACCTACAGCTAGAACTTCATCTATAATGAGTATTTCAGGTTCTAAATGCGCTGCAACTGCAAAAGCTAATCGCACATACATTCCTGAAGAGTAATGTTTTACAGGGGTATTTATAAATTTCTCAACTTCGGAAAAAGCAACAATCTCATCAAATTTTGCTTTAACTTCATTTCGTGTCATACCTAAAATGGTTCCATTAAGGAAAATGTTTTCTTTCCCGGTTAATTCAGGATGAAATCCTGTCCCAACCTCAAGTAAAGAAGCAATTCTTCCATTGATTTCTATTCTTCCTTCAGTGGGTCGAGTAATCTGCGAAAGGACTTTTAACAGCGTGCTTTTACCTGCACCATTCCTTCCAACAATTCCAATAACGTCACCCTGCATGATGTCGAAAGAAATATCTTGTAAAGCCCAAAAATCCTCGTTTTTTAATTTTTTATTAAAAAAACCTGTAATTGAACTTCTTAATGAACCATCCAAAACACCTCCAATCTGATATTTTTTCGAGACATGTCTTGCTTGAATGGCTATGGAATTCCTTATCATAGTTTTGAACTTTACAAAATTAGCATTTTTATTTCAATGCACTCGACATCAAGATCATATGATAGTTTACTTTATTGAACAATTGCTATCGCAGATTATATCTTTTCTTTGTTTTGTAGTTATTACAAAAGAATTGTACCTTTGATTAGAATTGCGATTTGCGTTGTATGTTGAGAGAACAAAAAGTTAGAATTATTAGATTTTTACTGTTGCTATTTCTGACATCAAATGTTCCTAATATTTTGGGGCAACCACTTTCAGGAATTACGCCAAAGTACGATGCAAATGTTCACCAACAACAGGTATCCTTTCAGTGGAATAGCCTTTCAGGAGCGATTGATTACAATGTCATCCTTGCGCAAGATTTGAACTTTTCTGTAAATGTAACATCGAGCCCATCAATTACTGGAACTGCATGGACATCAGGTGTGTTACCATGGGGGATTTGGTATTGGAAAATAGTTGCTACCACTGCATCAGGTTCGGTAGAATCCGGAGTGAATAAGTTTAATCATTTCGTACCTTCTGAAAGCTTTAATACGTCATTGTGGTTGAGTGCTGGTGCTGGTTTGACCTTAGATGCCAATGGAAGGGTTCAAAGTTGGACAGATCAGAGCCAAAATGCTTACGTGTTAACGCAATCAGATGCCAACAAGAGGCCGTTTAATGTTGCTTCTTCATTCAATGGATTTCCTACAATAAATTTTCAAGGATCGCATTGGCTTTCCGGTGGAGATATTTTAGATTTAGGAAATTCGAGTAGAACTGCTTTTGTTATTGGGAATTTCAATGGTACGAATCAGACTTTCTTTGCGAAAAGCAACAGCGTTGTTGCACCGAGTCGTTATGCCCTGATGAGGTTGGGAACTCAATCGACTGTAATTTATCAAGAAACCGCTGACAATCACTTGCTTTCCCCCACCTCTACAACTAATTTTGCCTTATTAAATTGGGAAAACAACCGTTCAGCTAGTGTTAATCGATTAAATTTGAATAATGTAAATATTGGATTAAAGGCACTAGATCCCAATTATAATTTTCAATCCACATTCAGATTTTTAGTAGGTGCATTTAATGGCTCAAATGATGTTGGGGAAGCTTTCTTGCTCAATGGAAATATCAGTGAAATTGTATTTGTAGATAATTATTCAACAGCAGACCAGGCGCTCATCCAAAAATATTTGAAGCACAAATACTTACCCGATTTGAATCTGGGGGCGGATATTCAAAATACCACCTTTTGTCCCACGACATTAACCTCAACCACAGGATATTCCTCTATTTTATGGAGTACTGGAGCAACCACCTCATCAATTTCAGTAACAAATCCTGGCTTTTATTGGGTTAGGGGAACCGATCAATTTGGTTTCATTTCTTATGACACCATCCAAGTAAGTTATCCCGAAATTAACTATCCGAATATTACCGGAATTTGTGTTGATTCCTCAATAACATGGGATCCAGGTCTTGGATCTTCATTCACCTACCTTTGGAGTAATGGACAAACAGGTAATAATCTAAATATTTCAACACCCGGTTCTTATTCGGTTCAAATAACAGATGCTTTATCATGTTCTAAGCAAAGTGATACCGTTTTTTTCAGTTTAGATAACTATGAAAATGTGGTTTATCTTGGTGCTGACACTTTACTTTGCTCTGGCAATTTTATTCAATTACAAGCAGGTGCTCTCGAAACCATCGCTTATGAATGGGGCGATGGATCAACAAATTCTAATTTAGTTATTAATACAACGGGAAATTATTGGGTAGAAACAGTCAATGCCAACGGTTGCACAGGTGCAGATACCATTTTTATTACTATTGTTGGAGTTGCACCAAATGCCTCATATACTTTCAACGATGTTTGCCATCAGAATATAGTTCAGTTTACTGATTTGAGTACACCTGTTGGAGCTAGTCCTATCGATTCTTGGGAGTGGGATTTTGGAGATGGTCAAAATTCTTTTAGCCAAAATAGTAGTCACCTTTACGGAAATCCAGGAGAATACATTGTAGAATTATATGTCTCTCAAAATGGATGTGGGTCTTACTTTTATGACACTGTTAACGTATTTGCAAATCCTGAGGCTGAGTTTTCCTATACTGGATTTTGTGAGGGCGCTACCATTCAATTCACTGATGAGACAGTTAATGGGAGCGCACCAATATCTTCTTATTCTTGGGATTTTGATATGCCATGGACTGGAGCCTATAACAATTCAATTATCCCAATTCCAAATCGAATTTTCGATGATGCAGGAACGTACAATGTACAACTTATTGTTATAGATGCTAATGGATGTACAGATTCTATAGCTCAGGCTATTGTTATCAATCCAACACCTCAAACTTCCTTTATTGCTGACAATAGTTGTCAAAACCAAGAAGCGACAATTATTAATCAAACACCAAGTGAAATAGGTTTGGTTTATGATTGGTCTTTTGGTGACAATACTTTTTCAAATCTTCCCAATCCAACCAAAGAATACCCTTTATATGGCCCCTACATAATTTCGTTATCAGTCACTAATTTATTTGGATGTACCGGAACAGTTGTTGATGAAATTACTATTTTTCCCGAACCTGTTCCAAATGCAGAAATTGGCCCTGCATGTGTTGGAAGTACAGGAATTTTGGAAGATTTATCAAGTGTAATTATTGGGTATATTGATTCCACCATTTGGATTGTAAATGATGTTGACACTGTATATAATAGTCCGGCAAATTATGAATGGTCTTTATATGGACAGCAGCAAATAGATTTAACCACCTTCACCTCTGATGGATGTAGTGCCAATGAAACTATTTTTATTGATATAGCTGATACCTTGAGTACATCTTTCAATACGGGATCAACAATAATTGGTGCAGGTGATCCGATGTCGTTTAACAATTTAACGATTGGTGATGCGGTATTTTTGTGGAATTTTGGTGATGAGACATTTTCTAACGAGATAAGCCCAATTCATGTCTACAATGAGGATTATATTGACTCTTTAATGACTATTACATTAATTGCTTTGAATAGCGGAGGTTGTATTGATTCATCAAGTCTAACAATTCAAGTCTTAGAGCCATTAGTAGATATTTCTTTAGATCAATTTTATTATGATACGCAGAATGGTTGGGATATTATAGGGGTAAAAATTTCAAATACAGGTACGTCTGATGTTGTAAATATTCCACTTTTATTGAGCAATGAAGATGGTCTTTTGTTTGAAGAAAATTTTACTGGCGTGTTGCATCCTGAAAGCGATACCATTTACATTTTTAATGGAAAACCGGCCTCCGGCTTCTCAACTCAGGATGAAAAATTCGCTTTCTATTGTATTGAAGGAATAGCTTATGGAATAATCGGCGAAGAAGAAACAAATTTATCGGATAATAGAATTTGTGAAAATCTCGAAGGTGAAGAAGTAATCTTATTGCCAATTTATCCGAATCCAATATCCGATGAGGTGAATTTATCTTTGATTGTTTCTGAAGAATCAGATATTAACCTAAGATTAATTGACAGTAGAGGAAGAGTAGTCAAAGATTTAATTTCTGAAAATGATTTATTGCCAGGTCAATATAATTTTAATTTACAATTAAAAGGAATAAATTCAGGTACTTATTTCGTTTATTTATGGGCAAATGGACTAGAAACAATCCAGAAATTGTTTGTTCAATAAGATATCTTTTACAAAATGCCATGAATATAAACTACCTTTTTTTTCAACATTTTTCCTTACTCCTGTGAAAATCGACCAATACCAAATATGCACGCGTTGCGTAATGGATACTAGCGATCCTGATATAATTTTTGATGATTTTGGACAATGTAATCATTGTACGGAGTTTATTGATAAAAGAGCACGCTATAAATATCAAGGTGAATCCAGCGATGATCAATTGAGACAATTGGTTGAAGAAATTAAGAAAAAAGGAAAAGGAAAAGAGTTTGACTGTGTTGTTGGTTTAAGCGGTGGAATAGATAGCAGCTATGCTGCATATATTGCTAAAAAGCATGGATTAAGGGTATTAGCTGTTCACCTGGACAATGGTTGGAATTCAGAAGAAGCTGTTTTAAATATAAAAAACATTGCAAAAAAATTAAATATAGAATACGAAAGTTACGTATTAGATTGGGACGAATTTAAAGAAATTCAATTGGCTTTTTTAAAGGCTTCGGTTCCTGAAGCTGATACTCCAACAGATATTGCTATTCTTTCAGCTTTGCATAAAATAGCTTCAAAATATGGAATAAAATATATTATCAGCGGAGGAAATTTCGCAACTGAAGGCATACTACCTAAAACTTGGCATTACAATGCGAAAGATTTAACCTATTTTAATCATATTTTCAAAAAATTTGGTCGAGGAAAAATAAAGTATTTTCCAACCTTTGGGTTCAGAAAAGAAATGTATTACAAGTTTATCAAGGGAATTAAAATGATATATTTACTTAACTACGTTCCCTTCGATAAAGATAAAGCAATGGATTTGCTTAAAGAGGAAATGGATTGGAAATATTATGGAGGCAAACACTATGAATCGAAATATACTGGATTTATACAATCTTATTACCTATTCGTGAAATTCGGAATTGATTACCGAAGAGCAACATTTTCATCCCAAATTTGTGCTGGCGCTCTTTCACGTGAAGACGCAATGAATCAATTGAAACTAAATCCCTATAAGGACGAAAAAATTGAAGAGGAAAAACGATACATAGCCAAAAAACTTAATGTTTCAGAAAAAGAATTTGATGAAATACTGGCTTATCCTCCTAAATGGTACCGAGAATATCCAAATGATGAAAAGCGATTAAGTTTTATTTATGATACTTATCGAAAACTTTTTAAGAAGGAAAAACTTGGTTCTTTTTAGTAATTAGCATGTTGCCATTGAATCCAATATTCTTGTAAACCTTCAGGAGTAACATATAATGGGCTGACAAACAATTCTTTATTTTTAACAATTGCAGGATTAGCTGATTTCAATCTTTCCACTCGTTTTTCTATAGCTGGACGATGACCCCATCCTCCGGAGTGATCAAACCCTGTCATCGCTTGCGCCTTATTTTTCACTTTTTTAAAGGGTATCAAAAGTTTATATTCAACCAAACCGTCATCATCTCCCATTCCTTTTGTACTCATCGTTATTTTCTTGAAATCCACTGCAACATAAATACCTCTAGAGTAAAGTTCCTTGAGCTTGTTTCCTACAAACTTTGCCATAAGATTTGAATAATTATGAGCGATATCGGTCCCTGTCAATCCTAGAGGTTTAATATATTTAGAATCAATAAACTCTACCCCAGAGTAGGTACCTGTGCACCCATTATCATCACAAAATGGAGTGTCAATATGAATATTCAATTTTGATAAATCGATTTTAGTCATTGAATCATGTTGAGCAGCTTTTGTTTCACTATTTACTTTTTGAGGTGTTTGTCCTTTACAATTGCAAAGCAATATTGACATTAATACGTAAAAAAAAAGTTTAAAATTAGAATTCATCAGCTTTATCAATATTCATTCGTATTCTCCATTCTTTAGGGTAAAGATTATTGAATCGGTTTCCCAAATGTTTGATCCAACCTAAAGGTATTTTATTATAGCACATGAGTTTATATCCAGCAGAACCTTCCAAATAAAATGTCTCTCCTTTTAAATATTTTAATGCATGCGCTTTCGTTAATTCAATACGATCTGCGAAAGCACATAATGGAGAATTATTTGCTAATTCTTGATCTGGAACATATGTTTTTCCGTTCGAGATTGCGATAGTCGTTCCAAGTTTAATTAAGTGTAAACTGTTCATTAATTGAAACATTGCCTCTTTACCATTCTTTGGTAGAGCCAATACCCGGTCTTTCCACTTGAAAAAGTCGATTCCATCAGTATGGCAATATATCCTAAACTCATCGGGTGATAATTTCTGCAGACTTGAAATTGTTTTGATTTTCAAGATTCCTGAGGTCTCCGTCTTCTTTTTTAATACAGCAAAATAAAATCCTTCAGCATTAGTCTTTCCAGGTATAGCGTAATATCCGATATCATTTCTTCCATTAAAAAATTCCTTATCTAAGTCAATTTCGATTATTTCGGCGCCCAATTCCTCCATTATCCATGTGATATTTTCCTCATTCTCAGATGCATTTAATGTGCATGTAGAATAAATCAAATATCCTTCAGGTTTTAGGGATTGCCAGATTTCCTCAATTATCCTTCTCTGGCGCAATGTACACATTTCAACGTTCTGAACCGACCATTCATTTCTTGATTTCTTATCCTTACGAAACATACCTTCACCAGAACAGGGTACATCTGCTAAAACAAGATCAAAAAAATGATAAAGTGTTTGAAAATCAGCGGGTTTGTTATTAGTTACCACCGAATTGGTGAATCCCCATTTGGAAATATTTTCACGGAGAATTTTAGATCGATGAGCGTTTATTTCATTAGCAACAAGGATTCCATTTCCTTTCAAATAAGAAGCTATTAATGTACTTTTCCCTCCTGGAGCGGCACACAAATCAAGACAAAAGGGATGTTCGGGCAATAGCAATTGTTCTAATACATGAGCTAATACCATAGATCCCGCCTCTTGTGGATAATAAGCTCCGGCGTGAAATAATGGATCCAAAGTATATACTGGTCTATGCTCCATATACAATGCATCCTCACACCAGGGAATCTTATTTCCTGCGGGCATATATTCTGAGGTTTTATTGGGATTTATTCGAATTGATGTTGGCGGTTCACTATTCAAGGCATCCAATAATTCTTTACCTAAAAAAGGATCGTTTTTAACTCTTTGTTCGAATGCTTCCGGAAAATTATCCATACCTCAAAAGTACTAAAACCACTTAATTAGTCGACAGAAACCTTTAAGTAGTTAGTTAAACCTTTGGTTAATGCTTCACGACTTATGGCATGCCCAACACACCAAATGATTTTAATATCGTCACATACAACCCATTGATTTTTTCTTTGAAAATGAGGAACATGTTCATCTTTAAGCAAATCAGAAATTAATTTTGAACCATTAATTCCAATGGGTTTTATTCGATCTCCAATTTCCCATTTTCGAATCTTTAAATTCCCTATTATTTTGTTCGGATCAAGATAAATTACATTTTTATCAAAATTCACAGGAATTTTATTGGTTCTTTCAATGTGCAGTATTGGTATTGTTTCGGATACTGAATGATTGGATTCAAAGAAAAATCCATTCTCCTCTCTGATAACCCTTGAATAGTAAGTTGATGAAAAAACTAATATTTTACCTTTATCACTTAATCGAAGTTTCTGCAAACTTTCTGTACTTATCTTGCTTATTTTTATTTGCCTCAATAGTTCTCTTAATTCAACATCATTCAATGCATCAAAAGCTGAAAAACTGAGCCAATTAGTTTTTATAATTTGATTAGATAAAGGTTTGATTAATGCCTCTAATCTAAATTGCTCTTCTTGAAAACAAGCAATTAGCAACTGAACATCATCAAACAGGTTTTTGTTTGTTTTGAGCATTTCTGGAATAAATATATGCCTTAGTTTATTCCTGGTATAATCATAGCTACTATTGGAAACGTCTTCTCTCCAAACTATTTTCTGCATAATGGCATACGCGTGAATTTCTGATTTTCGAAATGGAAGTAAGGGACGAATAATATTTCCATTCTTTTCCAACATTGAAGATAAACCCATTATACTTCCACCACGAGCCATTTGCATAAAAAATGTTTCTATTTGGTCATCCAAATGATGAGCAAGCAAGATTAATGTTTTTCCATCATTAAATTCATTAAAAAAACGATAGCGAATATTCCTGGCTTTCTGTTGAAGATTACCATTCTTTAGAGAAGCATTTTCTTTGGATGTAACATTGTAGATGAAATATGGAATATTTCTTTTTGAACAAAAGTCTTTAATGAATGCTTCATCATTTAAAGAGTCTTGACCTCTCAAATGGTAATTAACATGCAGAACGTTTAGGTTCATATCTATATTTAGCAATGCATTAAGCAGTACCATGGAATCCATCCCGCCACTACAAGCTACACAAATTCTTTCAGTTTTAACTGTGTTAAGCAGGTTTTGAAGATGTTTGTCGATTTTATGCATTTAACGAATCCATAATGCGTTTTACTTTTATCATGCATTCCTCATATTCTTGCTCTGGGTCGGAATCTATGGTTATGGCGCTTCCAACCGAGCATGATGCATACTTTGTTTCAGCGTTATAAATCAAACTTCTAATAACTACATTAAAATCTGCATCTCCATTCGGAGAAATGTAACCAATTGATCCGGAGAACATTCCCCTTTTGAACGATTCATATTTTTCGATTAATTCCATGGCTCTTAATTTAGGAGCTCCTGTCATAGAGCCCATCGGAAAGGTAGCTTTTAGAATTGATAATAAATTTTCATTGTCATTCAACTCACAAGAGACAGTTGAAATCATTTGATGGACAGTTTCAAAGGTGTATAGACCAAAAAGTTCATCAACCCTCACTGAATTTACTTTAGATACTTGAGCAAGATCATTTCGTACCAAATCAACAATCATTACATTTTCTGACCTTTCTTTGGGATTGTTGGAAAGTGATTGCTTATTGAACTCATCTTGCGCTATGGTATTTCCTCTTGGAGATGTACCTTTGATTGGTTGAGAAATAAGTCTATTTCCTTTTTTCTGAATAAATCTTTCTGGACTCCCACAAAAAACCGAAAAATTTTCGAATTTGAAAAAAGCCGAGAAAGGGGCTTTTGTTATCGTATTGAGTTTAAAGTAAGTATCCAGTTCGAATGGAATATCGCATTGCTCGGCATAAAATTCCTGACAAAAATTAATCTCGTAAATGTCACCCCGTTGAATATGATTCTTTAATTCTTTAACCTTTTCAAGATATTCATTTTTACTAATTCTGGCGGTAAATGAAAGTTGATTTTCATGATGATTTCTATCGGATTCTTCCTCTAAAAAATCGGATAAAAAATTTAAACTTTCAATGTCCTTTTTCCCTTGAACAAAGGTCAATTGTTCACGTTCTATTTTCACAACATATTTTGGAATCCAAAAAAATGCGTCTGGTACCATAAGGCCATCAAAATTTTCTGATGTTATCGGATAAAAATAGTTTTTAAGATCGTAAGATAAATAACCAAATATATACTTGCCCTCATTATCTTGAAAAAAGTTTTGAAAATCTTTCAATTGATCGTGATTTTCAAGCTTTATACTTAGACCTTCCCCGAATCCAAGGAGTCCTGTTCCATCATTGCTGTTTAAATACAGAACCGGTTTTAACATAAGTCAAAGTTATAAATATGCATTGAATTATTTATCTCTGACAGCTGATCAACACAATGATAAATCTGCTAATTAAAATTCTTATGTTATTCTAGTATATTTATCCTCGGATTTCATGTTACATAATGTATTGGGTATTAAAATTTTTGATTGGAAATGGCATGCGCCTTTATTACAGACAAATAAAGGTCACTGATTCAGAAAAATTGAATACTAAAGGGCCAATGATTATAGTTGCCAATCACCCGAACACCCTTATTGATGCTTGGATAATCGCGCTAACAATTAAAAAGCCTGTATACTATCTAACAAAAGGAACTTTTTTTAACAGTCCTTTCAAAAGATGGATTTTAAAAAAGCTTTATTTGATACCTATTAATAGACCAATTGATTTAAAAACACAAGGGGTAGATAATAATCATTCTTTTGAAGCATGTTACGAAATTTTGGAGAGAGGAGAAAAACTGGTGATTTTTCCCGAAGGAAATAGTGCTCTTGAAAAAAATTTAAGAACGCTTAAAACAGGTGCTGCTAGAATTGCCCTGGAGGTAATTAACAGAAATAAACTCTCTGGAGAATTAAAAATTTGTGCGGTTGGTTTTTTTTATACCAAAGGTCATCGATTTAGAAGCTCAGTGAATGCTAAGGTAGGAGAGGTTTTGGTGCCTAATTCCAATCATTCTGAAAAATACTTAACTAATCCCAGTGGAGCAGCCAAGGAATTAACAGATGAAATTAGGATTTCATTAGAAAATGTGTTGGTTACGACAAGCAATAAAGAAGAAGAGGACTTAATAGAGACTATCTTAAAGATTATTAGTAATAAAAGTTCAAAAAAAGATATAAATAATAGCATTAATAGTTTTAGACTAATTAAGGAAAAACTGCATCAAATTCAGTTAGACAACCCTGTAAATTATCTTGAAATTGAGGCTTTAGTAGAGTCAATAGCTTTTCAAACGAAAAACTTAAGGTTGAGTCTAAATTCTATTCAAAATAATGAAGAAATCAAGCCTTTTAAAAAACCATTTATTCGGACTTTGTTATTCATGATCATTGGTTTTCCGTTTTTTGTTGTAGGATTCATCTTCAATATATTGCCATTTTTTGCTACGAGATTAAGTATGCCCAAATTAGTATCTACAAAAGAATACTAT
>Ga0209990_10001277_pt1 | contig 21538 bp, 32 predicted proteins | sample NOAtaG_6_FD_187304 | JGI IMG/M metagenome (GOLD analysis project Ga0209990, IMG submission 187304) | Freshwater lake microbial communities from Lake Erie, under a cyanobacterial bloom - NOAA_Erie_Diel5S_2200h metaG (SPAdes) (version 2) | ecosystem: Environmental > Aquatic > Freshwater > Lake ...
TACCCTTTTTACTCCATCTGTATGTTGTGTTGTCTTTATCACAATCCATACCTCCTTTAGAGAAAAGACCGGTCTTGATGTTTTTGATACGGTATAGTTCCATAAGAAAAGATTAAGAAAGAGAGGGTTAGAACACCCTCTCTTTTAGTTTAATTACTCGACCATCTGGACCAACGTTCTCGATAGTCACACCGTTGAAGATGATACATTGTTGTCTTTGAGCGTACTGTGCCATGACACTACTATCGAAGTGACGGAAGTTGGCTCCCTGAACACCGATAAAGAATGCTTTATCACTGTATATAGAACAACAGTCTTCAGCATCTGTGATTACTAGAGCGTTCTTACCTGTTGTTACAATGTTCCTTACAGCGACGTTGATGTCCGTACCACCATCAGTGTCGATCATAGAAATACTGATCAGGTCGTTTCTGTACTTCTTAAGTCGACTATTGAAGAGATACACGTCGTTTAACATGTCCATCTCTTTCAGCTTGGCCATCATAGCTTTACCGAAGTCTAAACAGCTGATAGGTTTATTTTCAGCGTTATTTATACCACAGCCACTGCCCATAGAACCAGAAATGTCCAAGTACACGTCGATTTTACCGGCGTACCTGATAGTCTTAATCATGACATCTTCAGCAAAGATCTTGCGAAGTTTTGGGTGAAGCAGATGATACTCATCCAAACCAGAGATATCTGTAGCGTTGAAGAGATCTTCAAACTCTACGATTTCATTGGCTGAAAAAGTACTGGCGGCTTTATCCAACAACTTTTTGATCTTCTGTTTCAGAGAACCCATAGACAATCTGATCTTGTCCAGGTTCTTAGCAACTTGTCTCAGATAGTCTGGACTCAACTTACCGGCATCTTTATTACCGGTGTATGAGTTAGCCTGGTCGAACATCTGTTCTTGTAATTCCTGATCAATACTTTCATCAAGCATCTTACAGGTCTGTTGAGCATCCTGCATCATACGATCCAGAGAACTCTGACCGGTAGGAGAGTTCATCTTGTTCATCAGATTGTTCATGTCGTCGTTACCCATGCCGCTGCTGTCACCCAGACCATTCTGCATGTCGTTACCGGCATCTGGATCGACATAGTCCATCTGAACCATTTGAGTCAGATAGTAGACCATCATGTTACGAGTGAATACAGAACTCTTCAGGTTGGAGTGTTCGCTCATAATCTTACCAATAGGGTTATTGGCTTTCTCCAGGAACTTGTAACGCATGCCGTTTTTCTCAGTACGGTCTTCAAACTCCAGCTTTTCTGTACGGTTGTAGTACAACTTGAAGATGTCCCTCAGCATATGCTTCGGTATCTTCCGGTACTTTTCTTTGATTTTTTCGTAGTAGGCGTTGTAGTCTGGTTTCTGGTCACCAAGTCTACTAAAACTGGTTTGCTTAGCCCAGTGGTCGTATTCTTGTTTGATCAGTTTCTGATCTTCAACAGCTGCGTCAACCACACCTTCCAGCTTTCTCTCATCTAACCAGTGCATGTGTGGTTTGATAAGGTCGTCTTTTTTGTAAAAGTCTAACTTAGAGAATAGACCACCAGTACCATAACGGCTACCATAGTAGCTGTCACCGCTGATCTCACCTTTCTTTACTTTCTCTAAGATTGTGTATACGTTTCTGTATTGTTTGTTTCCTTTACTCATGAGTTTGGGGTTTAAAGAGTTGTTGCAGAAGCTATCCGCAACAACTCTCCATTATGTAATTTGTACAGATCTCCAGTTTTTGGATTATGATAATAGTTACTATTACCTTGTAACTGTACTAACCCCTTACTTAGAAAGGGTTGGTAGCATCAGGAGTTGCTACTGCTTCTTCCAGGATATTGTCAAACTCTTCTGCAGACTGGTAGTCTTTACGTGCAGGGTGGCTAGACAGGATATACTGCATAGAGAGCTCTACTTCCTGTACCTGATCGCTATCCAGGATACCACGAGATGTGTAACTGTTGATCAGCGCTTCGATCTCAGCGATCGCCAACTCCAACTGTTCGTTGGTAGTCTGACTGTGCAACATGTCTACCTTACTCATAATAGCTTTCAGCTCTGGACTCATCAGCTTATTCTGAAGTTCAGAACTAGCTGTCTGACCAATCATGATCTGAGCTGTCTTCACCAGGGCCTTATCTACAGAGATATCCCAGATGTAGCTTACAGCTTGAGCCAGCTTTGGTACGAAAGTCAGTGTACGGTCAGAAGAATTGGTGTAACCTACTTCCAGGTACTTCTCCAGCTTCTTAACTGGGATACTTACGCTCTCAATTTCTTGAGGTGTAGGAACAGGTACATTGATTACTTCTTTGTAGCTACGAGCACCCTGCTTGTAGTACTTCACCATCTCACCGGCAGATACACGGTTTACTGTCATCTTCAACATGAAACGATCCCAGAACGGAGAGTCAGCCTCTTCTTTAGGAATTTCGTTACAGGTAGCAATGAACAGCTTCCACTTACAAGGGATCTTGTGTTTACCGTTGAACAAGAAACGTTCGTTCATAACACCCAACATGGCGTTACGGATAGCTGAGCTAGCTTTATCCACCTCGTTGATGATAACGATCTCAGCGTCAGCAATAGGAGCAGCGAGCTCGTATACGTTGTTGGTAAACAGCTTACCCAGATCCGGCATACCTTTGATCTCTGAAGCTTTGGTACCTTCGTCAGTCTCCAACATGTAGATCTTATTCATGAAGTCTTGAGGAGCCATTGTACCGTCTTTGTTCAACCACGCTTTAGCGTAGTCAATAACGGTCTTAGTCTTTGCCACACCGGGTTCACCGACTAACAGACATGGTAAGCCTGTTGCTTCCGCCAACGCCAACATGCGGAACACTTCGTCTTTATTGATCAAAGACGTGTTGATTGTACGTACTTCTTGAGCAGTTTTCTTAGCCGGTAAAGATTGTTTCTTAGACATTGTTTTTTGTTTGATGTTTGAAATTTGTTGATTGAGTTTCTCTACGTCAAATTGATCGTAGGTTGGTGTTGTGGTAGTAGGATAAACAGGAGGTTTAGTTAAGTCAAATGAGTCTGCACCCATAAAACCATCATATAATCCTTTACGATTACCTTGGTTACTGTTAAAAGGAGCTGGTTCATGAACTAAAAAGCCAGGATTACGTGAGTAATGAGTTGGATGAAAAGCTTTTAGCTTTACTTTTTCTCCAATATGATTATCTCCTATACCAGAACCCTGTTTAACAATTGTTACGTCACTATCTAAATACGGTACATGGCGCTGTACAGTTGGTTTACTAAGATCAGCTGCTTTCCATCTTTTTACACCACTATTAGTTTCCATCACTTCGTAGATAGATCCATCGTTACCCCTCATGTATGTACCAACTGGATACAGAGTAGCGCTATCTGATGGACTCGGTCTACTTGATCTGTTACTTGAGGACATAGAACTGGTATTAGAGGGAGAGGAACTCGTTTGTACCGACCGTCTCCGTAGAGCTTGTGCTGCTAACACTATTTTTTCCGCCAGCTTCTTCTGATAAATTGCTGTTGTGTGGTGTTTCGGCTGCTGGCTCGACAACGGTGTTGGTGTTTTTGGTTTGAGCTTTCTCATCTTTAGTGTCGTCGATTACGTTAAAGATTACAGCATTGGTCTCTGCGTCTTTAAGAGCAGGATGTTTACGAATAACCATGATCTGTTTCTCGTTTGCTCCATACTTTTCTTCGATGGAACCGAAGCCAAGGTCATCTTTCTTTAACCAGGTTACTCCGTTGTTCAGGTCGTCGATGATCTGAGATACGTACAGATCTTTCTTTGTTACTGCCATGTTATGGGTTTTAATAATTGGTTACCAAATAATTTGAAAATCCGAACCGTTGTTTTTAGTGAGGATACGGTTAACCTCGTTGAAGACGTCGTTACACTCCCATGTTGTCTTCGTGTACGCAGCTGAAGCAGGATGACTGGCTTTCAGTACGTAATGGTTCTGTCCGATAACCGACTCCAGCTCCTGAGCTTTAGTCCCAAGAAGAATGAAGATTAGACCGGACGATGTGAGATTCAGCATGTCAACCAGGTACATGACGAAGTCTTGCCAGATAGCGTAGTGTGTACCTACTTTGTCTACCTGAGTTGTCAGTGCACTGTTCAATAACAGTACACCCTGGTTAGCCCACCGGGTAAGATCCGGGTTGTGTTCCTGTGGAACTCCTTGATATACAGTAAGATCGATAGCTTCAAAGATGTTCTTCAGACTGGGTTGAGGTTTCTGTGTGTTACCACATGAGAATGCCAACCCATCCGCTACACCGAAATGCGGGTAGGGATCCTGTCCGATGATGACAACTTTGAGATCTTTTTCCGGACACTCGTAGAACGCTTTAAACACATCCTTTAGAGGCGGAGTAAATCGTTTACCATCTTCTCTTTCTACATAGAGAGATTCCAGGATAGTATCAAACTCTGAACTCTTGACGAATCCACGAAGCTTGTGAGCCCATCCTGACGGTGTCAGTTTTTCGATCAGCTTTTCTTTGATTGACACTAGGTCAACCGGTGTTGTTTGCGTCATAGTCATTATCTTTGAAGGAAATACGTAACCTATGTCTACTTACACCACCATTAAACCAGATGTCACCTTTGACATTACTGTAGGCGGAAGTACTCTCATCAGTTTTCAGAAGCTTTTGTTGTTTCTCCTGGCGGATAAAACCGAAGAAGAAATCCAAGAAGCTTATCAGAAGATTCTCAATAAAGAGTTTGATGAAGAGTGGATCCAGCACTACGCGTTTCTGGCTTACATGATTCAGTACCTGGAGCGTGTAGCAGTCGAAAAAGGACTGGCTACCCAGGAAGACTTAACTACCCAACAGGACAGTTAACGTCGTTGCCGATATCAATGGCAGCTTGTATAGCTAGAGCAAGTTCTTCTCTGGAACAGTCTCCGAAGCTCTTAGCTAGAAAGTATTCTTTTCCAGCAACTTCTTTAGCTATACAAAGACCTGCTCTGTCTTTTACCAGCAGCTTCATGTTTTCTACCGATTCACCGGTGAATATCGCCAGCTCTCGGATCATCACATGTAGCTTGGCCAGTTGAGGTAAGGTGCCGTCATCTTTTTGTACTTCGTAGAAAACTTCCACGATGCTTCCATCAGGTATGGCTGATACAAACAGTTCGAACTGTTTTTTCATAGCCAGGTTACCTGACTGAAGACGTCCTTGTTGTTTGTGCAGTCGTCCTGTAAAATATGGTTGGCTCATAAGAATAGATCTTCTTCTTTTTGTGTTGAATCGTAATAGCTTACTTTAGAAGGATCCAGGTCTTTGATAGCTTCAGCTACCCAGCGTTCGTCTACTGTACCTTTATAACAGAGTATATGAGCTGTTGCCATCTCTGTCGGATTAAGACGTAGTAAACGACCGATACGTTGAGCGGATTTACGCTCGTTACCGTACGCATGTAATAGTATACCGGCTTTTAAACCTGGTATGTTCACACCTTCGTTAAGCTGCAGTACACAAGACGCTTCGTATATCTTACCTCTCTTGAACATATCCAGATACTTGTCAGCATCAGGGTTGTTTGAGTGAATAGCGTATTTACAGATACGCTCAGCTTGTTCTTGTGTATTGGCAAAGACAAGACACTTGTCTTCCATTTCAGCTAACAGTTCTTTGGCGTATACTTCTTTGGTCTTGAAGTCCATCAGCGCTCTCATTCTCATGATACTAGCTATCTGTTCTTCTTTCTTTGTAGACGCCAGCGCAATACGTTTAGTCCAGTATTCGTAGCTTTTCTGTTCTGATGTATAGAAACTAGCTCCTTTCTTGGTAGTTTGTTTTAACGTATTTGCTGATGACAAAGACAATTGGTGTACAATGATCCTATAGTCGTTAAGGATTGCATCGTCCACAGCGTCTTTTGTGATGTACTTAAATCGGACGGGACAGTATTTGTTTACCATCTGTCCTTTCTCGCTTTTGATATAGCGGGGTGGTGTACCTGTAAGACCTAGTATTCTACCGGCGTAAGCACCTAAGAATACCTCGTGACCATAAAGTAGACTATGACACTCGTCCAGTATGACAATATCATAGTCTGATGGGTTATGTTTGTGTAAAGACAGATACGTTGTAAACGTAACGCTAACCATCATAGCAGGGTCTATACCAAACTTAACTGCTTCGTCTTTCCAGGTTTCAAATATGCTTACCTTGGGTGCAACGACAAGAGCTTTTCTCCAGGTATTTTCGTTCCAGAAATGTTCCAGATACTTAAGACCTATAAAAGTCTTACCGACACCCATAGAAATACCAAGACCACACCGGGGTATGACCTTAGCTATTTCTAAACCTTCGTCTTGAACTTGATCTCGTTTAGACATGTTCTTCAGGTTCTTTAACACGATAAATTTGAGCTAAGTGGTACGTGTTAATGTTGTACTTAGCCTTGTAGATGAGCGTGAGATTCTTTTGACACTCTTCGTCTCCGTACATAACAGCTCCACCTAAATCGTTATTGATTACAGCATCAACAAAACGACTAGAAAGAACATGTACATTGTCTCGTGTCATAAGTACCGACACGATGATGTCGATGATATGTTCAGAAGCTTCCCATCTGTTGCGAGCTAACCAGTTAACTACCATAGCGCGGTAGTCAACGTACGCATCTTGTTGAATACTCATAGGTGTGCTTGTGTCTTCTTAGCTTTATCTTCTTCTCCTGCTTTTTTAATAGCTTCGTCAAGTTTCTTGATCATAAGATCGCCACCGTCTTTCAGACCTTTCTTGTATCCTTCACCATACTGTCTAACGTTATCATATGTAGAAATGAATAAGACACCTGCTGAAAGCAAAAGCCAACCTACAGCGTTCATCCAACCTGGTGCTGATAGTCTAAAAGGTTTGAACTCAATCTTAAGTCCAGACAGGATAATAAATGCACCTATACAGATGCCTAACCAAAGCCAATCAGATGGTTTCATGTTATTTAAGTTTTACTATGGAGAATGTACCAAAGCGTTCTACCTGACGATTACACTCGTCAGTGTATCTAATACCACCGTTGGGTAGATACTCAATGCTGTTGGTGTAGTCACTGTGGTTTTCATTGGTTCTGTAGTACACCCTGTATTTGTAATCCTCTTTGGGAAGCTTGCAGCTAAACATCAGGATCATCATCAGTGTAAACACTACTAAGAACACCAGGTTAGGTGTTAATACTTTCTTCATTAGTTTCTGTTTTTAAACGTGATTCAGATAGTCCAAGCTCTTTAGCTTCTTCTGGATGTGTCTCAACCCAGGTGTGACAGCTACGACACAAAGCTTTCCACTTGGACATGTTGAGATAGTTATCCCCTGTCCGGCCAGCAGCGTGGTGTACATCGGTAGCTTTACCGGTACACCCCACTAGCTTAGCCTGGCAGTTGGGATTGGCTATCAGAAAGAGTTCTCTTTTCTTACTATACTCGTCTTGCTCAACCTTGCGTTTCTTAGACACCGGTGGTATCCGCTTAGGTTTCTCGATAGAGTACCAGCATTCTTTACAGTACTTTTCTTTACCATGGGATTTCCAGATGTGCTTGAGTTCTTTACACCCAGCACAAGGTTTGAGCTTTACTTGTATCATGTTATAGTTGGAAGAAGTTTTCGGGTAATAGTTGATTCTGTACAAGACGTTCAGCCACATCTTTAGGAGTTACTCCTAACTTGACCATATCTTCCTGGCGGACTACCTTCTTGTCGTATCCCATGGTAATCATAACTTTAGCAGTTTTGGACCGGGGAAATAGACTTGTCAGCAGAGAGTTAATCTCGCGATACTTGAGATCGTTATACCAGAGACTCAGGATCTTCTGAACCTTTCTGGTTTTGGTCATGATGTAGTTACGGTTAGACTTGCTGATCTTAGCGATCTCCTTGGGTTTATATGCGTATAAACCATAGAGCGCTTCATTGAACAGACGAAGTTGTACAGCATTAAAAACGGGCGGATGTTGGTAATGGACGGTTCCTTTCTGTTGAATACGTTGTACGTGTTCTACAGTTGGTTGGTACTGAACTTGTTGGATCAGTTTCTGCCGGTAAACCGGCGTCCCTGTTGGTTTTGATGATGCAACCATGGTTAGGGTTTTAGAGAGGTGAAGATAATAAAAGTCTACAAGATGTCAAAGAGTTCTACAAAAAGAATGGGAACCAGATAGATACCTGGTTCCCATTTACAGTCTACGTCTACGTTTACATTTTTTCTTACAACTGAGCTTCCAAACGAGCTTTACCAGCTGCTTGTAAAGCGTTCATAGCTTTCTGAGCTTGTTGTACATCTTTGATCTCCTGGCCGTTGGTGTGTGTTACAAACACATCGAACGCATCAGGGTTTGTTGTGTAATTGGCTTGGCGGTAGATCGGCTGATCGTCCTGACGACAGATCACACCAGTGTCACCGGCAATCTTCAAATCGCGGTCCGGTTCATCTGTGTTGAACGGAGTCAGAGACTCTTTTACCACGATCTTACCTTCCAGCTCTTGACCATCTGCAAAGTTCATCTGCTGGAGATCTTCTACTTTACCTTTAATCAACGCAGAGCGCTTAGCTATACGCAGCCAGCCTTGGTCGTTGATCTCTTGGATTGTTTGCTCCACGCGTACATAACCGTACTCGGGGTTGTTCTCGGATACACCGATAACGTTGCCGTCTTTGTCGGCACACACTGTCACTTTTGACATAACAAAAGGGGTTTTAGTGATTAAAAAAGAAAACCCCGGAGACAAGAAGTCGTCCGGGGTCCGGTATAAAAATGTAAGGGGTTTCTATCTTAACGCTTACTCTTCTTCAGTAAAGTCTGGGTCGGTAAGCTTATCAATCTCAGGGATATCGGTTAACTCAGGAAAAGTATCTTCTATATCGTCCTGTACAGGTGTTCCTTTGTGTATTACGGATCCAAACCATGGATTGTCAACCATTTCTCCGTAGTTGTGTGCAATAAGGTACTCCAGTTCTTCATCGGACATTTCGAGATACTGTTCTGTACTGAGCTCGATAACTCTGCCGTTGGGTAACTGGTAGAGCATGGTGTACAGGTTAGTTGCTACTAAGTTAACCTCTACAAATAACTCTACAAATAGGTAAAAAATGAAAAGCCGGATAATAGGGCTATAATCTGTTAGCGACGTCGTTCACGTTCGTAAAAACGCTTCTTCCAGTACGCATTTGTCTTGTTGATGGCATCTTGTCGTTTGTCGACTTCTGCTTTGAGTTCTTCGTTCTTTCTTTCCAGATCAGCGATCCAGGGAAAGAATTTTCGTAAAAGCTTCTTAATCATTTACTTATGTTTTGTTTTCACGGATTTAGGTAACAAAAAAGGGGTGAGAACTGAATCCCACCCCTTTGCTATCGTTACCGGTTACTTATTAAAAATTGATCTTGATGCCGTCTTTGTCTATACGGACATCTTTTGCCTCGGAGGATATCTGTACCGAGATACCGTTGACTACGAACTTGTATTCACCGGTACTTTTGATTATAGGTACTTCTGAGCCTCCTGGAGACGTATGGTTGACCTCTACAGATCCTGTTGGACGTTTACCACGAACAGAAGGAAAGTCCAGTCCTTCGGCTTTAAAACGGTTTTTGTAGTTGTGTACCGAAGAAATCGCTATACCAAAGTGGTTGGCAATGTCTTCTGGAGCGACACCTTGTTTAACCATGGACCTCATTTCGTTAATCTGTGTGACGGACAGTCGTTTGCTTGCCATATAAAACGTTTGCGTTAAGTAAAGTTATACAAAACGTTTTACATAGGTAGGATTTAAGGTTTTATTGAGTATCAATAAGTTATGGATTTTGTTGTTTCCGATTTTTACTATCTTACATCGGCTAGAACACGCCATGGATCGTTAGCTCAGTTGGTTTAGAGCATTACTTTGACAGAGTCGTTTTCAGGTGTGTTAACTAGCTATAAACTAGTTAGTTATGAACATCACTCCAACGAATGCTTACGGTAGATGGATGACTCTCTTCGGAAACCAGGTTCCATACAACGTTGTCACCGTTTCAAGAATGATCAAACGCTGGGATGTCAAGACTCTATACGAGATTCCAGAAAGACTACTTACCGATTCGAAGCTCGGGCCGGTCACCTATAACAACAGACTGGCAATCCTACGTCGATTCAGCAAATGGTGTCTTAAGAAGAAGCTGATTAAGTATGACATCATGGAAGATCTTTCTACCAGGAAAATACCAGGTAGAAGTAAGACGCGTGAACCTTACTCTGACGAACAGATCCATAAGATTCTAAACGCGTTGTATGATAAACCCTATACACGGAAGTATTACTACCCGTATATCAAGTTCATGCTGCTCACCGGCGTACGTAATGGTGAAGCAGCCGGTCTTAAAATCGGTAACGTCGACTTTTACGATGGGTATATCCTGATAGATAAGTCCTATTCAAGAAAAGTCAACGGTAAGTACCATCTTAAGTCAACCAAGACTGTAAGTGGTGTCCGGTATATACCGATTACCCCGGAACTCAAGGATCTCTTGGAACCTCTTTGTACGAAGAAAGACTCAAATACGTATGTGTTCCGGTCCCGGTTTGGGAATCCTATACACAACGTAAACTTTCAAAAGAGGGTGTTTAAACCCTTACTTAAGAAGCTAGGTATACCAGAGAGGGATCTCTATGCTTGTCGACACACGTTTGGAACGATAGCCGTAGAACAAAACATGGACATCCTCTCTGTTGCATACCTGATGGGTCACAGTAAACCCAGAACAGTTCTGGATCACTATGCTAAAATCAGACACAGACCTAAGACTCTTCCCCAAGTTGTGCAAACTTTTGGAAAAGACCGCCGAAACGACCTTTAACGTCATTGGTGTCTGTACCCTTATTACTCAGCTTTTCGTTGATGGTCAGTTCAACATCATCTACCATCTCACCTTCTTCTGTGATCTTCTTACCCTTACGGTGGATGTCGTAACAGAAACTTGATGTTTTGTCACCGGTATCAATCGTAATAAACACAGCTTCCTGCTGTATAGGTAAGTGATCCCAATTGTCTTCGGTTACATTGTCTTTCGGATCAGCTGTTCTTACCCAGACTTCTGATGCCCAACCAACGCTCTCGACGCTGATGATTTCATTCATCTTTTTAGCGATCTTAGGAATCACTTCGTCAACGAAAGTTTGTTTGGTTTCTCCAGACTCCATAAACTCGCTGGGAATCATGACGTGGATTACCGCGTCTTTGGGTTCTGTTGTGTTTTCGATAAGCTCCTGTTTATGCTTACCAAACACGGTAATAGATGGTGGAAGGTGACCCATAGACTCCATCATCATCTTGATGTTTTGGACGTACATTTCCAATGTCTCGTCCATCCTTTCTTGTGTCATAATAGTTGGATAGAAGTTAACAAATTACTGTAGACTCTTCAACGCTAAGATGAGTAACGATTGTTTTATCCCATGTATGTATGAACCTCATCAAAATATGTAACTCAACAAACGTAGCGTAGTCTACTGATTTGAACTTTTTGTCAAATGTGATATTGTTACCGTCGTCTACAGCAGTGACGATAGTTTCTCCTCTTACATGATCAGACCAAACAGGATTATTACTACGTTTTAAAGTGTACACCGTAGCGCTTGTCTTTGGATCTTCAGTTACTTCGATGTAGTACTCAACATTATCGTTTTCGTCATTGACTACTTTAAATCTTTTCATCGGGTTGATTTTTTAGAAAGTCAGTAAGCTCTTCCAGACCTTTGACGTGTTTGCGTTCTAGAATAAACTCATCCCAGGCTCCGAAACGACATTTGTACCCAAAGATGTATTTAAGACCATATTTTAACCGGTACCAGAAAGACTTCCGTACCAAGTGAATATGGACAAACACTTCTCTGGATATCTGATCCTCGTGAGGGTGAAGTACTATCTGATGTTCTGTACTGTTACAGCTACAGACAAAAATTACTGGTTTATCGTCTTTCATTGTACGCGATTTAAGTATGGTCTAATAGGGTTTAGAAAGCACCGGGGTGGAAAGCAAAAGCTCTGTGAGTCTTGTTGACTTTTTCAAAACGATAGTGATTAGTAACTTCTTCGTCTTCACCTTTTTCGTTTTCTTGCCATACTCTTACTTTAACTTCGCTTTCGCTCATTACATCTACGATAGTACCTATGTATCTACCGGCAACGTAGATCTCAGCACCCAGTGAGAATGTGTTGAAGTAGTTAGGACTTACTGTAGCGTAAGTATTGACTTCTTCTTTGTCACCAGTTTTGAGAATCTTGTAAACGTTGAACAGTTCGTTTCTGTCAGAGTGAATGTTGAATACATCTCGGAAGTTGATAGGATCTTCTTCGTGGATGTTTACTTCTTCGATCACGCTGGTTACCAGGTCCATAGTAATGATTGGTAACTGAGAAATGAAGTCAATTGTACACTGTCTTAAGTGTGGAAACTTGAGCTTGTCGTCTACTACCTCCATGATAATATTCAAGCTCATGTCGTCAAAGGTCTTTACGTATCGTACACGACCAGGACGCTGCAGCAGGTTCTTATCAACTCGTAACTCGTTGGTAGTCAACAAGAAAAACAGACGATGTTTGGTGTTCATAGCACCGTCCATAATGGTCAACAGTGAGTTTTCGTATCCGTTATAGATTTTCTCAAACTCATCAACGAATACTACTACATTCTGCTGGATGTCGTTTAAGAAAGAAATCAGTTTTTTGTGGTGGAAACCAACAACGATAATTGGTTGGTCCAGTCCCATTGCGATCTGCTTAGCAGTAACGGTTTTACCGGTACCTTTCAGACCGTTAAGTAATACACCAAAGTTACCGCCGGTGTTGTTATAGGACTTCAGTACGCGGTTAATAAAACCGGTTTCTACGCCGTAGACTTTCTTAGGAAGTTCAAAAACATCTTGTGATCTTTCCAGATACAGATTGTCAAACGGATCAATACATACCTTGTACACTCCATTAGGAAGTGTTTTTAACTGAGAGGAAACTTCGCTGATCATGTAGCTGTTTCCTGATTGAACCCAAACGTTGTTCATTGTGTTGTGTTTTTGTATTAGAGATTAGGATTACTTGGTTTTTCCTTCATCAGCTCCCACTCTGTATCGAGAGCTTGATTATAGGTATAAGTTCTGTCGCAGGTAGGACAGATTAAAGCGTTACCGTCAGCTGTGTGTCCTACCACCGGTTCTCCTGGTTTTATTTGAGGAGCACATGTAGAACAGTCACACGCGTTACACTGCTTACAGTATGGACAGTAGAAGCCTCCTTTCATAAGCGTAAGTTTATTTTGTACACGTTGTACAGTAGAAATAATAAGACACAGTATGTAACAAACAGTATCACGCCGGTCTTGTCTGTTTTCTTTTTCATAGTTTTCGTTTTAGTAACGTAATAACCGGTACTTAAAGCACCAGGTCTTGTACTTGGTAGCCAATGGGCTATTGTGCTCACCGTACTTTCTGATGATCTGTAGGTGAGTGTTGTACCAGCTCAAAGCATTCTTTTTTGTTGGTAACATGTTTGTTGTTTTGTTTAGCACCCTTCAGAGTTATCTGAGTAGGGTCACGTAGTTAAATAGTACGTCATATCTGAGTTAAACTCTGGGTAATCTTAGGACAGACCCCACCTGTCAGTACTCTCTCGTTTTAGATAACTACGCTTGCTGAGCACTCATTCGTGTTGTAGGAAATACTCATCCTCTTCGCAGTCATTCCGTCATATTCCTTGCTCAAGGGAACAACACGTTACGTCTTACAACGTACATCTTTGTTTAAAGTCGTATCAATGTTTAACGACTGACTGTTTAATGTGATTCACAGACAACATAGAAGATAACAACTACTGCCTTCTAAGACAGGATAATTTCTTATAGGTGGTTAGAACTATCGTTATTCACGACCACACGGGTAGCGTGGCAAAAAGGGTAGCTCCGTTTCCAGTCAGCTATAACTCCCTCTTTTTTCTCTAACACTTCATTTCGCGTTTACCTTTACATCAACTCAAACTACTCACATCTTAGAACTGTGAGATGCTCAAGCCAGAAGGTCGTTGGCATTTGTTTGTAGTCAATCAGTAGTTGTTAAAGAACTTAAAAATGTAGTTGGTGGCAGGGTTGGGTTAACTCCGACTGAATAAATCCAGCAGCCTGCACTTCTATGGCCACACCAACTACAAAGATCTTACACCAGATTAATATGGAATACACCGTTGATCTTCTTTCTCAGACCCGGTGCACTGTTAGCGATCAAAGACTTGTTGAACTTCACTCTCATCTCTTTCAAGATGCTTTCGTAACGTACATCCATATCTTTGTAGCGTTCAACAAACTCATCAGCTTGTTTAGCAAGCTGTCTGATATTTTTTACTAAACCTTTGTATTCAGGAGTAGTTAGTTCATAATACATATCGTTGATTCTGTATACAGAATCATGTGTAACACCTGGAGCTAATTCACCTTGAACTTTAACAATTAGATCAAAATGACAATATATCTTGTCACAATCTCTTTCAGGTATATAGACATAATCTACACCACCACATTGAACGTATTCTTTACTGCTAGATCTGTACGTATTAATTACAGGAAAACGTTCTGATTTGTAAGAGTGTTTTGTTACAACTGATCTGTTTTTAGTTACACTGAGGCTACTATTATGTAAGCTATGGCTCACATTTGGTTCATCAAGATTAACTGGTAATCCGTACTTCTTAATAATCGCTTGAACAGCTTTTTTAGCGATACTTTCTTTCATCTTGTAAAAGTGGTCACGCAGCTTAGAAGAAGCTTGGTTGATGTCGTTCATTTCGTTTTGAAAAGCTTCGTACTTTTCAGTAACGATTACCTCCAGTAAGTCGTTCTGGGTTAACTGGGTCTTGATACCCTCTTCGTTCAGTTCTTTCTGACTGAGTACGATGTCTGTGGTTGGTGTTTTCTTTGCCATAGGTTGTGATTTGTGTATGGTGTTTGTGAATAATGTTTAGTAGTTGTGGTCACATAACAAAGAGCCCCGGGTAGAAACCCAGGGCGTAACGATTGCTTATGAAGTGACCAAAAACAGTGGACCCGGGGGAAGTCGAATCCCCGTCCAAACAGATAGTACATACGTACAACGTCTCACATGCTTAGTACTGAAAACAGGGTGCGGTTTAATGTCTCCGTTATCTGTTATTTTGGATAGCTGACAACTATCTCTCACGTTCTGCACCGTAGGTTGATCTGACTTGACTTACGGTAAACCGTTTTACAAGAGCTGATCAGTATAGGGGACGTACTGGTTGTACGACCGCTCCACCACCTGGTTTTGACATAACCAGGAAAACATTGATACAAGAGGGTCCAGGAAACATACAGTAAGACCTTTGGGAACTTGGTTCTTAATAGTCAAATGGCCCAGTGTTTATCCCCTTTTCTCCGACTGCCTAGCGACTGGTCGGCTTCCTGACAATGTACCGGTTTTACTCTTTCTGTTGACAGGTCGAGTAGACCCCGTAGGACTTAGGCAGCTACTGCTTCAGTCTGGAAGATAGAAGCCAGAACAGCTTCACCTTCTGCTACACGCTGAGAACGAGTCTTAGCATTTATTGTTCGGTACGATATCTAGAGATAGTACCATCTCTCTGCATGTGTACATACCCACTCCTCTGCTGTCAAAACCCGTCGGGCCCATATAACTAGTTAGCTTGATTAGCTTGGATCTGTCGAGCCATATCTTGAGCTTGAGCTAACCCGTTGAAAGTGTCGGGATCTTCTATGTGAAGAAGTTGGAGTTCTTCCATAGAGACTTTTTTGAACTTGAGACCGTCGTCACCGTCAGCCTCATACTGGAGTATTGTTTGACAATACAAACATATAGAAAAATCTCCAGGACTTGGAGAACTTTCTGGATTTTCTGGAGAGGTTGCTCCGTCCAGGGTGTTGTAACAGACCGGACAGTCTAGCTGACCTTTAAGTTGTTTACACATAGTTAGTGTTTGATGATACGTAATACTTTGGCTTTACCGCCGGTGAGTTTGGGTTTAGACATATCTGGAAAGCCAATAGGTTCTCCATCATCGTTAAGCTTATATCCACCCATCTCCACTTCTACTTCCCATGACTTAGGTTGAGATAAAGATTGGATAAACATCTCCACTATTTTATCAGGACTTGTACGATGAACTATCTGAGCTTCTTCTAAAGGTTTAGTCGGGCCGTAGGACTTCTTTAACCAGTAGTAAAATCCTAACATGTCCTCCAAAGTAAACCTTCTATCAGATAGAAGTTCTTGTGAACGTACTCTTGCTTGAATTAGTAAGTTTTCTACAACTCTACCTTCATTAGTTGGAGTAGTAAAGTATCCTAAAGCATTTAAGTAAGACCAGGCTCTGTTTACAGCTTCAACTACCGGTTCATAGTAGACACCGATCTCTTTCTGGTCTTCAGGAGAGAGGGAGGCGAAGTCGAAGTCTTGGGTTATTACTTTAAAACAAAAAGTATCTGGATCAACTTTGTAAGGATAATAATAACTATCACTACAAGTCCATAACCCTTCATCAGTAACTTTTGATACAGTATCTAAAAACTGATTTCCAGCTCTATTTTTAATTAAAGCTTTGTCACCTATAATGATCTTTTCATTAGAAGTAAGTACGTACCCTTGTGGTAGTGGGTGTAGTCTGAATGTTGGTCTTATGTGTACCATAACCAATAGTTTTAAGGTTTAACAGCCAGGCTGTCGTAGATCTGTTTCATGTGTACCATCAAAGAATCCCAGCTGTCACACTCTGGTGTTTCTTGTTTACCACTGGTTAAACCGTTTTCAAACTGTACGCTAGCTTCCCATATATGATGGTCACTAAAAAACGGTTTTCTGTACGTTATATCAATACGTTTTATATGAGCTTTACTAAAGGGATCTTTGAATACCGAGAGTTCTTTACTCTTGGTTTTGTCTTCTGTAGTAGAAGACTGTTCTCCAGTATTAACTGGTGATTTACGTTCAAATAGTTTAAGCATGGTGTTTTGTTTTTAGGGTCCCCTGTGTGATTTGAACACACGACCATCTGGGGAACGTTACATACTACTCTTTTGGGGTTGCAATAACCTTAATAGACGTATGTAACGGGGACCAGTTGCTCTACCGGGCTGAGCTAAGGGGACCAGGAAAAAAGGTTACACGTCTTCAGTCACCATCCACGTCATGCGCTGGTTGTACCTCTTCGTAACCAATATGTCAAAGATCTTTTTACTTTGAGCGGATACACGATTCGAACGTGTGACCCCCGGATTAACCATCCGGTACTCTACCAACTGAGCTAATCCGTTTTCGGTGTTTAAGGCACACAGCTCCTCAAGCCTATAGTAGAGGGTGTGGGAGTTGCACCCACGTTTCCCCAGCATGACCCAGGGCGTCCTACTGCTAGACGAACCCTCATCCATGTTTGAGGCACACGGTAACCAAGCCTTAGAAGGTGAAGATCGCTTTGATCTTACCAATAACGTTCTGGTTCTTGACCATCTGTTCGTTCAGAGCAGCAAGGTCAGCTTCCAACTGAGCTTTTTCAGCTTCTTTCTTAGCTGATTCTGCTTCGATCTCTTGGTTTACCGCCAACAGATCGTTTACTGTTTTAGTGAAGACATCTGTAATAGCAGACGATTTCTCTTGTAAAGACTTTACGGTGTTTTTGTTTTTGAACATCGGTTTAGGATTTAAGAGAGAAGAAGGACTACCGGGGGCAGTAGTCCTATCTTCAGGGTTGATGGGTTGTTATTTGTTATGAATGTCTCCAGATACTGTGTTAACGGAACCGTTAATACGGTTAGCTACAACATCACCAGAGACCGTCTTAGCTGATCCAGCTACATTGTCACAGTCAATATCACCAGATGTCGTGGTTACATCTCCTTGTACATCATAACAGTACACGTTACCAGATGTAGTTCTAACAGTTTTACTGTTTCCCTTGATGTCTATTCTTTCGCAAGCGTCCACATCTATGGATTCTACATCACCTTGTACTAATATATTGATCACTTTATCCTTCTCTTCTATATCTATACGTTTTCCATCCACTGTTATCTTACCGTTAGTAATGGAGATGTTACGACCACTGACCACTTTACTGTTGTTGATGATTATCTGAGCCACAGGTTACTGTTTGAGGTTGAGTAATGTGGCAGCGTTGTTACCAAGAACAGTCGCTGGTACACGAGGTACATCTTTAGAAGCGTTAGCCCACTTGACATACTCTACGTATACAGGACTCAACACTCTCTGTACTTGTTGTACAGCAATAGCTTCACCAGCTGCTTTGATAACTGCTTGAGCTGAGTCACCTCTAGCTACAGCAATCTTACGAGCTGCGTCAGCTTCTGCTGTAAGCCTGTCAAGTTCAGCTTGTTGAGCTTTCTGAATAGCTTCTGTTTTATCTTTGATAACCTGAGCTAACTCTGGAGGAGGTACAATACCCGGGTTGATCTGATACACAGTAAAGTAGTCAGACATCTGTTCATTGAGTTCCTTTTCTACTAAACGCTGGTATTCTGTCTTCTTATTAAAGATACTGTCGATAGTAAACTGGTTCGTAGCCCTATCTATAGCAATACGCGTAGCTGTAAGGATCCAGTTATCTTTCAAGCTTTCAAAGTTATTACCTTTCAATACCTGGTTGTACAAATCAGCTGCTTTTTCAGGCTTAAGAGCGTAGTTGAAACTTGGTTCTACGTTAACAGGGAAACCACCGATAGTAGTTACAGGAAACGCTGCATACTTAATAGGGATCTGTCGTACGCTGAACTCCTGGATGGTAGAAAAGTACTTATTGTAGAATACCAGACCTTTTACAGGAATAGACTGTGGTACACCTTTGTCATTACCAACTCTGTTGATCTTAAGACCTACGTTACCGGAGTCAATCAGTTCAGCATCCAGTGGCTGAAGAGTAGCAATAAGTAATGATGCTACCAATACTCCCACTGCTTTTAAAGCACCAATAGGGTTTACTGAAACATCACCGTATCTGTCTGGTTCTTTAAATAAGCTTTTCTTACTAAAGACGCTGAAGACGAGAGCTAACACAACGAAGCTCACTAAAAATGAGATAAAGAAAATCATGGTTCTTGAGGTTTTTGTTTGTTTTTACGTATGTAATTGATTAATTCCTTGAAGTGATACAACACCAGTATGAAAAGTATAGATATCATTATACCTATAAGAAGTACAAACATGATGTTGATATCTTGACTCATCAATTCCGCTAAATAAGCTAGACAGATTAGTGTACCAGCAACATGGACTACTAACCAATAGATACGCATGAATAATTGAAAGATTTTCATAACTAGATTGTTTCAGGGAACTGTACTTTCTTACGTTCTCTGTAGTTATAGATTTCTGTCAAGACTTTTACAAAGTCTAACGCTTTGGGATAGTCAAACAAGCTTACGTGACGAATCTGAAGCTTGCTGATGAACTTATCCCAATCAAATCCAGACTGGTTGGATAAGTGAATAACTGCGTAAACGAACGCGCGTTTGTTCCAACCAGAATAAAAGGTTGAGATTTGCTTGAGACGATTGAAGATTACCTTACTCTTGTTCTCGTGCATCACAACAAACTCACCGTTTTTGAAACCACGCTTCGACATAGAACCAGCTGATGATTGGCTCAATGTGTACTTGTTTTCCAGGATTGCAGCAACGATACCGTATGAGAGACCAGGGTACATTTGTCTGTACTTCAAATAGATCTCGTAGTTAGGATTACCCAACTTAGCGTAGGTTAACGCGTGATCGGCAGGATCCCACTTGTTGCAGGTATTGTTGATGTCCATAAGATCATTAACGGTCATGACACCATCATGATACATGTAACGAACAGGAAGATTCAACTCTTTACAAGCAATAAAACGATGCTGACCATCGATAATATGGTTGTTTCTGTCTACCAAGATACTTACCAGGTTACCACCGGTACGTTGAATACTTGGTTTAAGCGAGTTGACTTTCTTTTGCTTTACAGCTCGGTTAATATCACTGAGCTTAAAAATCGAGTAATCGTTTGTTACTCTTACTTCAGATACTTTTTTGTTCATGGATGAATTTTTACAGATTAAGAAACTATCCCAGGGACAGGGTTTGTTATCGTTCGACCTGTTACTAAGTATTGGAGCATTCAATGCTTACGTAGTACGTTGTATTGTGGACCAGCGGTCTAACTTCGTACGTTCAGACTTACTTTACTCGACACCGCTACGCTTCACTCTGCTACTGGGTAAACTACTAACTGGCTCCTGGGATCAGTTCTTAAAGGATATTTAGCTATCGGTAGGACAGGGACGCATTTGCTTACGCCAACACAGGGTTTGCTCCCGGAGCACTTGAAAGAGTCTATATGACCACCTCAACGGATGCCCTTTAATACTCAAACCAGCTCAACGTTCACTACTACCTAGTCTCTCAAGGCTCTACCGATCAGCTAAATGAGTTAGTACCACGCCCGGTGGCTTCATTGTCCAGTATCAGCAGTAGACATATAATACTCCAATACGTGACTAACTACTAACACCGGGATGGTACGAGAATTATTTTAACAACTCTGTTATCCAACTTTGTCCGGCTCCTGGATTCCACCGGTGTATTACGCCTTTTGCTTCGAGTCTTTTTAAGGACCGTTTGATGGTTGACGCTGTTACATTGTTTTCAGCAGCCATCTTTTGTACAGATACACACAAAGTGTTGGTCTGACTATTGGCGTAGGTGCACATATAGGAATACAAGCCTTTATCAATAAGAGAAAGATCTGGATCTCGCATCACCTGGTTGGAACATTGTCCAAATCCACCAGCTAATCGAGTTTTTTTATGCTGTGACATGTGTAGATGTGTTGGTGTTGTAGAACAAACTTAGAGAGTTTAAACCAGTTCTACAAGAAAATGGGGTGACTTTTTTACGAGTCACCCCTCATTGATCCAAACCATCCTAATCCAAACCTATGTTATTCAATGCTTTATTGACAAAGTCATCACCGTTCAGTAGACGGAGATACTTTTCCCAGTTGTAGTTGCTGTCTTTACAGAGTTTTATCCGGGATATCAACGAACCAGGATTCATTGATTCTACCGGTACTTCAAAGTTCTGTGAGACTTTGGACTCTTTCATACTGTCCGCTTTGGCTTTAAGGTCCAAAGCATGTTTGAGGATACTCATTTTGAGTTTGGTCTCGGGTGATATGTCCTCACTATGTTCCTCAATCTTTTGGTTGATTCTGTACAGCTTGAAAGCAGCCAGAGCCATTTCGTGATACTTGAAGAACATCAGAAGAGTCAACTCGTACTCTAAAGGATCCGTAATCGCTTTAAGGATTGTTTGTAAATCTCCACTGGAGCTTCTCAGTTCCATGGGTGCTTCTGTGACTTCTTCATACATATCGAAACACAACAAAGCGTTTACAAAAGTGTAGAAGAAGATACGTTCACGAGCGTTTTTGTAAACAACGCCGGTGGGTTCAACGCAAGCAAAGAACTCGTCTTTACTG
>Ga0209990_10001279_pt1 | contig 21516 bp, 26 predicted proteins | sample NOAtaG_6_FD_187304 | JGI IMG/M metagenome (GOLD analysis project Ga0209990, IMG submission 187304) | Freshwater lake microbial communities from Lake Erie, under a cyanobacterial bloom - NOAA_Erie_Diel5S_2200h metaG (SPAdes) (version 2) | ecosystem: Environmental > Aquatic > Freshwater > Lake ...
TAGTAGCGGCTACACCTTGAGCAACTGTCTTAGCTTTACCGATCTTAGTTAGATTAATGGTATCCCACTTACCTTTGTCTTTAGTAGGGTGGTTTACCATAATATCACCAGGTTCTCCTTTACCACGTTTACTCGTCTTTTTATAGACAACGTGTTTTTCACCACCTGCTGATACTCTAACCTTTCCCATTACTTTTTCTTTGATTTAACAGCACCACCTTTTTTCTTAGCGGGAGCTGCACCAACAAAAGGTTTAGGAGCATTAGGATTTCCCTTGTAACCCGGTCCATACATTTGAACACCAGTAGTAAACTTACCAGTACCTTTCGTAATAGACTCTTTACCTCTCTGCTGCATATCAGATACAGACTTTGTAGAGCCGCCCACTTTATAAGTGGGCTTGCTCGACATAGTTTTTTTAGATGACATCTTTTTCATGAGTTCTTACTTTTTGAGTTTACCAGTAGGAACATCACAAGCAGCTTTATTCAAACCACCCGTGTAACGAGTAGGATTAGTCTCCACAGTTACAGGAGCATTCATACCACCACGATACTTGGTAGGATTAGTTACCACCGTAGGGTATTGGTTTTTGTTTTTCATATGACTTGACATATCGATATAAGTTATTGTTTCCAATGATACTCAACCTTCTTTTGAAGCTTGAGAAGAACTTGGTCATTCAAAGGATTTTTCAAGAACTCAACACAATCGCTTGGGTTTCTACCCATTTGGATTGATTCGCTGACTTCATAAATGAATCCATCAGAACGAGCCGTGATATACTTATAGAACGTAGCGTCTTTCACCAATGCGCGGAGTTTCAATGTTTCCATATCAAGATCCGCTGCATCAATAAAGGATTTAGCTGCTCTATGAAGATTAGTTTCAATACCATCACCGTTAATATATCTGTCCATGTTATCATAGATCAAATCGTTCGGTGTGGATTTTTTGTACGACGCGCTGTTCCCGTCAAGTACTTTCGCAATGTAAAGCAACTTGTTGGGGTTTTTATTGAACAACGAATCGAGCTCTGAGAGTGCTTTGTTTTTGAGTTTCTTAAGCTCAGTTTTCGTAGCAATTGTGTCAACGGCTTTGTCCAAAAAGAACTTAGGAGGTACAGCTTTAGATTTAGCTGTCTCAAGACTTGGGGCGACCATTGAGAATCCACCTGCTTCGATTGCATAGAGTTTAATTAAATCATAAGGGTCTTTAGCTGGATCAAGAATAACTTGATCATTCCCACAACGGAGTGTAATTCTATCCCAGAATTCATTGTTATCAGGACGAAGAAGTTTTAGCTTATTCCAAAACTCAGGATCATCAGGATCAACAATGTTAGCACAAAGTTCTTTCTCTAATTGAGAAACAACTTTTCTGATTTCTTTAATCTTAGCTTCTCTTTCTTCCTTGTTAGCAATGTTTTTTACTTCAGGTGCAAACTCATTAAGACCAGTAATGTATCTGCTGATTCCGTTTCTTTCGATACATGCTAACTGTTCTTCATGAAACACACCATCATAAAGAGCCATCCCATATCTCTCCAAACCTAGGTTACTAGCTTCTGGGTCAAAATAGGGACGAATTGTCACACTAGTGCTTTTTGCACCTTCGTAAGGGACTTGTACAATAGAAATTCCTCTTGCCATAATAATTATATAGTTGGTATTTAACTGACAAAAAAAGATTGAGAGGGGAGAAAACTCCCCTCTCGTTCGCGTGAATATTAGAAACTACCGCCGGTGATCGGATTGCGCATGACAATCTTCAACACTTTGGTAGGGTCTTTTACCCAAATCGCAGGCATCGTTTGGGTCATCATGACACGGTAACCGTTGAACTGACCAGAAGACTGGAATCCTTGGGTACGGCCCATGTAGTCCATAGTACCATTCTGATACCACCACTTCAATTGATTGTCCCACGAAAGCTTCAACATGAAGATGTTGTCGTTTCCAGTGTCGGTGATGTCGAAAATGATAAAGCTATAGGAGCTAAGCGGATGTCCATCAATGATCGGGTTTTCGATGTCATTTGTGTAAATGTTATCGAATGCTGGGTTCAAGACGAACTTCACGTTAGCAAGAAACGGAATCACGTAGCTGGTGAACGCGAACCCAAAGTTCAAGTCCATACCTTTACCCGTGATTGCGCCGATACCATTGTTATCTGCTGCCTGAATAACAAGACCGGAGTTCACTGCTTCACGCTTGATCGCTTCGTTGACCATACGCATACCACCCATACCCGTTTGGACGATGAGTTGGCGCTTAGGATCTGGACCTTGGAACTCGACACGACCAGCGTAGAAGTTGTACAACTCAGCACGGAACAACTCCAAGGAGAAGTTCGACTTGTTGTAAACACGCTTGAAGGAGTTGTCGAGCTGCTTCCAAAGACCTACAGACAGACGGATATCATCTGGACCGTCTTGCTTAACGCGACCACCATGTCCCCACATCAAGTAGGTTTCGATGTCCGTAGCAATCTTGGTCAAGTGAGCTGCTTCCATCGTAGTAAGGAAGGTGCGGGTCAAGGTACCATTACCTACTGCGCGCTTCAGGTAGTCTTTACCCATTTTGGAAGCGATATCCTCGATCTTGGTCAACGCAGGATCAAGACTCTTATCGAAGTTCCGCCAAATTTCAGTAACAGGAACGGTACCGTCAGCGTTCATTCCACCCTTGATCATCATGTCCGCACGGGAGCTGATGGAGTAGTGAACGTGAGCTTCAGCACCACCCACGAAGTTATAGAATTCGCGGAAGCCCGAACGAGTTTGAATATCGGAGAAACGCTCACCGTACTCACCACGAGCAGATCCTTTACGGAAGATCTTCGTTTGAGGAGCAAGGTACTTGTTCTCCAAGAATTTATAGTTATCGTTGTTCACCAAACGAACGGTGTACAAGAAACCATCCCCGAGAGGAAGGATGTCATCGTCCGTGATGTACATTTCAACGCCGTTGTATTTGTCATAGGTGATGATGTCACCATGTCCAAATTCGCGTTTGTTAATCTTAATTCTGAAAGTCGTACCGTCGATACCTTTGGTTTCGTTCTCAGGTTCGATGTCTTCAAGAATGTAAGGAAGGTCTTGACTTACTGGGGTCTGCCACTTGTACTCACCCCGAGCATTGTCAACCATAATCACATTCTTACCACCAAAGGAAGACAACTGATAAAGCGGCATTTCGACTTTCTGAGCCATCGCCCAAATATCGACTGGACCCATGTCCATAGGCTCCGCATCTTTCAGCATGTTTACCAGGTGGTAAGAATCTACGTGAGAACTAGCTTGGTAGTTCGTATCACGTAGAAAAATACCATTGTTTAAAACTGGTGTTGCCATTTGAAAATATTAAATAATTTATCTTTTGAAAAAGTTTTTACTTGGTCTAGCAATAGTTTGACGCTGAGGTTGTTGGTACGACTCCTCCTCTTGTGCATAGGAAGAAGATGTTTTACGGGACTCTTCAGACTTCAATTGACGAACAGTCTCTTTAACAACTTCTTTCTTAGTATTCTCACGAACTTTAGCTTTATATCCATCTGGATCTGCGAGTAACCACAAAGCTTCCGCAATAAGGGAATGGTTTGGTTCTACGTATTGGTGTTTCTCCAACAAGTGACCGAGTAGGTTTGTAGGTCTCCCAGAAATAGAGGGATATGCGGGTTGAACAAGACCTGAGAACAACATGTTCTGAGTCTTTCTATCAAGTTTCAAACCATTGAGCTCACCAGGTTCAAGTGTTCTATATACATTGTCCATGTACATTTGAGCTTGTTGTTCCTGCATTTTACGACGTTCTTCTTGTTCTTGAAGCTGATACTGAATTTGTTGTTCAGTCATAGCGTCAAGTTTTGGTTTGAACTTCTTAGCTTTTTCGTTCAGTTTACCAAGGTCATCCCAAGAGTTGATCTCTTCTTCAATTTCCTCAGCGCTACCAAATCTAGTTGCTTGAAGATAAGAACGAACGATAGTCCTAGCATCATTGTCATCATCAGGACTCATTGAGCGAACTTCTTCTACACTCGCCAATGTCCTAAACAATGCTTTAAGATCTGTACCACCGTTAGCTACGTATTGAGCAGCATACTGAAGCTCCTCAGGTAATGCTTCAAAAAATTCAGCAGGAACCTGTTCACGAGCTTTTCTTTCACGCTCATTGAAATTAGCTTCTAACAATTCCTCAAAGTCTTGAAGAGAATAGTCCTCGAGAGGTTTCTCATCATCAAAAGGAATAAGAAGCTTTTTCTCAATCAGCTTGTTTGTTAGTTGAAGAACTCCGTCTTTGTTGTAGCGAGGTTTCTTTTCGGAAACTTGAGTATCGTCAATAGCTAGAACTTTCTCAATTTCCTTTTTTTCTTCCTCTTCGGGTTCATCATCCTCTTGTTCACTTTTTCTATCAAGGAAAGAAACATCAGGATTTCCACTTCTTGAAAAGACACTAGGCTTGGTTTCTTTATCAGCGGGGAGCATAACATTGTCCGCACTGATACCGAGCATAGAATCGATATCAATATCTAGTTGTTCTACCTGTGTATTTTCTTGTACTTCCATAATAAATAAATGTTGGTTTTATAACTGACAAAATCTTAATCAAAGAAAAGAAAATAAACTTTATAGATGATAAAGTGCATTATTTTCAAATCAAAAAACTATACATTATAACACTATCAATCTTTTTCATTCTTCTTTTTACTAGCTGTTTTTAAATCAAATTGATTTTTATTCTCTCTAGCTATCTGAAGATCGGTTTGTTTCATTGCTATTTGAGCTTGTGTTTTCTCACGAGCAATCTGGTTTTTCTCTCTAGCAATGGTAGCCTTAGTATTTTCCTTACTAGATTCCATATTCATAGTTTCACGGAATTCTTCAGACTTTCTGATACGGTCCATGTTATCCATGAAATCACTTTGGAGATTCTGGTTAATGTCCTGCATAGACCCAAAACCAGATGCTTTAATTTCAGCAACAAGAAGATCTTTACGACGATTCTTTTCAGCTTCCATAGATTGATGATCAAGCATCATTTTTCTTTCAGCTGTACGTTGTTCCATCTCCATCTGCTTCATCTTCTCTTCATGCTGCTGCTGTTGAGCTTGAGCATCTCTTGTCTTACGTTCTGTCTCTTTCAGGATGTGATTCATCTCAGCAAGAGTTTCAGACTGCATGATGTTTCCGAGATCATAGATTGTAGCACCAGTAGTGTTATTTCCTACAATCATTTGTTTCATTTGTTCTACAAGAGAACGATGATTTGCTTTGGTAGTACAGAATACGTTTAAATCTCTCAGTAAGAGATCGGTACCGTTCATTTGGAAATTAACCTTTTCACCGGTACCTAACATGTATTGTAGGCGGAGTGATGGTTTTGTTGAATGGTAATATTGCGCTAAGTCTGTACGCATCTGATGTACCCTAGGCATTAGGTAATCAGAGTGTTGGATAAAGAATGTCTCTGTTTGAGCAAACGATCCTGTAACAGCTTGTTCGACACCTTTAGCTGTATCTGTTTGACCAATCTGCTGACCTAGTCTTTGAGGTGTGATACCGATTACTTCAAATGCTTGTTGTTTAAAGTAATTAGCTAACTGAACCCTTGACATCATACGCTGTGTCTGTTCAAGGTTCAGTGTTTGAAAATGCTGAAAGTTCAGTGCATTCTCAGTATTAGTAATCGAGGTATCAAGCGGTAGCATCTGAAAGTTCTTCATAGCTACATATGCTTTAGCAAGATTGTTCTTACCCCAATCTTCTCCCAAAGAGTGTCTAGGAAGAGCATTCTGATCTAACAGAATAACAGTTCCTAATTCGTCGACAAGAATATCAGCAATCTGATTATTTACAATGTTATAACCGATTTGGAATGGTTTCATCAAATCGACCATAGACATTGATCTAGTATTACGGTCATTGAAGATAGATCCTTCTACAGGAAGTTTACAACCGTAGAGAGAATTGTCCCCCTTAAATTGAAACTTAAGAGGACCGATTTTATTCTTGTCAATACCGATGTACATTGGATTAATACCCCCGGGGTTATTCATACCCCAGAACGATGGGTGGTTAGGACCAATCTTAATACCACCCCATACTTCATTAATCCAAATCCAATCTACGTGTTCACCAAAGATCAAATTGTCTTTGCTCTTATTCTTAATGAGATTGGTGTTATAAATAGGTTTGTCTGTAATCTTATAATTCTCATCGACAATATCGATGATTACTTCGCCGTCTTCTGTAATCTTGGTAAGGTGACCTACCTTTCTTTGTGATTTCCAATAAGAGGTTGTTACCCTCATAAGGAACGCCATACCCATAGGAGCATAGTCTTCACCTTCACCAAAGATCCAGTTGATAATATCACCACCAGGAGCGATAGAGTTGTCCCACATAGATGTGAACTGTCTATATGCGAGTGATGGCATATTGACGTTCCAATCGTGAGACTTAGTAGCATCATAGTAGCTACCATCGTTTTGATACCCTTGTAATGGATAACCTGCAGAACGTACAGGATAAATAGCTTCCAAAGACTCAAGCTGTTCCTGAGTCATGATGTAACCGTATTTATCAATAACGTCTGCTACGGTAAGCATCTCAATTCTACCTACGTAGTTACCTTGAGATACATATCTTGTTTCTGGTGACTTATGGTAGAACGTAGTCACTGGGTTCCACAGCTCTACATCATAGTCATCTTCCATCATTCGGAAGTGCCAAAACTCTCTATCTGTAATGAGCATGTCTCTGAAACCACGTTCTTCCAACTCATCCATTGAGAATCTTTCGACGTCAATCTTATGTTGGTGAGAAGCCCATTGTTCGGACATACTCCTATAATCTTTATCAAAGAAGTTTTGGATTTCAGGAAGAGACTTGATGTTTTCAGGTTTCATCTTTTCTTCCATCATCTGCTGAACTTCGGGATCTTCTTGATTTAATCCCATATTTAAGAGTTCAATCATGACTCTTTGTTCAGCTTGAGAATAAAGTACTTCTTCAATCTGCTTACGTTTCTCCTCTAACATTTCATTATAAGAGAATTCGTCAACACCGTGATAGGTTACTTTAGTATTCCTTTTTGCAAATTCAGAAGTAAGAACTCTGATTACGTTTGGAATAATAGGATAAAACTTAAGTTCTAATGCGCTAGCGTCTTCTTTAATGAGAGTTTCTACAAGATCTCTCATCTCATTATCATCCTCAATAAGATAGTCTGTTTTATCAATAACACCTTCGGCTAACTTGTAGTTTTTCATTAACCGACGAGCATTACGTCTAATCTGTTTCAGACCCTGCCACTCTAACCAGTCTAGATTCCATGCTGTCCACGACTCGTCTTTCTCTCCTCTAGGTAAAAACTGAATAGGTTGGGTAATACTACCAAGACGGTTGTACTCCGCTTTCGCCCCACCTTTAAGTTGTAACGCATTTAAAACCTTCATGTCTTTACTTTATGTTTTTAAAGGGGTTCCTAGGTTTACCCATGTTTAGTCCACCCCTATTATTTTTTCCTAAATTACGGAAAGGGCTTACTGATAATTTATATAAATCAGAAGATTTTTGCAAATGTGATCTGTCAGTATATTCAGTTCTTTTCTTTAATCCTCTGTTTGCTTGTTGAACTTTAGCAAAAGTAATAAGAGCTGCTAATGAAACTAAACGGTCAACGTTTATATCATCATTATAAGCTTCCATCTCTTTGATCGCCATAATATCAGGTATACGTTCAACACCATATACCTTTTTAACTATCGTACCATCTGTTTTAGTTTCTACATCTAGCTCTTCATTTAAAAATTCGATGAGATAACTAAGCATGTGATTCTTAAAGATTGTACCCACGTTCTTCCAACCATATTCTTGGTAGACGTTTCTAGATGCACCAATGTCTTTTAAGAAAAGCATTTGGTCTTTCTGAACTAGATACTTCTGTTTCTTTCTATGAATCATGTGCTGGATGAATAGGGAAACGTTATTTTCCACTACTGTCCACGCGCTGTACCACTCAATTATGAGCTCGAGACGCTCATGTGTTTTATTGATATCATCAAAACGACCACACCATGCAGCTACAATCTTGTCTCGCTCCATGAATGATTCTACTTTATCAGCTCCTACACGAGTTATTTCTACAGGATTCTTGTAGACATAGATAGAACATAGAGAATCAGAAGTTGTAGTTTTTCCTTCTGACACCGGGTCAATAGATGCATAGTATGTCCCCCACTCTGCATTCTTATCAGGTCTTTCCCATACTACGATAGAGCCTGTTTTATCTTCTGTACTCTTTGAAATAGGAAACTCTAAAATCGGTAATTTATTACTGGTAGTATGAACTACTTCACCCTTTTCGTTCCATGCAAGATTTACAAACTCATATGGATAGTCTTTATCATCTATTCTAGCTTTTTGAGCTGAGAGTAAATGAGTAGGGAAAAGGGATACGTTTCTAAACGCGAAAGCTTCCTCAATAGTACGCGGATGCTGTGATACCCTAAGCTGATAGGTCTGAGGATCAAGATCCTTCTTCCACTTCTCAAACTTAGAGTTAAGAGCTTCTAGTGCTTCTTCTACTAGTGAGTTACCATATTGATCAATGTATGGAGGCATTGACCACTGTTCAGGAATGAATAATCCTGATAGACCTATAGTCCCTTTATTATCAATTAGATTAGTCTCGACAGGATATATGCTATGTCTAATAGGAAATAGCATCATCTTCTTTAGAGGTTCACATTGATCAAGGTCACCCACGGAACCAGCTGCAATAAATACACCAGTAGTAATGTCACCTAACTGTAACGCAGGAAACATGTATTCCACTGTCTGATCCATTGTAGGTGCAATCCCCGCTTCTTCGTAGAAGAAGTACCTTACCCCACCACCTACACCTGTTGTAGGATCTTTATCAAAGGATACACCCTGAATAGTTCCTTTAAGACCTTTCAGAGTTTCACGACCGTTAGAGTCTGTATCTCCAATCTGCTGCTGCCACATGAGAACCTTTCCAGGGTTCATAGGACGATACCACGCCGTCTCACTATCTAGGAAAGATTTATACTCGTTTAAGAACTTCCAAGATCCCTTTTCATTTATGTAGTCTTTGAGTGATGCGCCTATTTTAAGAATAGGAGTTTCCTCAAACCATATTTGATTTATGAGCTTAGCACAGTGATAATAGCTAGATCCAAACTGACGTTTCTTTAGGACTGCACAATGCTGGTAATGTAACTCAGCTAATAGCTCATATAGAGCCATATGATATTGAGAATCCCATACATCAGGGAAACCGAACTTCCTTTTTTTCTTATCATTGATTGGTAAGAAGTTGATCCACATGTAGTATTCCCTAGGGAGATACCATATCTTCTTACCGCTTTTATAAATTACTCCTTCTTTACATTTCTCTTTTTCTCCGTTCCAATACTTTTTAAAGTCTGCTGTACCTTCAGGAAAAGGACAGTAGTATTTTCTATCGTTGTATTTTCTAGCTTGTAAATTGAATTCAAATGCTACATCGTCAAATTCATATTTACCGGGTTCTTTAAAAAGAGATTTTACAAATTCCCGAAACTCATCGTAGTTATAAAACTCAGTGTAAGACCATTCGTCATTTTCCCACGTAGGGATTTTCTTATAAAAATCATCATTCCTGGTCATATGCTAGTTTCTTATCACCTCTAATTCTATTAGAGCTTTCATTAAGCTCTTGTAGAACTATCTTTTCTAGTTGTTTAAATTCCTGAATGGTCTTTCCTACTGATTTAACCTGCATAGCTAACGCTGCTAAGTTACCATCTCTACCAGTAGTAATAGGAGTATTACGTGCAAACGTACCTAGTTTCTCTAAAAGAATCTTATTATCAAGATAATAACGATACGTAGGAGTCATGAATAGTAGCTCTAACTTCTTTAAAGCAGCTTGCATAACTTCATCTTCTAGAGTATAATCTCCTACAAAATCATTTAAAAGAGTTTCCTCTTTAATGTTTTCCGGAAGATTAGCGTAAGGACCTGTATGATCAAAGTAATAGTGAAGAAATGACAGGGCGGGGATCGGGTCTTCGTACTCGTCGTGTACAGCTTTAAGCTCAGGGACAAGCAAACAGTTAATATTAACTATTACTTTTCCATTCTGTATATCAAAGATTCTAATAGTCATTTTACTTGATCTTTATTGTCTCTTATCCAATTGAACATCGCTATTACTTCGTCTTTTAAGTAAGGGACAGTATAGGGAACTACTTCTTTTACAATAGCTTCTCCTTTTTCATTTTTCTTATAGATAGGGAATTTAAATGAATCTTCACCTTCTTTTTCAAAAATGATGTGGTGTAAAGTCATTGTTCCAGGTTTGTATCTAGGGTTATGCTTTAGAATAATGTACATGTAAGTACTCAATTGTAAAGCATAATGATTGAAATTACAGTCATCTAAGTGAGAACAAGGACCTAGCATTTTGGTACTAACACCTTCCCAATTAGTAAAGCTCTTGGTCTTAATCTCTTTATTAGTCTTAAAGTCTACAATGTCTACTACACCATTTACAACCTCAACCCTATCAGCTTGACCACAAATACCTGCAGATTTCAAGTAAACAAAGTGTTCTGGATAGATACCGTCAACTAGTCTCTGTTCTGGTGCAAGCTTAATATTACCGTTATAAATAGGAGGGATGATCGGTATATCTAAGCCCTGTCGTCTAAGTGTCTGAAGACTAACAGTATCCGATTCTCTTTGGTCATGGAAATAACTACCATTAAGAATAGCTCTATCGGTTTCTTTTTCCCAATGTTCTCTAATAACAGCTGGGTCTAAACCATACCATTTACTATTAGGATTAACAGAAGCTTTTTTAGATACAGCAATAGGATCAAATGGTTCTTTAAACTGTTTGATCATTGATGTAACTCCTAACCATTGGATATTATCGTTAGGATCCTGACTCTCGTATTTATGATTTTCTGATTTGAATAGTACCGCCATATTAGTCTATATCTGGATTGTAGTTTATTTGATCGTAGAATTTGTCTTCGTCTTCTTCACTTAAAATGGCATTCCAGCGTGATCCTTTAGGATGAGGACATTCAGAGGAGAGAGATCTTACTTTATAGGAAAGTTTACACCCGCATTCACCACAGCATGGTTGAGTACCAGGTAAAGCACACTCTGATCCTTTTCTATCGATGAGATCACATGCTTCACAGAGCTTCATTCTTTCAGAAGCAATCTGTTCAATGTGTTCACTCTTGATCAGAGAGTTCTTTATCCCCTCTAGAATCTTGGTTTTGTTCTTCCAAATCTCTCTTATATTCATCTCTTTGGTTTTTTATTTCACTTTTGTATGTAGCTTTTTCTTGAAGCAGAGGTATCATTTTCTCAAGTTTTTCTAAAGCTTTTTTCTTGTCCTGCATGATTGCATACTTCTGCATTGTAATTCTATGACCTGAGTCAATGATCTCTTGGTATTTGTTTATTATATCTTGAGACATTTTAATTCTCTTCTCAAGACGATTAGGTTTTATATAAAAAGTACCAAATCCATGGACATAGATGCTTATGTGTTCAGGTTCAGTCAGAGCTTTTTTAACTCGTTTCCAATAAGCATCAATGATAATTTCTGCGGTTTTCTGGTCTACGCCATTAGCATCACAGAACTTCTTAATCAGTGGTTTAAGCTTCTTAGGATTCAAGACTAAACACTTTATAGTTAAGAACAATATTACCTGCAGTTTGGATTTGCATCTCAGGGTTTAGAGAAATCTTCTTTCTACCTTTTCCATTCTTAGAAATAAGATTTGCTCTCTCAGCTTTGAGTAATACGTTTCTTATACTTTGTGGGGAAGCATCAGGATTCTTGGTTTTATTTCCACTACTCCTAAGCTCATCAAGCTTTTTCTCTCTTCTTATTTCTGCCATCTGAGTACAGAAATCTGTAAGTTCCATCTCACCTGCTAAACCCAAATAGGTTAAACAGTCTAGGTCTAGCTCACTTAAGTTGATGTTCCGTAAATAAGAAAAGACAATTAATTGGAACCTGACGATAGCGTCAAGTTCCAATTTCACATTTTTAGTTACAAGATTTACTTTAGCCATGTTGGTATACGTGACTGACAATTTTAAATGTTTACAGTTTTATTAAACTGTTTCCTTCTTAAGTGAGCGGAGTTTTCTAGGCTTTTTAAACTCTTCTTCCTCTTCTTGTGGAACTTCAGGTTCTACTTGTTCCTCTTCTTCTTGTTCATACTGATCTTGTTCAAATTGGTTCTGAGAATCAAGCAGTTGTGCAGTTTGAATCTGCGTTACCATTCTGTCAAAACGAGCTTTATCGATCTTTGTAGCTAGTTCTTCATACTCTGCACGAAGACGCATAAGTGGTAGTTCTCGCTTGTAGAAATCAACCATTTTCTTTCTGGCATTCTCTAAAACTTCTGGACTTACTTCTTGTTGGTTTTCTTGTGTCATAATAAATAAGATTTAATGTTTTACAAACATAACAATTAAAGTTTAAATATTACAAATAGAAAATCCCCCGTTTTTTAGGCGGGGGATTCTACGAAACTACAAAGCAACAAGAAAAGTGAAGAAAAACCAAAAAGTATATGCTATATATATAATAAGAAAAATTGTAATACTTTACAAGTATTACTCTTTCTCTACGGTTTTCTTTTTAGAAGTAGGGACAGGAATAGATGAGAACCCGAGAGCTGCTGCACTGTAACCTGCGAGTACATAACCTACCCATTCGTGAACTATAATAGCATTAAATAGGTCGAGCATGCATACCAAGATTAAAGCAAATCCGGATACAATACCCATTAGTCTTTTGGAGCTCTGAGGCTTATCAGCTTCAAAGAATCCTTTAATCCATGTAATCATTTGTAAGTAAGTTTTTTACGTTTACACCTTAATTGAACAACGCTATCTAACTTATGAATCTTCTTTTCAGACTCTTGAAAAGTATGGACAACGCTATCGAAGTTCTTAACCAAATTGATGTGGTAATTTGAACTATCTGCGTGAACTATAGTATCTAGTATTACTACAGTATTGTACTCAAGGGGTACATCTTCTCCGTTAGGATAGCTTGTACACGCCGAAAAAGTGATACTACTTAATAAGAGTATCGTAAATCTTTTGAATGAGCTCATTTTGTGTTCCCTGATTTTTCTTTAGTTCCTCTATTTTCTCATTTACCGAATTGAGTTGAAACTGAAGAAGTTCAGGCTTAACACTTTCTATTTTATTCACTCTTTCTTTAAGATTATCAATATCGTATTGAGTAGTTAGTTTAGTCGTCATATAGCTCATAATAATGCCAATTATGAGAATAACTATATTAACAACTTGTGGAAGAGCTAATTTAAGTTTTGTATCTTGAGTAATGTCAGCCATAACATGTTCAGGGTTGCCCCTCTGGTAAACTATGAGAAGTTAATATTACCGGGTCCACTACTCTCTGATAACTATCAAGATTTGGATCAGGGAGCGGAACCTCGGTGTAATTTACAATTAGTTTGTTTATGTACCCGTCTGTGATATACACATAGGTGTACCCGTTATGGATGTAGCAAGGAAAGAACTCGTATGAATCTTCGGGTAAATAGGTAACAATTTCCCCGAGCATGTCAGCATCTAAAATTTGAACCAGTGCCATTAGGATGTAGTTTTGGGTGGATGATGTTCTAAATAGTGTCCTGCTGTTACAGCAAAGTCAGGATAAAGATCGGTAGTTCCATCATACAACAATGTAGAAGTATACAATGTTGAATACGATAATCCAGTAGAATACTCATAAACAATACTACCACCACCAGCACTTGGGCTACTAATTCTGTAATAAAATAACTGATTGGTAGTAAGTGCAATTGTAGCTTTAAGTACCCCAAACTCATATATCTGCACGTTACTAGTATTTAAGTAAATACAATAACGCATTCTAGGATAGCGATTAACAGTATTAAACGGAAGACTTAAATCGTTTAACCCGAAAGCTAATTGACCTGTAAAGTTCCAGTGCGAGGGTTCATAAACCATTTCGCATCTTCCTTTAATAGGATCACCCCATACGCAGTTAGTTTGGAAAGATGTGGTACTACCTTGACCCTTAATTGACTGATCTGTATTAAGCAGATAATCATTAAGTGCGATTACATTCTCTTTATGGAGCATGTAACGTGGGTACGCTAATTTAGAGTTTTGAGTAAAGGTTACAGGATCACTGATTCCTTTTACATTAAACTTTACACTAGCAGCTCCAGCTACAGTCCTAGTAATTGATACGAATACTCTATCGTTTTGATTAACAGTAAAGGGGAAGGTTAAGGGTGTAACCAACGTATCATTCACCCACATTTGATAGGATGTTACATTGGTAAGAATTTCACTTGTAAGCTCACCAGTAAATCCTATTCTAAAAAAGATATTTTTGTTAGTGTTAGATGCATATGATACAAGCATTGTGCTAGTAGATTCACCAGCACATACTTTTACAATATTAGGATCGTTTATTGATCTTCCCATTAGTTCTGTGTTAGTTCTGCAATGTGTGTTTGCAAATAATAGCCATAATTTGCAACAAAGTCAGAATGGAAATTAACCGTTCCATTGTGCGTGGTTAGCGATGTGTACAACAATGTCCAAGTGGCTCTATCATTATCTGAATAATAATAACGAATCGTGTACACACCCGGTGATGTCAACGTCGATGTGATTTTAGACCAATGTAACTCACTATATCCTATAAGAACATTCGCTTTTGATACTCCCAATTCCAAGATTTCAAAAAAGTTGTTTCTAATCAAAATCATGTATTGGCATCTCGGAAATCTGTTTGCAACCGTGTTGCTTACCGTGAGATTGTTCAGTCCGTATCTAAAATTCGTGAACGAACCAATTGAATTGATTGGTGGCATTTGTATTTCAAACACACCCTTTACAGGATTTGTAAAAATACAATTTGTCAAATAAGACAATGTGCTTCCTGTTCCCTTCACACCAATCCCATCCACATAGTTCTGCGTGGTGGTCATGTTCTCCACATAGTGCGTGGTGCGAGGCTTGTAATATGTGGTTGAAGAAAATGTCAGCGCATTTGTAATCCCAGATGTGTTTAGAGATATGGATGAGGCAAGTGCAGGATTGGTTCTTGTTATTTCAACGAATATCCTGTCACCGTTATTAAATGAAAATGGAACTGTGACCAATACATCGTTCTTATAAATGGATGATGTGGCCACATTGGTCAGAACCGATGAATTGAATGTTCCCTGCATGCTCATCCGTTGGAAGATGACATTCTGCAACCCAACTCCGAAATTCAATGTCGTAGTCGCGGATGCAGGAGGACATGGAAGACATGTGTATGTCTGACCGGATGATAGATTGTGAGGTCCATCAGTATCGTTTACAATAGCAGGAGGAGGTGTTAGACATGTATAAGTATCACCAGAAAACAGATCATGATTTCCATCTATATCAGTAACCACAGCAGGTGCTGTTTTACATGCTTTTAAAACAAATGGATCATTTATTGATCTAGCCATCTTAAATAGTTTTATACAGCGTAAAGTTTACATAACCACCTGACATAATCAATTCATCAGAGAAATTAAAAGCAAGTAGCTGTGCTTTACTTACAAGACGTAAAACATCTCCTTCAGAAAGTTGTTTTCTTTGAGCTCTAGTAGCAAAGGTAAATGTCTCATAAAGATTATACCTAATACTAGTACCACCCGCAGAAGTATTTACAACCTCTATTACAGCTACGTCTGCATCATATGTACTAATCCATCCTAAAGTAGTAGCAGGATTAATAACAGTATCAGCTGCTCCTAATGCATAAGTAAGGGATGCTACGGGTTCTTCAACCTTAGTTGCGCCGTATGTGCTAATCAAAGTATTAATGTCTAGAAGAGCGTTTACGATCTTACCAAGACCCTTGAGCATTCCAAACTGCCAAGTAAAGTTTTTACCCTGATTACCTTGGTCTTTTAAGTTTCCTACTGACATGTTCTATATGTTAAATTATCTACTAATTTCTTCCCAGTCTACTGAAGCATACATACCTAAAGTTCCACCTATACTATCTATAGCTGCTTCTACTATTAGTTCAGATGCTACACCTGTTAGACCATTTCTTTCTAACTGATTAGTAAAGAGTGCTTCTTTCAAAATATTAATACTAGGTGACGCTTGGTTAGAGGAGTTTATATAACCTAAAGCTAATATTCTACCACCTGTAACAGACGTTCCTGTAAGATTGTATTCAACAGCAGAATCAGCACCTACAGGTACCCATGCTCCACCTGTAATAGTACCACCCTGTACAATTCTCCAAGAATAGTTCTTACCGTTACCTAATCCTAATATTGATATAGCAGTTGCTATTACTATAGCATCTAACTTTGTAGAGGTTAATTTAAGACCTACCACAGGGTAAAATGTACCAGCTGCTGCAAAACTTATCGGTGTAGTAATGGGCGTACCAACAGATTGTTGAGCTCCACGAAGTTCATAACCACCCTCAGAGATTACAGTAGAACAAACCTGTTTCAGTGTACTAGAAACTCCAGTTGCACCAGTATTAGTGATCTCATACCGTAAGGGAAGAGACGCGGTGGTAATGTATGTGCTAGTAATAAGATTAGCGTGGTTAAATCTATGACAGAGAATAAATACCCCGTCAATAATAAACCCAACCCTTACTGTTCCTTCACCCAACCACTCAATATCCATGAAGAATATTTGAGCTTTGGTAATATCTAAAACAACACCCGAAGGACCCGTACCATCAAGTTTGTCTACGTTCCACTCCGACTGCTTTACAATCGTCTCGGTAACAACACCCGTGACAATACTTCTTTCGACAAAACTTAAGATGTTATCTTTTAATTGTACATAGATACCATTATCAGCACCAAAATACCCAACTCTCTGTCTAAGATTTGTCTGAGCAGGAGCCATCACAAAAGTACTAAGTACCATCAATGACTTACCTGGTTGGTAAGAGAATACTTTTGTCGTTTCTCTTAAGACCTGAGAACCGTTAGTACCATCTACATTCAGATTAACCAACCCCTCATTCAAGCTAAATACGACAGCACCCCCACTAGCAGTAGCAGTACTCCATAAACCATTATCACGATACCTATGAGAAGAATCAAATAATGTTAAAGGATTAGATACTCTTAATCTACCAAAAGAATCACGAATCATCGCGTTATCCGCCCCACCACCACCAGCTTCAATGATACTCTTATTGATAGCAGCTAGAGCTTTTAAGCTTCTAAGCTGATAGGGGAAGTTATTCCCTTTATTACCATAATCCTTTAGATTACCAATACTCATAATACAAAGTCTTATTATATATAATACTTAAATTAACCCAATTATACAAATAAAAAACCCCACCTTACAGGGTGGGGGCGGTTCAATCTAAAAACTTTACACACTAACTTATAAGAACTAATGTTGTAATCAAAGCTCCTAAAGAATATCCAATAGCGCTAGAGCATGCGATAAAAATTCTTCTACCCCATGTCTTCTCATCTGCTATTACACCCGCGAAAGGTAAAGCAATGAATGGACCCAAAAAAGCCCACACTAGTATCTGAGATACATTCTTCTCAGCTACACCATTAATATAAAACGTACTTCCTACTTCCAATAACAAAGCAGAAAAGAACACAACCAATAGTTTAATCTTCATATAATCTTGTTTATAATTTCCACTACCTTATAAGTCTCAAGCTCAGCATTCGTAATTATCTCCTCCTCATTCTCCTGAAGATTATCATAATTCAATAACCAATACAAGTGACTCATCTCATGCATCACCAACCCAGTAGTATGCATTGTGTCCGTACACCTAGATAAATTTATAAAAACAAAGGGTTTGTTATCAGTAGGGGAAAGATTGCACCAACCCGCGATATACGCAAACTCAGTACTATTCTCACACAACTTACATTCATGTACACTCAACCCATGCATCCTCTCAACACCGTAGTATTCAAAAATGCTACACGGATCAAATGACATCAACAAGTCATACTCCTCACCCTCAACCTTAATCATCTCACAAACTCTTTAACATCTCAATCATCCTAGGACATGGATAAATATCAAACTTATCCTTCCTAACAGAATTGTGAGTATACAAACCTGGGGAACCCTCAAATGCTCTCTTAGTCAATCCAAAAATATCAGGATTGTAAACAATCTCAATCCCATGCTTCCTACTCAACTCCAAAAGTAACAACCGCACAGACTCAATCTGAGCATCTGAATACGAGTGCCAATACATATACCCCTTATACAACTCGTCAAGCTTCGTAACCTGATCATCAGGAATAACACCCCCAACATAGTTCACATACTCAACCTTATCCTTACCCTGACGAGGCTTCAAATAACCCCAATTACAAATCTCAATCCCAACCGACATCTTATCCAAATTAATATAGGGAAGATTAAACGGCTTAAAATGTTTAGTACCCAAACCCAAATGGTACGCCCACTTATCAGAATCAAAACCCTGAATGATCCTACCATCACCCGATACAACAGCAAACGTAGCTACCCTATCAGGTGTACTAGCCCACCACCTAAACACCCCCTCACCATCACCATTACCAGCCGTGTGGTGCAGATAAATCTGCTTCTTCTTAGTAACCTCATCCAAAAAATGAGAACTACTAAACTTAATCTTCTTCAAATTATTAATAACCATAGTCTTAACCCGTTACAGTAAAAGAGAAAAGGGATACCTAATATAGACATCCCTACTCTACAATAACAACAACAAAATAAAAAAGTCTTATCAACCAAAAAATCTCAAACCAAAAATACGAAATACATTTCTAACTACGAAAGACTTTGTGAGTGGTCTTATATAGTAACCCCCCGGGTAGCGAGCGTAGCGGTGGGTACCCCCCATATGTGCAGGGGGTGGGGTACATATTATATATATTTCTTACTAAAGAATTCTTTTCCATGGGAAAGTTTGGGGGGGTATGGTGAGTTTCCCTAGTCTATTTCCCTAGTAGCATGAGATGAGTGAGTACTAGCTGTAATGAAGTCTGAGTGGATGACATACATATGTATAGTATGATATAGTACATATAATATATAGCGTTTATTGTATGCGTAAGGTGGGGACGCAAAGCGTCCCCAAAAAAACCTACGAGATATGTTATTTTCTGTAGTTGTGAGGTGACGCAGAGCGTCACCAAAAAAACCTACTTTTTGTCATTGTTGTAGAGTTCGGAACGCGGAACACTACATTAACTATAGTCCTGAAAGGAGGGCGAGCGGAATATTATTATGGAATTGAGAACCGTCAAGCAAATTGCTGAACGTGTGTTTAGTGTTCCCGTAGGAGTTGTCTCCCACGATGCACCTCAACAGTTTACTGCTCACTACCATATTGGTAGCATGGGCAGAACTGAAGAAAACTTCGTGGTATACCAATACCACCCCGATAAAGGGTTTGTGCAGGTGGACTGCGTAAACCAGCAACATACGTCCAACTATGCGTATGAGGAGCCCATCTTCAGAAAAGCTCCTAAGTATTTGGTCTCCGGACCGGTGCTGTTAATCAGCAAAGGTTTCTCCAATTGGGAGGGACAAGAGTCTGCAGAATGGAACTACGGGGTATTGTTCCCCGATGTAGAGCTTCCATTCTAACACAAACACCCAACCCCGTAAGGTTGGGTGTGTTTTATTATCTAGAAGGAGATAAAAGCGCGACGCTTTAGCTCGTTAATCATATCCTACAGATATGTCCTTCTATTCACTGAAACCTGAACATCATAGGGGAGTAGGTATTTATCCACTAAAACAAGGATTGAGATGACACAGTTGATTTTCATGAGCTCATTGTGCTCCATTTTCCTCTTCATTATCTTTCTATTGAAAGGTTTGGTAGAGGAGAACGGAGCAAGAATGTCGGCGTACCTTTTGTATGCTGGCATTTATGCGGTAGTCGCGGTAGTTCTCGCGAACCTACTACCGAATTAAAAAACAGGACAAGGGGAAACCCTTGTCCTTATTTTTTTTCTTACAACAAGGTGTCTCCTTCGTCGACGGGTCTTATGGATCATGTTCCGCTTTGCTCCACATGATCTTTCCCCCGCATGAGCGCACGTGACCAGCGCCTCCTTCGTCGGCACTAGTCCACGTGCACATCATGCTCCGCACATGGACGTGACGCGTCTTCGCTTCGCTCGACACTGTCACCATCCATCTAGATGTCTTCGCTAAAGCTCAGACATCATTGTGCTACGTTCGGCTCAGAGAGCCTCAAAAAAAACTCACGCGCTAGTCAGATTCGCGGGAGTGCTAACGACGGGGTGTTACTATCATCACACAACAACTCGCTCGCTATCCGCTCGCTCGGTCACACTAAGCTGTGGTGACTCAGAGAGTCACCGAAAAAACCTACCCTTTATCATCATTGCGCTTATCCGTTTAAGCGTTTTATCAACTAATGTTTTACCCTAAACTTTTAATCCACATGAAAACGAAATTCATGTCCATGTCTGAATTGCGCCAAATTCCATTTGGTCGCACAATTCACCTCTTCGGCTCCTACTGGACGAAAGTCCGTATGACCGAAGAGACATTTAATGTTTTCGGGGAATTAGCCCCCGAAAACATGGTACTCTACAAAAACGTAACCCGCAAGGGTCACGTATTTGTCGCGTACCAAGGTAGCGACAGCGAGAAATTCTTCACACTTGTGAAGAAAGCGTGTATCCTTAGGGATGCGCGTAAAGCGGGTATCTCAGTTCGGTTCACCCCCGAATCTGAGATTACCGCACGTCCTGTGCATGTTGCAACCGCAGTCATATTTGAAGACGAGGATGACCTCCCATTCTGATGACTGAAAAACTCAAAAAGCTCCCTCATGGCGCGAAAGTGCGCTATGAGGGAACGGTTTGTGTCGTACTTAAACGGCACACGATTCGCGGGACGGTAACACGTCTCGTATGTGTTAAATCTAATATTCCAATGGAGGTCCTATGATTTTATTGGGTGTGACATTGGCATCAAGTTTTGTGATGCTGATGTTGGGTAGCGACCTTATCCGCTAAGACATTATAGGGTGGGTTGAGTGCTTCGCGCATTCCCCACCCTATTTTTTTACTTTAACAAGTTTTAATTTTATGAACATCAGATTTGATATTGAAATTCTTGACGGATTGAGCCCTGTTAAACAGGAGAAAGTTGCTTTAATCCGTCAAATCAACGACAGGAACATCAAATATCGTAGTCGTTCAATAACGACTGACGAATTTGATTACCTGTATGAGCTATCCATTAATTACCTTATCACAATAAAGGAAGGTATGGATTACGAGCTTAACAAAGTAGAGGGGTATTAACCCCTTTACTTTATGTAGTTGACGCAGAGCGTCAACGAAAAAACTCACCATTTGTCATTCTTGTGTTACATATTCGGTGTAACATTTTTTATGTTTTAACAACTTAATAAT
>Ga0209990_10001285_pt1 | contig 21456 bp, 18 predicted proteins | sample NOAtaG_6_FD_187304 | JGI IMG/M metagenome (GOLD analysis project Ga0209990, IMG submission 187304) | Freshwater lake microbial communities from Lake Erie, under a cyanobacterial bloom - NOAA_Erie_Diel5S_2200h metaG (SPAdes) (version 2) | ecosystem: Environmental > Aquatic > Freshwater > Lake ...
ACCCGAAGTGCGCCTGCTGCCGGGCCGCGAGTTCCCTCTCGACGAGGCGGCGCGCACCGCGTTTCGCGGCCGCTTTCGCGAGGTCTTCGAGGGCGACCCGAGCCGCGTCGGTCTCTACAAGGACATCGGCAACGGCATCGCCTGCCCCGGCATCGAGTACTACCTGCCGCTGTTTTTCGACCAGACCGCGACCCTGTTCGACTACGTGCCTGCATCGGCACTGTTCGTGCTGCACGGGCCGATCGAGGCCGCCGTGCAGCGCTTCTGGGCCGAAACCAACGAGCGCTACCGCTTCCTTGCCAAGGACCGTGAGCGCCCCTGCCTGAGGCCGGCGGCGCTCTTCATGGGGGTCGAGGAATTGTTCGCCGCCGCCAAGGCGCACGCGCGGATCGCGCTTGGCGCGGGCGAAACCGCCGCAGACGGTCATGGACCCGTGGCGGCGCTGCCGGCGCTGGCGGTCGACCGCAAGGCCGACGATCCGCTGGCGCGGTTGCGCGCCTTCGTTGCGCGCCTGGCGGTCGATGGTGGCCGCGCGCTGCTGCTGGCCGACTCGCATGGCCGGCGCGAGACGATCGCGCAGATGCTGCGCGACTTCGCACTGGACTTCGCCGACAACGCCGACTTTGCCGCCTTTCAGAGCGCCGACGCGCCGCTGTCGCTCGGCGTCGGCCCGGTGCAGCAGGGCTTCCTGCTGACCGGGCAGCGGCTGGCGGTTCTGACCGAAAGCGAGCTCTACGCGGCCAGTCCGCGCCGCCGCCGCGGGCGCGGCCGCGAGCGCGCCTCCAACGTCGAGGCCATGATCCGCGACCTGGCGGAGCTGAAGATCGGCGATCCGGTGGTGCATGTGGAGCATGGCATCGGCCGCTACTGCGGCCTGCAGATCATGGATCTCGGCGGCGCCGAGACCGCCGGCGGCGCGGAGTTCCTGGAACTGCACTACGCGAACGAGGCCAAGCTGTTCGTGCCGGTGGCACAACTGCACCTGATCTCGCGCTACAGCGGCGCCGACCCCGATGGCGCACCGCTGCACCACCTGGGTGGCGGCGACTGGGATAAGGCCAAGCGCAAGGCCGCCCGCCAGGTGCGCGACACCGCGGCCGAACTGCTCAACCTCTACGCCATGCGCGCGGCGCGCAAAGGCCACGCCTTCGAGTTCAAGCCGGGCGACTATGAGCTGTTTGCCGAGGGTTTCGGCTTCGAGGAGACGCCGGACCAGCAGGCTGCGATCGAGGCCGTGCTCAAGGACATGCGCGCCGGCTTCCCGATGGACCGGCTGGTGTGCGGCGACGTGGGCTTCGGCAAGACCGAAGTGGCGCTGCGGGCGGCCTTCGTCGCGGTGGCCGGCGGCCGCCAGGTGGCGGTGCTGTGCCCGACGACCCTGCTGGCCGAGCAGCACGCGCAGACCTTCCGCGACCGCTTTGCCGACTGGCCCGTGCGCATCGTGGAGCTGTCGCGCTTCCGGTCGCCCCGGGAGGTGGGCGAGGCGATCGCCGGCATCAACGCCGGCACCATCGACATCGTGATCGGCACTCACAAGCTGCTGACGCCCGAGGTGCGGTTCGACCGCCTGGGCCTCGTCATCATCGACGAGGAACACCGCTTCGGCGTGCGCCAGAAGGAGCGGCTCAAGGGGCTGCGCGCCGAGGTCGACGTGCTGACGCTCACCGCCACGCCGATCCCGCGCACGCTGGCGATGAGCATGGAGGGCATCCGCGAGTTCAGCGTGATTGCCACGGCGCCGCAGCGCCGGCTGGCGATCAAGACCTTCGTGCGCAAGGAGACGCCCTCGCTGATCCGCGAGGCCTGCCTGCGCGAGCTCAAGCGCGGCGGGCAGATCTACTTCCTGCACAACGAGGTCGAGACGATCGAGAACCGGCGCGCCCGGCTGGCCGAGCTCGTGCCCGAGGCGCGCATTGAGATCGCCCACGGCCAGATGGGCGAGCGCGAACTCGAACGGGTGATGCGCGACTTCTACCAGCAGCGCTTCAACCTCCTGCTGTGCACCACGATCATCGAGACCGGCATCGACGTACCCAGCGCGAACACCATCGTCATCCATCGCGCCGACAAGTTCGGCCTGGCGCAACTGCACCAGCTGCGCGGCCGCGTGGGCCGCTCGCACCACCAGGCCTATGCCTACCTGATGATCCCGGACGAGGGCGCAGTCACCAAGAACGCCGAGAAGCGGCTGGAGGCGATCCAGACGCTGGAGGAACTGGGCTCCGGCTTCTACCTGGCGATGCACGACCTCGAGATTCGCGGCGCCGGCGAGGTGCTCGGCGAGAACCAGAGCGGCAACATGCAGGAGGTCGGCTTCGACCTGTACACCCAGATGCTCAACGCCGCCGTGCGCGCGCTGCGCTCCGGCCGTGAACCGGACCTCATGGCGCCGCTGCAGGCGGTGGCCGAGATCAACCTGCACGTGCCGGCCCTGCTGCCGGCCGACTACATCGGCGACGTGCATCACCGGCTGTCCCTGTACAAGAAGCTGGCGAGCTGCGACAGCGAGGACGATCTGTATGCCTTGCAAGAGGAGATCGCCGACCGCTACGGCAAGCTGCCCGAGCCGGCCAAGGCACTGATCGAGACGCATCGCCTGCGCCTGGTGGCCGAAACCCTCGGCGTGAAGAAGATCGACGCCTCCGGCGAGGCCATCGCCATCAGCTTCGTGCCCAACCCGCCGATCGATCCGGCGCAACTGATCCGGCTGATCCAGCGCGACCGGCACATGCGTCTGGCCGGGCCGGACAAGCTGCGCATCGAGCAGAAGACCGCCAACCTCGACGCCCGCCTGCAGCTACTGCGCGGTGTGTTCAGGAGCCTGGGCGCGCATTGATCGCGCCGGAAAGACCGCGATGAAGGATCTCGTCCTGCAGGGCCCCGGCCTCGGCAACGAGGCGCTCGACACCTTCAAGGTGGTGTGTTCGCCTGCGCGCATCACGCTCACCGCGCGTGCGGCGCGCTGCGTCGCAGTGCCGGACGACGCCGAAACACGCAAGGCGGTGCGGGCCCTGGCCGCCTACTGGAAGCTCGACGCCGCGTTCGTCGACCCGGCGCTGCGGCTGTCGGACTTCCGCCTGCTCGCCCTCGACATGGACTCCACGCTCATCAACATCGAGAGCCTGGACGAGGTGGCGGCGCTGGCCGGCAAGGGGTGCGAGGTCGCCGCCATCACGGAAGCGGCCATGCGCGGCGAGATCAAGGACTACCGCGAGAGCCTGCAGCGCCGGGTCGCAATGCTGGCCGGGGCGGACGCAGCGCTGCTGCAGCAGGTCTACGAGGGGCAGTTGCAGCTCAACGACGGCGCCGAGGCGCTGGTGCGGGCATGCCGGCAGGCCGGCCTGAAGGTCCTGTTGGCCACCGGCGGCTTCAGCTTCTTCACCGACCGCATGAAGGACCGTCTGGAGCTGGACTTCACCCGCAGCAACGTGCTGGAGATCGCCGACGGCAAGCTGACCGGCACGGTGACCGGGCCAGAGGGTGGGCCAATCGTGGACGCCGAGGGCAAGGCGCAGGCGCTGCGCGATGCCTGTGCCGCGCTCGGCTGCCCCACCTCGCAGGCGATTGCGGTCGGCGATGGCGCCAACGACCTGAAGATGATGTCGGCGGCCGGCCTGTCGGTGGCCTACCGCGCCAAGCCGGTGGTGCGCGAACAGGCCAGCCAGGCGCTCGACTACGCGCCGCTGGACGGCGTGCTGAACTTCTTTGTCGCCCCTTGAAGGACAGGGCTGCCACCTGGCCGCGCTGGACGGCCAAGGTTCGCCTAGAGCCGCTCAAAAACCGCAGCGATCCCCTGCCCGCCGCCGATGCACATGGTCACCAGCGCGTGACGGCCGCCGGTACGCTGCATTTCGTACAGCGCCTTCACGGTGATGATCGCGCCGGTGGCGCCGACCGGATGCCCGAGCGAGATGCCGCTGCCGTTGGGATTGACCTTGGCCGGGTCGGCGCCGAGTTCCTTCATCACCGCGCAGGCCTGCGCCGCAAAGGCCTCGTTGGACTCGATCACGTCCATCTGCTGCACGCCGAGCCCGGCCTTCTCCAGTGCCTTGCGCGATGAAGGCACCGGGCCGATGCCCATGATCTTCGGGTCGACGCCGGCATGCGCGTAGCTGACCAGACGCGCCAGCGGCTTGAGTCCCTTCCTTTCGGCGGCGCTGCGCTCCATCAGCACCACGGCAGCCGCGCCGTCGTTGATGCCGGAGGCGTTGCCCGCGGTGACCGTGCCGTTTTCTTTGAGGAAGACGGGCCTGAGCTTGGCCATGTCGGCCAGCGAAGCATCGGCGCGGACGTGCTCGTCGGTGTCGAAGGCCACGTCGCCCTTCTTGCTCCTGAGCAGGATCGGCACGATCTGGCTCTTGAAGCGCCCTTCGGCGATCGCCCGGGCGGCGCGCTGGTGGCTTTCGACGGCCAGCGCGTCCTGCTGCTCGCGGGTGATGCTCCACTGCCGGGCCACGTTCTCGGCGGTCACGCCCATGTGGATCACGTCGAAGGGGTCGTGCAGCGCGCCGACCATCATGTCGACGATCTTGCCGTCGCCCATGCGCTGGCCAAAGCGGCCGGCCGGCAGGATGTAGGCGCCGCGCGACATGTTCTCGGCGCCGCCGCCAATGGCCACGTCCGTCTCGCCGAGCAGGATGCTCTGGGCTGCAGAGACGATGGCCTGCAGACCGCTGCCACACAGGCGGTTGACCGTCAGGCAGGGCGTGTGGTCCTTGACGCCGCCCTTGAGCGCCGCCACGCGGCCGAGGTACATGTCCTTGGGCTCGGTGTTGATCACGTGGCCGAAGACCACGTGTCCGACTTCGCCACCGTCCACCCCGGCGCGCTTGAGCGCCTCGGCCACGACCGTGGCACCCAGTTCGGTCGGCGCCGTGTCCTTGAGGCTGCCCCCGAAGGTACCCACTGCGGTGCGTACTGCGCTGACGACGACGACTTCACGTGCCATTTCGATCCTCCGTTCCTACCTGACCCAGGCTGCTGAGGTTAGCACCGCGGTCGCCGCGCAGGCCTCGGCGCGGATCAAGGCGTGCTCGACTTCGCGGGCGAGGCTGGTACGCCGAACAGGTCGTGCTCGTCGGCGCGCTCGATGCGCACGTCGATGAAGTCGCCGACGGCAAGCTTGCGTCGCGTGGTCACATGCACCAGTCCGTCGATTTCCGGCGCGTCGGCGGACGAGCGGCCCAGCGCGCCCCTGGGCGTCAGATGGTCGATCAGCACGCGCTGCACGGTGCCGAGCTTGCGCCGCAGCCGCGCCCCAGAGATAGCCGCCTGGACCTGCATGAAGCGCGCGCGCCGCTCCTCGCGCACCGCGTCGGGCAGCGCACCGTCCAGCGCGTTGGCCGCCGCACCTTCGACCGGCGAGTAAGCGAAGCAGCCGACGCGGTCGAGTTGCGCCTCGCCAAGGAAGTCGAGCAGGTACTGGAACTGCGCCTCGGTTTCGCCCGGAAAGCCGGCGATGAAGGTCGAGCGCAGCGTGATCTCGGGGCACAGCGCACGCCAGGCCCGGATGCGCTCGATGTTCTTCTCGCCGCTGGCGGGCCGCTTCATGCGCCTGAGCACCTCCGGATGTGCGTGCTGGAACGGCACGTCCAGGTAAGGCAGTACGTGCCCGTCGGCCATCAGCGGCACGATGTCATCCACGTGCGGATAGGGATAAACGTAATGCAGGCGCACCCAGGCGCCATGGCTTCGCGCGGCTGCGCCGAGTTCCTTCACCAGCTCCTGCATCCGCGTACGCACCGCCCGGCCGCCGACGAAGTCGAGCTTGTACCGGACGTCGACGCCGTAGGCGCTGGTGTCCTGCGAGATGACCAGCAGTTCCTTGACGCCCTGCCTGAGCAGGTTCTCGGCCTCGCGCACCACCTCGCCGATGGGCCGGCTCACGAGATCGCCGCGCATCGACGGGATGATGCAGAAGCTACAGCGGTGGTTGCAGCCCTCGGAGATCTTCAGGTAGGCATAGTGCCGGGGCGTGAGCTTGATGCCGGCGGCCGGCACCAGATCGGTGAACGGGTCGTGCGGCTTGGGCAGGTGGTGGTGCACGTGGGCGAGCACCTCGTCCGCGGCATGTGGGCCGGTGACCGCGAGCACCTTGGGATGAACCTTGGCCACCAGGTTGTCGCCGCCCTCGCGGCGGGCCCCGAGGCAGCCGGTCACGATCACCCGGCCGTTGGCATCCAGCGCCTCGCCGATAGCCTCGAGCGACTCTTGCACCGCGCTGTCGATGAAGCCGCAGGTATTGACGATGACCAGGTCGGCGCCCTCGTAGCTGCCGACCATCTCGTAGCCCTCGGCCCGCAACTGCGTGACGATGCGCTCGGAGTCGACCAGCGCCTTCGGGCAGCCGAGCGAGACCATGCCGACGGTCGGAGCAGTCTTGCTCGCCGCCATCTTGCGCGTCGGTCGGGTCGGTGCGGTCATCAGAAATGCAAAGCGGCCCGCGAGGGCCGCATCGGTGGCGCGGGATTCGTGGCGGAGGCTACTTCTTCTCCGGCGGCTGGAAGGGGAACTGCTTGAACATGCTGGCGGCCTGATTGGACATGTTCTCCTGCATCTGCACGAACAGGTTCTTCGACTGCTCGATGTAGTTCGACATCATGCTCTGGATCATCGGCGCCTGCATGTTGACGAACTGGGCCCACATGTCCGGACCGATCTTGTTGGTCTGATAGAAGGCCTGGCTCTGCTCCTGCAGCTTCTTCTGGATGTCGATGAAGGCCTGGACGTTCTTCTCGAGATACGAGCCCATCATGCCCTGCATGGCATTGCCGTAGCTGCGGATGATCTGCGCCAGCACCGGCGGCGTGAACATCGGCGAGCCCTCCTGCTCTTCCTCGAGGATGATCTGCAGCAGGATCTGGCGGCTCAGGTCATCGCCGCTCTTGGCATCCACCACCTGGAACTGCTCCTGGTCCAGCACCAGTTGCTTGACATCCGCCAGCGTGATGTAGGTGCTGGTCTGGGTGTCGTACAGGCGGCGGTTCGGGTACTTCTTGATGAGGCGGGTGCCGGCCATGGGAGTCCTCGCGATCGCGCGGCCCGGACAGTTCAGCCGCAAGCAGAAAATTCATTGTACCGGCCACCGCGGCGGGTCGGGCTTGACGGGACACCGTGGCTATCAGACGGTGCCGGCAGCCCTCAGCTGCCCTTCAGTCGGCGCAGGAGAAACAGCACCGCGACGGCCGCCGCTAAGAACACATGGTTCCAGGGCACGCGCCCCTCCAAGAGCAGGACGCCGCAAACGAAAACGAACATCCACACCGCCAGCGCAAGCCAGCCTTCCCAGGTGATGGGGCGCCACGACCACCACGGACCGTCGAACCACGGCCGGGCCGGCCGCTCAGCCACCGGCACGCCTATCCCTCGGCAAGCAACCGGTTGCGGGCATTCGCTCAACCCATGTGCAGGCCACCGTTGCAGGAGAAGTCCGCGCCGGTCGTGAAGCCCGAGTCCTCGCCGGCCAGCCACGCCACGATGGAGCCGATCTCGTCGGGCGTGCCCAGCCGCTTTACCGGAATCGTGGCCACGATCTTCTCCAGAACCTCGGGCTTGATCGCGCGGACCATCTCGGTGCCGATGTAACCGGGGCTCACGGTGTTGACCGTGATGCCCTTGCCCGCCAGTTCCTGCGCCAACGCCATGGTGAAGCCGTGCATGCCAGCCTTGGCAGCCGAGTAGTTGGTCTGGCCGGCCTGGCCCTTCTCGCCGTTGACCGAACTGATCTGGATGATGCGGCCCCAGCCCTTCTCGACCATGCCGGGCACCACCTGCTTGGTGACGTTGAACATGCTGTTCAGGTTGGTGTCGATCACTGCGTCCCAGTCCTCGCGCGACATCTTGAGGAACATGCGATCACGCGTGATGCCGGCGTTGTTGACGAGCACGTCGATCGGGCCATGCTCCGCACTCGCCTTCTGGAACGCCGCGACCGTGCTGTCCCAGTCGGCCACGTTGCCGACCGAGGCGAAGAAGGTGTAGCCGAGCGCCTGCTGCTCGGCCAGCCACTTGGCGTGGTCGCGGCTCGGGCCGCAGCCGGCGATCACCATGAAGCCGCCCTTGGCCAAACGCTGGCAGATGGCCGTACCGATTCCGCCCATGCCGCCCGTCACGTACGCGACCTTGCTCATTGCTGTCTCCTCAGGGTAACTGCCTGTCGATAAGTGCGAAGGGGACTCGTCCGGAGCCCGTGGCGCCCGTCCTCAGCGCTCCACCGCCAGCGCCACGCCCATGCCGCCGCCGATGCATAACGCGGCCAGGCCACGCTTGCTGTCGCGACGCTGCATCTCGTGCAGCAGCGTCACCAGGATGCGCGCGCCGCTGGCGCCGATCGGGTGGCCGAGCGCGATGGCCCCGCCGTTGACGTTGATCTTGCTCGCGTCCCAGCCCATGTCCTGGTTGACCGCGCAGGCTTGCGCCGCGAACGCCTCGTTGATCTCCATGAGATCCAATTCGGACGGCTTCCAGCCGGCCCGCTCGAGCGCCTTGCGGGAGGCCGACACCGGACCCATGCCCATGACCTTCGGGTCGAGCGCGGTCGTGGCATAGCTCTTGATGCGCGCCAGCGGCGTCAGGCCCAGAGCCTGCGCCCGCGCCTGGCTCATCACCACCAGCGCCGCCGCCCCGTCATTGATGCCCGAGGCGTTGCCCGCGGTGACGCTGCCTTCCTTGTCGAAGGCCGGCTTCAGGCCGGCCAGCGCCTCGGCATTGGTCTTGCGGTTGATGAACTCGTCGGTGTCGAAAGGGACCGGGTCGCCCTTGCGCTGCGGGATCATGACCGGGACGATTTCGCCGCTGAACTTGCCGGCATCCTGCGCGGCCGCGGCCTTGTGCTGGCTGGCCAGGGCAAACGCATCCTGCTGGGCACGGTCGATCGACCACTGTCGGGCTACGTTCTCGGCCGTGATGCCCATGTGAATCTTGTTGTACACGTCCCACAGGCCGTCGACGATCATCGAGTCGATCATCTTCGCGTCGCCCATGCGAAAGCCGTCGCGCGAGCCCATGATCACGTGCGGCGCCAGGCTCATGCACTCCTGGCCGCCCGCGATCATCACCTCGGCCTCGCCGGTGGCGATCGCCTGCGCGGCCAGCATCACCGACTTAAGGCCCGAGCCGCATACGACGTTGATCGTCATCGCGGGGGTCTCGATCGGCAGGCCCGCCTTGATGGTCGACTGGCGTGCGGGGTTCTGACCGCTGCCGGCGGTGAGCACCTGCCCGAGGATCACTCCCTCCACCGCGCCGGGCTCGATGCGGGCGCGTGCGATGGCTTCCTTGATGACGGTGGCACCCAACTCGGGCGCCGGCACCTTGGCGAGCGCGCCGCCGAACTTGCCGATGGCGGTGCGCACGGCACTGACGATGACTGCCTGCTGCATGGACTCTCCTGCGGTGACCCGAGCGCGGCCGCTCACCCTCTCAGGCCTTTTCCTTGACGTAACGGCCGGGCGCCGGCTCGATCACCTTGTGCTTGCCGCTGCCGTATTGCCGCGGCGCCGGCTTCATGCGCCCGCCATGCGGGGCGAGCCAGCGCGCCCAGTCCGGCCACCAGCTGCCCGGAACGTCGCGCGCCCGGTGTAACCACGCCCCACTGTCGGCCGGCAGCGCAGCCTCGTCGGCCGCCCAGTAGTTACGCTTGTTCTTGGTGGGCGCGTTGATGGTGCCGGCAATGTGTCCACTGGCGCCCAGGACGAACCGCACATCCTTGCCGGTGCGGCCGGGCAGCACGCGGGCCGAGGCGTAGGCTGCCTGCCAGGGCACGATGTGGTCCTCGCGCGCCGCAAACACGTAGGCCGGCACCTTGATGCGCCGCAGATCGATGGGCTGCCCCAGGCAGGTCAGCGCGCCAGGGAGCTTCAGCTTGTTCTCGAGATAGGTGTTGCGCAGGTACCAGGCGTACATCGGCCCCGGCAGGTTGGTCGAGTCGCCATTCCAATAGAGCAGGTCGAACGCCGGCGGCTGCTTGCCCTCCAGGTAATTGGCCACGACGTAGTTCCACACCAGATCGTTGGGCCGCAGGCTGGAGAAGGTGTTGGCAAGGTCCTTGCCCGCCATCAGGCCGCCCTTGCCGAGCGTCTGCTCGCGCAGCCGCACGTGCTGCTCGTCGACGAAGGCGTCCAGGATGCCGGTGTCCTCGAAGTCGATCAGCGCGGTGAGCAGGGTCAGGCTGGCGATCGGCGCGTCGCCGCGCGCGTACATCACGGCCAGCGCCGCGGCGATGATGGTGCCGCCCACGCAGAACCCCAGCGCATTGACCTTGTCCACGCCGCAGATCTCGCGCGCCACGTCGATCGCGGCGATCGGTCCGAGCGCCAGGTAGTCGTCCCAGGTCATCTTCGACTCGGGCTCGTGCGGGTTCTTCCACGACACCACGAAGACCGTGTGCCCCTGCTCCACCGCGTAGCGGATGAACGAGTTCTCAGGTTGCAGGTCGAGGATGTAGAACTTGTTGATGCACGGCGGCACCATGACGAACGGCCGCTCGTAGACCTTGGCTGTCAGCGGCTTGTACTGGATCAGCTGCATCAGCGCGTTTTCGTACACCACCGCGCCCTCGCTGGCGGCGACGTTGCGTCCCACTTCGAAGGCCGCCTCGTCGGTCTGCGAGATCTTGCCTTTCTGCAGGTCGCCGAGCAGGTTGTGGATGCCGCGCTGCAGGCTCTCGCCGCCGCTTTCCAGGAGCGTCTTCTGGGCTCTGGGATTGAGGGCGAGAAAGTTGGACGGCGCCGAGGCCTCGACCCATTGGTCGACCGCGTACCGGACGCGCTTCTTGGTGCGCTTGTCCGACTGCACCGCCTCGGCCATGCGGCGCATGAAATCGGCATTGAGCAGGTAGGCGCGTGCCAGCATCGACGAGGCGGCGTTCTGCTGCCAGGCCGGGTCGGAAAAGCGCGCATCCTTGATGGGTTCGGTGATCCGGTCCGGATGCTCGAGAAAGTCGGTCCACAGCCCACCGAGGCGCTGCATGTACTCGCGCTGCAGGTCGACCAGAAGCTCGGGCGCGAGATTCAGCTGAGGCAACGGCGCCGGCGCGCCGAAGCTCATCTTCGCCATGTCCTCCCACAGTTGCATCCAGCCCTGCGGTGGCAGTACGGCCGCCTCAGCGGCGCGGGGGTTGGGCGTAGCGGGATCAACCGGGCCGGCGCCAGCGCCGACCTCAGCGGCTGGCCGCGCCACGCGAGAAGCCGTGCCGGTGCCGGCGCCGGCTGCCCGCTTAACCGATGCGCTGCTCTTGGCTGCCGCGCGGCGCGTGACGGCGGACGGCTTGCTGGGCGCGCGTAAGGTGGGCTGAGCAGCAGCGCTCTTGCGGGCGCTCCGGCTCGTGGCTCGGCGGGTGGCCATAGGGCGGGATCTCCTCGTGCGGGCAGCCCCATCGGCGGGGTGCGCTGAGCGGTTGGACGCGACTTACGCCGCGGATTGTGGCGGCGCGCGGAAGTCGGGTCAAACGGGCACCCAACACGCAGCCGACGAATCCGAAACGCATCATGCGGGCGACTGGCCGTCCTGCGCATTGCGCCAGATCACTGCCGCATGCCGCCCCGTCACGCGGTCGCGGCGGTAGCTGTAGAAGCGCCGCTCGTCGCTGACGGTGCACAGCGTGCCGCCGTAGACCGCGTGTACGTCGACCTGCGCGAGCGCCTGCCGTGCCAGGGCATACAGATCCGCCCGGAACTTGCCGGCCACCGGCAACGCGCTGAAGGCCGCGCCCGCCTGCGGCAGCCGCGGCTGCATGGCCTCGAGCACTTCGGCGCCGACCTCGAACTGCGCGGGGCCGATCGCCGGCCCCAGATAAGCGAGCAGGCGCGCATGCGGCTCGCCCAGACGCGCTCGCAGGGCCTGAGCGGTGTTCTGGATCACGCCGCCGGCCAACCCGCGCCAGCCGGCGTGCGCCGCTGCCACTCCGCGCCCGTGGATTTCGGTCAGCAGCACGGGCAGGCAGTCGGCGATGGTGACGGCGCACACCACACCGGCCGTCACCGCAGTGGCCGCATCGGCCTGCTGCCCGGCGCCGCGCTCGGCTTCGACCACCACCGCCCCATGCACCTGCTCGAGCCAGGCCGGCGGTGCCGGCAGCCACTGCCCGAGCATGGCCCGGTTGCGCTCGATCACTGCCCGCTCCTCGCCACTTTTCAGACCGAGGTTCATGCCGCCGCCGTCGGGGCTGGCCCACGGGCCCTGCGAAACCCCTCCGCTGCGCGCCGTGATGACGGCCCGCACCTGCGGCGGCGCGGGCCAGTCCGGCACCACCCAGTCGGCAGGCCAAGCAGGCAGCTGCGCACCCGGCGGCTGCTCCGTCATGCGAAGACCTCCACCGGCTTGCGCGGCACGCGCAGGCCCAGGCTCGTCATCAGCGCGCGCATGTCGGCCGGCGGCGGGCGGAACCAGCTCACCGTCTGGCGCGTGCGCGGATGGCGCAACTGCAGCCGGCAGGCGTGCAGCGCCTGGCGCCCGAAGCGCGCCCACGCCGGTGCCGCGCCGGCCGCCGGCATGCCAGGCCGCCCGCGGTGATACAGCGGGTCGCCCAGCAGCGGATGACCGATCGACTCCAGATGCAAGCGGATCTGGTGCGTGCGCCCGGTCTCCAGCCGGCAGGCCACCCAGGAAAAGCTGCGGCCGCCCGCCTCGGCCGACTGCACCAGCCGGAAGTGCGTCACCGCCTGCTTGGCCGCGGGCGCGTTGCTGGTGCGAAAGCGCAGCGGATTGCGCGGGTCGCGGGCGATTCGGCGGTCGATGGTGCCGCTGGCCGGCACTAACCCACAGACGAGCGCCCAGTACTCGCGCACGACCGTGCGGGCCTGCAGTTGCCGCACCAGATCGGTCTGCGCCTCCAGCGTCCGCGCCACGACCATCAGTCCGGACGTATCGGCATCGAGCCGGTGGACGATGCCGGCGCGCGGCAGGCCGCGCAGGCGTGGATCGTGCCCGAGCAGTCCGTTCAGCAACGTGCCGCTCCAGTGCCCCGCAGCGGGATGCACCACCAGACCGGCCGGCTTGTCGAGCACGAGGATCGACTCGTCCTCATGCACGATGTCGAGCGCCATCGGCTCGGGGAGGTCGGCACTGTCCTCGGGCAGCGGGGTCGGCTGCACCCGCAGCACGTCGCCGGCGAACACCACGTCGCGCGGGCGCGGCACGGCGCCATTGCGCTGCACTGCGCCCGCCTCGATCCACTGCTGCAGGCGGGTTCGCGAGTAGCGCGGCAAGAGTTCTGCCAGCGCGCGGTCCAGGCGCAGCGCATCCTGGGCGCTGCCGACCACGAGGTCGAGCGGCTCGGCCGCCGGAGCGGGCTCGACATCGAGATCCTCGGCGGACTCCGGTGCACCGCGCTCCTCCTCGCCGGCCGCCACGGTCGCCGCGACGGCACGGGGGCCGCCGATATACTTGTGCGCTGTCACAGGCGGTCAGTCACAGGCGTTGTCGGTCGCGGGCGTCGGTTGCGGGCCTTGGTCACAGGTGTCAGTCAGAGGTGGGAAAGCGCTCGATGCAACGCGAGGCGAATCAACAGAACCGAGACCGTTCCGGCGGCCTGCGCCGCGGCGCGTTGCTGACCGTCGCGCTGGTGGCGCTGCTGCTCACAGGCTGCGGCAGCACCCGCTTCGATAGGGATCCTACCTCCAAGTGGGATGCCGACCGGCTGTACCGCGAGGCCCAGAGCGAGCTGACCATTGCCAACTGGCAGCGCGCGCGCCAGTTGCTCGAACAGCTCGAAGCGCGCTTCCCGTTCACGCGGCATGCGCAGCAGGCACAACTGGAAATCGCCTACTCCTACTACAAGGAAGGTGAATCGGCGCAGGCCATCACCGCCGCCGAGCGGTTTCTCAAGCTCAATCCGAACCACCCCAACGCGGACTATGCGCAGTATCTGAAGGGCCTGGCGTCGTTCAACGACAACCTGGGACTGTTCGGCCGCTTCCTGGACCCGACGCAGCGCGATCCGAAGGCCATGCGCGAAGCCTTCGATACCTTCCGCGAGCTGGTGGTGCGCTGGCCCGACAGCCGCTACGCTGAGGACTCGCGCCAGCGCATGGCCTGGCTGGTCAACGCGCTGGCGCAGAGCGAGGTCAACGTCGCCCGCTACTACCTGCGGCTCGGCGCCTACGTAGCCGCGGTCCAGCGCGCCCAGGCCGCGCTGCGCGACTTTCAGGGCGCACCGGCCACTGAGGAAGCGCTGGCTGTGCTGGTCAAGGCCTACGAGGGACTGAACCTGCCGGAACTGCGCGCCGACGCCGAACGAATCCTGCAGCGCAACTTCCCCAACTCGCGCGCTCTCAGCCGCCTGTAGATCGCAGCTCTAAGCCCGCCGCGTCCGCCACGGGCGGCGCCGCAAGGAAGGCGCTCGCCTCCTGCAACTCGCGCGTGCGTGCAAACGGCGGCAGGCTCGCCAGCACAGTGCGGCCATAGGATTTCGTCAGCACTCGCTCGTCCATGAGCGCGAGCACGCCGCGGTCGCGTTCGTCCCTGATCAGCCGTCCGGCACCCTGCTTGAGCAGCGTCACCGCCAGCGGCAGCTGGTACTCGGTGAACGGATTGCGCCCGAGCGCCTTCAGGCGCCGGCTGCGCGCCTCGATGACGGGGTCATCGGGCGGCGCGAACGGCAGCTTGTCGATGATGACCAGCGACAGCGCCTCGCCGCGCACATCGATGCCCTCCCAGAAGCTGACGCTGCCCACCAGGATGGCGTTGCCGGCGCGCCGGAAGGCATCGATGAGCGCGCGGCGCGTGCTGGTGCCCTGCACCAGCAGCGGCAGTGCGTGCCCGTGGCGCTCGATCTTGCCCTGGAGCACTTGCGCCACGCGGTCGACCGCGCGCAGCGTCGAGCACAGGACGAAGGCGCGCCCGCCGCTCGCCTCGATCAACGGCCAGGCCGCGGCCGCCACCTGCTCCGGAAAGTCGGCAGCCAGCGGCGAGGGCATCGGCTGGGGCAGGTACAACAGCCCCCGGCGCGCAAAGTCAAACGGGCTGTCCCAGCGCCGCGTGGTGGCCTGCGGCAGGCCCACCTCGGCGAGGTACTCGTCGAAGCGCCCGGCCAGGGTGAGCGTGGCCGAGGTGAGGATCCAGGCCTGCGTCTGCTGCGCCCGCATGCGCGCAAACGCCTCGCCGGGCGCCAGCGGCGTGGCATGGAACTGCGCACCATGGGCGGTAGCCGCAACCCAGCGGACCCACTGCTGTGCGTCGGCATCGTCCAGTGCGTTCGGGTCGGCATCGCCGCAGAGGTCTCCCGCGGCGGCGTCATCGGGCCGCGGGCCGCTGGCAGCAACGCGCGCCGCCGCCGCGCGCCACACCCGCACCTCGCTGCGCAGCGCCTCCAGTCGCGGCGCCAGGGTATCCAGGTCGACAGACCGTCCCGCACAGGCCTGTACCGCACCGCGCAGCGCGTCCAGTCCCTGCTCCACTGCCAGCAGCCGCCCCTGCAGCGGCGCCCGCCGCGGCAGGCGGTCGAGCGCCATGCGGACATTGGGCGCCAGCCCCGCCTCCGACAGCGTGAGCCGCAGCTCGCGTGCGGCCTGGTCCAGCGCTCCGCTCAGTCGGACCCAATCGGCGCCGTCGCGCGCCTGGGCCAGCCCCGTGGCCTTGGCATCCTGGGATAGCTCGTGCAGTTGAGCCAGCGAGAAACCGCGACCGAAGAAGTCGGATGCGATCTTCGGCAGCTGGTGCGCCTCGTCGAGGATCACGGTGTCGGCGGCCGGCAAAAAGTCGCGGATGGCATCGTCGCGCAGCGCCAGATCGGCCAGGAACAGGTGGTGGTTGACCACCACGACGTCGGCCGCCAGCGCCTCCCGCCGTGCCTTCATCACGAAGCAGCCGTCGAAGCGCGGGCACTCCTGTCCCAGGCAGTTCTCGCGCGTGGAGGTGACGACCGGCCAGATGCCCGCAGTCTCCGGCAACTCTGCCAGCTCGGCGCGGTCGCCGGTGGCCGACGTGGCCGCAAAGCGCGCCACCGTGCGCAGGTGCCAGGCGTCCTGGCGCGACGGCAGCAATCCTTCGGCCTCGGCGCGCTGCAGCCGGTGCAGGCAGACGTAGTTCTGCCGTCCCTTGAGCAGCGCCAGCTTCACGGGGACGTCGAGTGCGCGCGTGACCGCCGCCAGATCCTTGCCGAAGACCTGATCCTGCAGCGCCTTGGTGCCGGTGGAGATCAGCACCTTGCCGCCGGCCAGCAACGCGGGGACCAGGTAGGCGAAGGTCTTGCCGGTGCCGGTCCCGGCCTCGGCGACCAGGGTGCCGCGCTCGGCGATGGCATCGAACACGGCCAGCGCCATGTCGCGCTGGGAGTCGCGCGCGCTGTAGCCGGCAATGGTGCCGGCGAGCGCTCCGTCCGCGGCGAAGGCCGCGGCCACCTCGGCGCGCGTCCTCGTCACCGGGTCGTCGACCGGCGGCACCACTGGCGCGGCGGGCCCCCGCGGACGTGTCATCACGCCGGAATGTCGGGCACCAGACGCATCTCCAGCAACGCGATGGTGTCCTTGATCTGCAGCTTGCGCTTCTTCAGCCGGCGCAGCCGCAGCTCGTCACTGCCGCTCTGCCCGGCCATACGACCGATGGCCTCGTCGAGGTCGCGATGCTCGATTCGCAGCTCGATCAGGCGGCGCTTGATCTCTTCGGGAGTCATGACGGCAGCGGGGTGCCGCCACGGAGTCGACACGAGAGGATGCTAGCAGCGCACAGCCACCCCCAGCGATCGCCGCACGCGGTAGCGACCTCGGGTTGTCGCAACCATGGGCTGAATCCGGCGCGGGTACTGACACTTCGAGGGATGATGTATTGCTCGATCCGTATCGTGTCCGGCACAGTGATTGGGCGTCGGCCGTCGACAGCGCCGGAATCGCAACGCGATTGGCGGCCAATTGGGCAGGCAGCGCGGCAAGACGCGCTGATAGACTCCTTTCAATGGTTCTTCTCTTCTCGTCGTGACCCTGTTCAAGGTCAGCGCCTGTACCGCAGAGCACATCGGCGATCGTCCGGAGCAGCAGGATCGCGTCGCCATCGTTACGAGCCGGCGCAACCCGGGCGCGCTGCTGGCGGTCTTGGCCGATGGCATGGGTGGGCGCACCGGTGGCCGGATGGCTGCCGATCAGGTTGTCCGCACGGCCGACAGCCTGTTCCAGGAAACCGGCGAGGCGGACAGCGCCTTGGCCCCATTGCTGCAGCAGATTGCCGCAGAGGCGCACACCGTTGTTCGTCTGACCGCCATCTCTAGCGAAAAGGAACCGCACAGCACGATGGTCGCGCTCATCGTCAAGCGCAATCATGCCGTGTGGGCCCATTCTGGGGACAGCCGCCTTTACTTCTTTCGGCGGGACCGCCTCGTGCATCGAACAGCCGATCACTCGTATGCGGCTCGGCTAGCCGCCGAAGGACGCGAGCAGGCCGCTCAAATCGCCGCTCAGAAATACCGGAACGTCGTGGTCAGTGCCCTGGGCATTGCGGGCGAGCCGCAACTCACCCTGGGAGAGGCAACCGACCTGCAGGCAGGCGACCTGTTTCTGCTTTGCAGCGACGGGCTTTGGGCCTACTTCGACGACCACGAGCTGGGTTCACTTCTGAGCAAGCTCAGCCCCCGCGAGGCCTCCGAACATCTGATCCGAATCGCCCGTGAACGCGCGCAGGGGCGCGGTGACAATCTGTCTCTGGCCATCGTCAAGCTCGAAGCTCCACAGCCGGCACCGCGCGCCTGAAGCACGCCGCGGCGGCGGGTACGTCAGTCCTTCCTGGCCGCTGCGGCACGCGCTGCAGTTTCCGCTCGCCGTTTCGACTCGGCCTCGCGCTCGGCCTGCCGGCGCGCCCTGCGCTGCTCGTTTTCGGCACGCTCCTGAGCGCGACGGGCGGCCTCCTCGCGCGCCCGCCGCTGCCGCTCCTCGAACTGCTGCACATTGCGCTGGCGCTCCAGCGCCTGCGCGGCGCGTTCGCCGGCACGGCGCTGTGACTCGGCGCTGCTCTCGGCCGCGCGGGCCTGGTTGGCGGCCGCTGCATCCGCCCGGCCCGCCGCCCTGGCGGGGTCATTCAACTCGCGCTGCCGCTGCGCGGCGGCCTCCGCCCGCTCACGCGCCGCGCGGGCCCGTTCCTCGTCCTCGCGTGCTGCCCGCTCGTGCTCGGCCCGCTGGCGGCGTCGTTCCTCGACCTCGGCCCGCCGCAGCACCTCGCCGGCCTCCACCTGAACGCGGCGTGCCTGCTGCTGCGCCAGCGCATGGCTGCGCCGCGCGTTCTCCATGCAGCGGTTGACGAAGAAGGTCCGTTCGCAGCGCGCCTGCTCCTCACGCCAGGCCTGCTCGGCCGCAATCTCGACGGCGCGCACCGCGCTGCGGGCCGCCTCGGCCTGTTCGACCGTCCGGATGCTGCCCGCCGGCCAGCTCCGCGTGATGTCCTCGGCCGTGGCGCCCACGCTGGCGTTGGCGGTCAGCACTGCGGCCAACCCACCAGCCAGCAAGACAAGCCGGAGTCGCATCAGGCCCCCTGCAGCACCGCGCGGCGCGGTGCCTCCAGGTATTCGCGACCTTGCATCTCGGTCAGCCGCGAGGCGGTGCGCACGAACTCGTTGGCCAGCGCACCGGCGGTGTAAAGCTGCTCCGGGGGCACGGCAGCCGAGACGAGCAGCTTGATGCGGTGGTCGTACAGCACGTCGATCAGCCAAGTGAAGCGGCGCGCCTCCGACGACTGTCCGGCCGACATCTGCGGCACGTTCGACAGGATCACGGTGTGGAAACGCGCTGCGATCTCGAGATAGTCGTTCTGCGAGCGCGGGCCGCCGCACAGCACGGCGAAGTCGAACCAGACGACGCCACCGGCGCGCCGCCGCGCACGGATCTGGCGCGCCTCGATCAGCAGCACCGGATCGTCGTCCTCCGCCTCGGCAATCCGCTCGAAGGCCGCGCGCAGGCGCACCTCGGCGGGCTCGCCGAGCGGGGTCAGATAGACGTCGATCCGCTCCATCGCACGCTGACGATAATCGATGCCGCCATCGACCTCGACCACGTCGAGTTCGCGTTCGATGAGTTCGATCGCCGGCAGCAGCCGGTCGCGGTGCAGGCCGTCCGGATACAGCCTGTCCGGAGCATAGTTGGACGTCATGACCAGGCCGACCCGCAGCTCGACGAGCTTCTCCAGTAGCCGGTGCAGGATCATCGCATCGGCGATGTCCGATACGTGGAACTCGTCGAAGCAGATCAGCCGGTGCCGGCGGGCGATGCGCGCAGCCACCTCGTCGAGCGGATTCTCTGTGCCGCGAACCTCCTCCAGCTCGTGGTGAACGCCGCGCATGAACTCGTGAAAGTGGACGCGCGTCTTGCGCACCAGCGGCACGCTGGCGAAGAACGCGTCCATCAGGAAGCTCTTGCCGCGCCCGACTCCACCCCACAGGTAGATCCCACGCGGTATCGGCGGGCGCCGCAGCAGCTTGGCCACGGCGTTGGAGCGCCGCGCCTTGTACCCTGCCCACTCGTCGTACAGGCGCTGCAGCCGGTCTGCTGCCGCCTGCTGGGAGGCGTCGAGCGTGTAGCCGCGCGCCTCGCGCGCCTCGCGCAGAGCCCGGGCGAAGCCCATTCGGTGCCGCCGGCCTGAGTGCGACCGCCGCTAGAGGTTGAGCGTGCGCTTGTCCACCGCCAGCGCCGCTTCCTTGGTGGCTTCGGACAGCGACGGATGCGCATGACAGATACGGGCGATGTCCTCGGCGCTCGCCTTGAACTCCATGGCCACCACCGCCTCGCTGATCAGTTCCGAAGCCATCGGACCGACGATGTGCACACCGAGTATCTCGTCGGTCTTCGCGTCGGCGAGGAACTTGACCATGCCGGTCGTGTCGCCGAGCGCGCGGGCGCGTCCGTTGGCCATGAACGGAAACGATCCGGCCTTGTAGGAGCGCCCGGACTGCTTGAGCTGCTGCTCGGTCTGGCCGACCCAGGCGATCTCGGGCGAGGTGTAGATGACCCAGGGAATGGTGTTGAAGTTGACGTGCCCGTGCTGGCCGGCAATGCGCTCGGCCACCGCCACGCCCTCCTCCTCGGCCTTGTGCGCGAGCATCGGCCCGCGCACCACGTCGCCGATGGCCCAGACGTTGGGCAGATTGGTGCGGCACGCCTCGTCCACCTTGACGTTACCGCGCTCGTCCAGTGCGAGCCCCGCGGCCTCGGCATTCAGGCCGCCGGTGTTGGGCACGCGGCCAATGGAGACGATGAGCTTGTCGACGGCCAGCGTCTGCGCCGCGCCCTTGTCATCGGTCCAATCGATGCTGACCCCCTTCTTGTCGGCCTTGACCGCCCCGATCTTCACGCCCAGATGGATCTTCAGTCCCTGCTTGGTGAAGACCTTGTGAGCCTCCTTGGCGATGGTCTCGTCGACCGCGCCGAGGAAGGCCGGTAGCGCCTCGAGGATGGTCACCTCCGCCCCGCAGCGGCGCCATACCGACCCCATCTCCAGGCCGATGACGCCGGCCCCGATCACGCCGAGCCGATTCGGCACTTCGTCCATGGCCAGCGCACCGTCGTTGGACAGGATCAGCTTCTCGTCGAACGGCGCGCCCGGAAGCGCGCGCGGACTGGAGCCGGTGGCAACGATCACGTGCTTGCCCACGAGTACCTCCTCGCTGTTGCCCGCCACCTTGACCTCGTAGCCGCCCTCCACCTTGGCGCCGAAACCGCCGCGGCCATGAAAGAAGCTGACCTTGTTCTTCTTGAAGAGGTACAGGATGCCGTCGTTGTTCTGCTTCACGACGCCGTCCTTGCGCGCCAGCATCCGGCCCACGTCCAGCTCCAGGCCCTTGATCTGGATGCCGTGGTCCTTGAAGTGCAGGCTGGCGTGCTCGTAGTTCTCGGTCGACTGCAGCAGCGCCTTGGACGGTATGCAGCCGACATTGGTGCAGGTGCCGCCCGGCGCCGGACCACCCTGCGCGTTGGTCCAGGCGTCGATGCAGGCAACCGACAGGCCAAGCTGGGCGGCGCGGATGGCGGCGATGTAGCCGCCAGGACCGGCGCCGATCACGACGACGTCGAAGTTCTTGCTCATCGGGTGTTTCCTTTGGCCGGGCGAGCGGCTCGTTCTATTCGATGGCGCGCGGCACGAAGATCCAGAGGATCAGGTACAGCAGCGCGGTGGCGCCGCCGAGAAAGAGCCCACCAACCATCAGCAGGCGCCAGATCCAGGACTCCACGCCGGTTGCCTGCGCAATGCCGCCGCAGACGCCGGCAATCCAGCGGTCGCCGTTGGACAGGCGCAACGGCTTGAGCGTCAAGGGCGCGCCGACGCCCGCCAGCAGTCCGGCCTTGGCCCGCTCGAACTCGTCCTGCGTGAGGGCCCCCTGCCGGAGCAGTTCGTGCAGCTTGGCAATCTCGTCGGCGGTACTCATCGTTGCATCAGACTTCCAGCAGCAGGCGAGCCGGGTCCTCGAGCGCCTCTTTCATGGCCACCAGCGACAGCACCGCCTCGCGGCCGTCGATGATGCGATGGTCGTACGACAGCGCCAGGTAG
>Ga0209990_10001288_pt1 | contig 21433 bp, 18 predicted proteins | sample NOAtaG_6_FD_187304 | JGI IMG/M metagenome (GOLD analysis project Ga0209990, IMG submission 187304) | Freshwater lake microbial communities from Lake Erie, under a cyanobacterial bloom - NOAA_Erie_Diel5S_2200h metaG (SPAdes) (version 2) | ecosystem: Environmental > Aquatic > Freshwater > Lake ...
CTGGCGGCTTTCTGAAAGAAGCTCAGCTTCCTTCGGCTTCCTTCGGCTTCCTTCGGCTTCCTTCGGCTTCCTTCGGCTTCCTTCGGCTTCCTTCGGCTTCCTTCGGCTTCCTTCGGAAAGCTTCATCTCTGGCGGGAAGCGAACTTGTTCCCTTCCTTCGGGAGGGCGCACGTCCTCCCGAAGGATGGGAATAAGCTTCACCTCTGGCGGGGAGGACGCCCTTTCTGACAGAAGCTCAGAAGGAAGCGAACTTGTTTCAGAAAGCCCGCGTCCTTCGGGTAGCGGGGACGGAGGTAGCCGGACGTCTTTCATAGGGAAATGGTAATCTTCGATCATCAACAGGGATGCGCTTCCTTCGATGAACGTAGGTATTCCTGGGCATTTGCATCTTTCCGAAGGAAGCCGCCAGAGCTGTAGCTTCCCGAAGGAAGGGTATATGTTCGCTTCCTTCGGAAAGCCGCCAGAGCTGAAGCTTCTTTCAGAAAGATAGCACGCAGTAAGTGATCTAAACCTAACCAAAGGGTCCGTACACGCCGTGCTTTCCACAGAAGGTTGTTGCTTCGTAAACATCCGTGAACCCCTGTAATTCGTTGGTATAAGTGCAACCAAAAGTTGGGGTTTGTTTGGCGCTACGCACCAACCTCAATTCAGTTGCTGCACCAACCTAATAATTTATTCACGAGGGGTTTACACTTCCAACGGACGCACAAAGTATGTGTGTGTGCACCATAATTGACTCGGTAGGGTCACCTCCCTCCATCTAAGAGTTCTAAATGAGCGCGCTGTGAACAAAGCCTACTTACCAGTATCCGTGCTCGCGCTGCTGCTGACGACCTCTGAAAAACGTACATTCACTGCGTTCCGATCTCCATCGTTCACTTGATGGTTATAAAACATCACCATCAAGTGCACCACCCCCTACGGGGGAGCGAGCTTACCTCTGGTCTTATTAAGCTTTCTGAAAGAAGGTCGTCTTACCCAGCTTCCCGAAGGAAGGGAACAAGTTTCACCTCTGGCGCTTCCTTCGGAAAGCGCGTCCCCCGAAGAAAGCGTATCCCTAGAGGTTACCTTAGGTTAGCTCGCCGTCCTCCCGAAAGAAGGGAGAGCTCGCCTTCCTCCCGAAGGAAGGGAGCACTGCGTGCGTACCTGAGGTTATCTGCCCCCTCTGTCTTGCGCGTCTTACCGAAGGAAGCCGCGCTTCCCGAAGGAAATACGGAGGAAGGGAAGAAGTTCAGCTTCTGACAGAAAGCCGCCAGAGGTGAAGCTTCCCGAAGGAAGCGAAAGAATTTCGCTTCCTTCGGAAAGAGAGCATGCATTGACCTTAGGCTGCGCGATCCTTTGGAAAGCCGATCGTAGATGATGGTGATGACAATCGTAGATCAAGTGACATCCCCTGTATGTAATGCACTTGATCATACAGCGTATTGGACATCATCGCAGATGTAACCTACGCATTATGTATACACATTCTTCGAAGGCGCAGCCTCTGGCAAATTCGATGAATACCACACACTACGGGCTCCATACGGGAGTGCGAGCTAGCAGCGCGAGCTTACCTCTGGGCTCCTTGTGCAACATATATGATGATGGTGATGGTGATCAAAGATCACCATAGACCCGCCTGTATCAGAGTGCCTCCTTTGGAGTCAAGTGAATAGCACACTATACTGGTGGTCTCATACGGTCCCCAAAGGTAAGCTCTGCTTCGCTTCGCTATGCGGAGCATAATAGCGTGCTCTCGGAAATAAAGTGTCAGCTAAGAAGCGGGCGCCCCCAAAGGGGGTGAGCTGGTGCTAGCCGTACCCCTCCGTCCCCCGCTTCCCTCGAATAACGTACGTCTTTCAGAGGCACGCGCTTTCTGAAAGAAGCTCGGGGTACGAAGGCGAGCAACCTCTGCGAAGTTACCACCCTTATCTACGATAAAGGTCACGCTCATAGCAGCAGGTTCTCGTAGATGAAGGTCAACCACTAACATCCGTCGTTCAGTGAACTACATCCCCTACTTTGTGCGTCCGTTGAAGGTGCGCAGCCTAGCTTGCCCTCGGCACCTCAGGTAACCAAAGGCGCGGTTGCTGTTGTCGTTCACGTACGCGGAGCACTCTTGATCGCTTTCCACTGGAAAGCATCTCCAGTCGCACAGATGCAGAGGTTTCTTCAAGACGCTCGCTCCCCAAAGGATAAGAGCTCGCACTCCCGGAGGGAGCCCGTAGGGAGTGGCTCACTTGATCGTAGATTGCCATCACCATCATTTACGATCTGCTTTACAAAGGAGTGTGCAGCCTAAGGTCTATGCGTGCTCTCTTTCCGAAGGAAGCGAAGGACGCCCTTCCCGTAGGAAGCGCCAGAGGTTCCCGAAGGAAGCAACTTTTTTCTGAACGTCCTTCGGGAAGCTTCACCTCTGGCGGCTTGATGAACTTGTTTCTGAACGTCCTTCGGAAAGCTTCACCTCTGGCGGCTTTCTGAAAGAAGCTTAACCTCTGGCGGCGTCCTCCCGAAGGAAGGGCGTCCTTCGCTTCCTTCGGCTTCCTTCGGAAAGCTTCACCTCTGGCGGGGTGGCGGCTTTCTGAAAGACGCTTCACCTCTGGCGCTTCCTTCGGAAAGCTTCACCTCTGGCGGGAAGGTAGCGAACTTGTTTCTGAACGTCCTTCGGGAAGCTTCACCTCTGGCGGCTTTCCGAAGGAAGCGAACGTCCTTCGGGAAGCTTCACCTCTGGCGGGGTGGCGGCTTTCCGAAGGACGCCGAAGGACGCCCTTCCTTCGGGAGGAAGCGAACTTGTTTTGAAAAAAGCACGTCCTTCGGCTTCCTCCCGAAGGAAGGGCGTCCTTCGCTTCCTCCCGAAGGAAGGGCGTCCTTCGGCTTCCTCCCGAAGGAAGGGCGTCCTTCGCTTCCTTCGGCTTCCTTCGGAAAGCTTCACCTCTGGCGGGGTGGCGCTTTCCGAAGGAAGCCGAAGGAAGCGAACGTCCTTCGGGAAGCTTCACCTCTGGCGGCTTCCTTCGGAAAGCTTCACCTCTGGCGGCTTCCGTCGCTGCTGCGCTTTCCTGAGTCTCCGCTCCTCTTCAAGACGTACGTTCCCCGCTTCCCGAAGGAAGGGAACTTGTTTCGCTTCCTTCGGCTTCCTTCGGAAAGCTTCACCTCTGGTGGGGTGGCGGCTTTCTGAAAGAAGCTCGGGGAACGGTGGGTGACGGACGTCTTTACGCTCGCGTAGCTTCACCTATGGCGCGAAGCAGAGCTTAAGAGGGAAGCGCATCCATAGAGGTTACCATTCCTTCGATGACTCGAGTGCTTAGCCGCGACGGAAGGACGTAAAAATGTCCTTCCCTCGCCGTCCCCCGAAGGACGTAGGGGTACCGCGTAAGTAGCACAGACGTCCGACTATCAGCGACGCTTTTTTCGCTAGATGTAACCAGAGTTTATTTGCTATATGATCAACTAGTAGGAGCTCCAGCGCTGCCATCATGATCTAGGATCATCCTCGACGATCTGCTTTCCAAAGAACCGCGTCGCACTCTTCATGGGGATCTTGGATCACCATCAAAAAGCATAAGATCGGTTCACTTCCGTTCACGACGTGCGTCCGCTGGAGTCAAGTGTATGCCATACCCTCTCCGTCTTTCGGGAAACAGAGTGCCGGTCTTCGGGTAGCCTCTACGGCGGTCTCTTGGCTGGTAGTTCACTTATGTCCGTGCCCCAAAGGAAGCGTAGACGTGCACGTCACTACGCCTGAGCTACTTGGGATTGACGTTCACTTTGTGAACTGATACTCATCGACGATCTGCTTCCCATATCGTTCACAAAGTTTACTAATGCGCTGACCTTCTTCAGCACACGCGCGTAGGCGGGTGTCGTGCCAACCGAAACGTAGCTCAAGCGTCCTTCAATAACCTTGGCATGTACCAACGCCTTTAAGCTCGGCTACGCGCCAGAGGTGAAGCTACGCGAGCGTAAGATGGTGCAGACTTTGACACAGCCAGTGATCCCAAACTCTACCACTGTATCCTCTGGGTGGTTTGAGCAGACTACGTTCACTCACAGGTAGATTGGAGGCTATGGTTACTCCCTCGCCGGGTTTATGAATGACGCCTTTCCTTCGGAAGGAAGCTCAACTTCGCGCCAGAGGTAAAGCTACGAGAGCGTAAGGACGTCTTTGATAAACTGACGTATCTTGGAGGGGCACCAAAGATTTCCATCTTAAGAGAACGCGAAACCTCTACACTCCCGCAGGTTTATGAAAGATCTGAAAGAACGCGCGTCTATTCTTCCTTTGCGAATCAGGCTGCACGTGATTTCCGAAAAAAGCTCAGCGTAGCCCACTTAGCATCATCGTGCACCGCGCTCTATCTACCCAAAGGTTGAAGGTGCTCGCAGATCACCATCCGTCTTTAAGCGAGCGTGCTCTCCGAAGGACGGCCTAATGCAAGAAGGTCCGTCCTTTAGTGAGCACGCTGAGCTTCGCCTGTGTGAGCATCCGCCAGTCCCTCTCCGCTTCCCCGAAGGCTGTAGGGGGCAGCGGCATTCCTAAGGAAGAGCGTCTTTCCGAAGGAAGAGCGTGCGGGTGCACCGTACCTTATGCTCCTTGAGCTTAGGCTGCGCGATCCTTTGGAAAGCAGATCGACGTTTTGCTTTCCAAAGTACCGCGTAGCACTCTTCATGGTGATCTTCGATCACCATCAATAAGCATAAGATCAATTGGTGCTACGCGTATCCTCTGGTAACCTCTGGGTGCTTTATGAAAAATGGCCGTGCTGGTTTCCGAAGGACGTCGAAGGACGCCCTTCCTTCGGGAGGACGCCGATGGACGCCGATAAACGCCGATGGACGCCGATTGACGCCCTTTATGAAAGAAGCTCAGGAGGACGCCATTTATGAAAGAAGCTCAGGAGGACGCCCTTTCTGTAAGAAGCTCAGGAGGACGCCCTTCCCTAAGGAAGCGCCAGAGGTTCAACTTCGGCTTTCTGAACGTCCTTCGGGAAGCTTCACCTCTGGCGGCTTCCTTCGGGAAGCTTCACCTCTAGCGGGGAGGACGCCCTTCCCGAAGGAAGCGCCAGAGGTTCCCGAAGGAAGCAACTTGTTTCTGAACGTCCTTCGGGAAGCTTCACCTCTGGCGGCTTTCCGAAGGAAGCGAACGTCCTTCGGGAAGCTTCACCTCTGGCGGCTTCCTTCGGAAAGCTTCACCTCTGGCGCTTCCTTCGGAAAGACGCGCGTAGCTCCCCTTGATCTTAGGCTGCGCGATCCTTTGGAATGCAGATTGACGATCTGCTTTCCAAAGGCCAGCTAAGCAGAAGATCAAGGAGCACCGCGTAGCACGCAGTGACCATCATCTACGATGATGGTGATGGCAATCTACGATCAAGTGTAATACGCACCTTATGCTTCTTGATGGTGATCCAAGATCACCATGAAGAGTGCTACGCGGTGCTTCTCTTACCAAGAAAAGGGCAGCCGCCACGCCTCCTTACTACGAAGGACGTCTAACCGATGGCGTCTTGAAGAGAAAGACCTAGCAGCTGCTCACACCTAACTCCGGTAACCGGAGGGGATAAGCCACTACGTTCTTAGAGCAACGGGCCGCGATTCTACGTCTGTGCAAGCTGGGAGGCCTTCCCTCCTCAATACGGAAGTGCGGCTCGGCAGGTCGTAGCCGACCTCCGAAGCTGGTTGGCTTTCCTTGGTCGGCGCAGCACTCTCTTTCTGAACGTCCTTCGGGAAGCTTCACCTCTGGCGGCTTTACGAAGGAAGCGCCAGAGGTTCCCGAAGGAAGCAACTTTTTTCTGAACGTCCTTCGGGAAGCTTCACCTCTGGCGGCTTCCTCCCGAAGGAAGGGCGTCCTTCGCTTCCTCCCGAAGGAAGGGCGTCCTTCGCTTCCTTCGGGAAGCTTCACCTCTGGCGGCTTTCTGAAAGAAGCTCGGGAAGACGGCCTTCTTTCAGAAGCACTCTTCATGGTGATCTTGGATCACCATCAAGAAGCAGAATAAGCACGAAGAAGCATAAGGTACGTAGCACCTGCACTATGAACGTAGGCTTAGTGCAATTACTGCGTGCTACGCGGTCATTCGCAGACGAGCGTCTTTCCGAAGGAAGCGAGTCAGTGAACTGACCCTCATCGTAGATGATGGTGAACTTTGAACCACGCGTACGTCGACGTCAGCACTCTTGATGGTGAGCTTTGATCACCATCAACAATCATCAGATGCACGCTCTTCCTTCGGAAAGACAAGAAGCCGCGTCAGATTGCGCTGTAGTTAGGTTGTCTCTGAACGACGTCCGTCTTCCGGAAAAGAAGGGCGTATTTTTAAAGGTGATCGGCGTCGCTGCGACGCTTTCCTATATCTACAAAGCTGATTCGCTTTCCTTGGTCCGCGTGGATGGTGATCAAAGATCACCATCCACGCGTACGTGAACGTCAGCACTCCTTGACCATCAATGTCAATCTGCTTTCCAAGGGATGGCGATCAACAAGCATATGGTGCGTAGCACCAGCACGCTCGTAAAGACAGCGTAGTACTCTTCATGGTGATCGAAGATCACCATAAAAAAGCATAAGGTGCGGATCACCCGCACTCTGAAAGATAAGCAGCATCGCGTAGCACTCTTCAGGGTGATCTTGGATCATCCTCAAAAAGCATAAGGTGCGTATCACCCGCACTCTGAAAGATAAGCAGCACCGCGTAGCACTCTTCAGGGTTATCTAGGTTCACCCTCAAAAAGCATAAGGTGCGAAGCACCTGCACCCATAGGATACAATTAGTTCAATTACTGCGTGCATTCTGAAAGCCGCCAGAGGTTACCAGAGATTAGCCGGGCCCCTCCGTCTTACCGAGAGCGGGTTGACTCCTACTGACGCACTCTATACCTTCGGCTTCCTTCGGAAAGACGTGCGATACCCTCTCCGTCCTTTCCGTCCTTCGGGGAACGGAGGGGCACGGACGTAAGTGAACCACCAGCTATGGGCTCTTTACGGGCTCCCTACGGTAGTGCGAGCACGCCATGTAGTTTTTTTCTTCCGTCCTTCGGGGACGGCCAGAGGTGTAGCTAACCTCTGGGGTTGTTGATGGGGATCGAATATAACCATGAAGAGTGCTGACGTTCACGTCCGCGTAGCACCTATAATCACCCAGAGGATACCAGGGGATGCGCCGTCCCTGAAGGACGGGCTTTTTTCAGAAAGCACGCATTGACTCCAACGGACGTACTCGCTTTCTCGGCGTCCTTCGGCTTCCATCGGAAAGCTTCACCTCTGGCGGCTTCCCTAAGGAAGGGAAGAAGCTTCACCTCTGGCGCTTTCCGAAGGAAGCCGCCACCCCGCCAGAGGTGAAGCTTCCCGAAGGAAGCCGAAGGACGCCGCCAGAGGTGAAGCTTCCCGAAGGAAGCGAAGGACGCCCTTCCTTCGGGAGGACGCCGCCAGAGGTTAAGCTTCTTTCAGAAAGCCGAAGGACGCGCTTTTTTCAAAACAAGTTCAGAAAGCCGAAGGACGCGCTTTTTTCAAAACAAGTTCGCTTCCTTCGGCTTCCTTCGTAAAGCCGCCAGAGGTGAAGCTTCCCGAAGGACGTTCAGAAAGCCGACGGAAAGACGCGCGCAGCAATCTTCATGGTGATCTTGGATCACCATCAAGAATAACCGCGTAGCACGCAGTGCCCATCATCGTAGATGCTGGTAATGGCAAGCTACGATCAAGTGTACACATACTGCTTAGGTCACCATCATCTTCGATGATGTCAACTACGATCAAGTGTATCACATACTGCGTATGTCATACGCAGTATGTGTACTGACCATCATCGTAGATGTTGGTGATCTTTGATCACCCTCCAAGGGAACGTGAACGTTTGCACCCCTTGACCATCAGCGTCGATCTGCTTTCCAAAGGATCGCGCAGCATAAGATCAAGGTGCATAAGGTGCGTAGCACCTGCATTCTGAAATACAGCGTAGCACTCTTCATGGTGATCTTGGATCACCATCAACAAGCAGTAGGTGCGGAGCACCATCACGCGCTTCCTACACTGCAACGCTTTACTGAGTTGACGTTCCCCGAAGGACGGAGTGCGCTGCAGCTTGGGCGTTTTTAATTAAGCTCTGATTCGCGCCAGAGGTGAAGCTACGCGAGCGTAAGGAGGGCGTTTCTGGGATCATCATCGACGGCCTGCTTTCCAAAGGACGGCAGATATCGATACCAAGTTGATGCCTGAGGTTAGACGTGTGTTGACAAAGTAAGTACGTAAACTGACTCCCGAGCGCGTACACACAGTGAACAGCACCCCCGAAGGGGGTGGCTGCCAGAAGCTGACATTATTAGGTGTGCCTCTGCACAGAGGTAAGTCGTGGCCGAGAGTACGCGTTCTTTCTTGATGATGATCGAAGATCACCCTACGTCTTGCGTAGAGCGTCCTTTTCATAGGACGGCCTTGTTTCTGACATAGACGATGAGGGTGTACCCAAGGCATGGTCCGTGCCGCAAAGCACCAGAGCAGCTGAGGTGCACCTATGGTGTCCGTTGCGACTGTGCAAAGCGTCTAGGTGGCGTCCATCAGCTTTTGGCAAAAGATACAGCAGCTATTATCTTTAGATCCACTTTGTGGATGCAATCGAATATTGTGTAGTGCCGAACGTCGTCTACTGAAATAACCTCGTGCTATCTGTAGCTTGGTCGCTGAAAGACAGCTCCCTCCCTTTGTAGAGGTGCTCTTTCAGATTGCGCGCACCCCCATAGGGGGTGTTTAGGTTAGGCGTAGACACTCGGCGTAGCAGATTACGCCCATAGGCGCAGCCTGATCCTCGGCATTTGTATGATCACTCCGTTCACAGGAAGGCGTGCGCTGTTATTCGCCGAAGGACAGTAGTTTACGTACGTTTCACAAAGTGAACGTTTCCGAAAAAAAGACCTGGCGTTGCTATGTCTTTTTTTCGTAGCAGATCTAAGACAGAATCTATTAGCTAAGCTCTCTCGAATAACGCGCGTTCTTCAAAGGTGCAAAGCAGCTAGATGGAGGCATTCGTCAACATTTAGTTGCGATCTTCATCGACTAGGTTCAATCTCTCTTTAGCAATACAGCGTATTTACGCTCGCGTAGCGTCACCTCTGGCGCTTTCCGAAGGAAGCATACAAAGAATGGACCAACGCAGTCTGTGCTTCCTTCGGAAAGCGCCAGAGGTGACGCTACGCGAGCGTTATTACAAAAATAGATTCGGGTTCCTTTATGGCAATCGTAGATTGCCATCACCCTCATCTACCATGATTGTCAGTTCACGTACTGCGTGCTTTCTGATATACGGCAAGACGCAACTGCCCTGGAATACCTCCGTTACCCGCATTCCTAAGGAAGCGAACTTGTTTCGCTACCTTCGGGAAGCCCGCGTCCCCCGCCAGAGGTGAAGCTTCCCGAAGGTAGCGAATCAAGTTCAGAAAGCGCATCCTTAGAGATAACCATAGGAGAGCCCCCCCCCGTATTGCATAGCTTGGGCGTCTTTCCGAAGGAAGAGCGTCTGTCATAAACCTATGGGCGCCTTGATGGTGATCGAAGATCACCATCAAGGAGCACCGCGTAGCACGCAGTGACTCCAACGGACGCACTCTCTTCCTTCGGAAAGACGCAACTGCCGTGGAACACCTCCGTTCGTCTACGTTCCCCGAAGGTAGCGCGGGACGCGCTTTACGAAGGAAGCGCCAGAGGTTCCCGAAGGAAGCAACTTGTTTCTGAACGTCCTTCGGGAAGCTTCACCTCTGGCGGCTTTCCGAAGGAAGCGCCAGAGGTTCCCGAAGGAAGCAACTTGTTTTGAAAAAAGCGCGTCCTTCGGCTTTCTGAAAGAAGCTTAACCTCTGGCGGCGTCCTTCGGAAAGCTTCACCTCTGGCGGCTTTCCGAAGGAAGCGCCAGAGGTTCCCGAAGGAAGCAACTTGTTTTGAAAAAAGCGCGTCCTTCGGCGTTCTGAAAGAAGCTACACCTCTGGCGGCTTTCTGAACGTCCTTCGGGAAGCTTCACCTCTGGCGGCGTCCTTCGGCGTCCTCCCGAAGGAAGGGCGTCCTTCGGCGTCCTCCCGAAGGAAGGGCGTCCTTCGCTTCCTTCGGCGTCCTTCGGAAAGCTTCACCTCTGGCGGGGTGGCGGCTTTCCTAAGGAAGCCGAAGGAAGCGAACTTGTTTTGAAAAAAGCGCGTCCTCCCGAAGGAAGGGCGTCCTTCGGCTTCCTTCGGGAAGCTTCACCTCTGGCGGCTTCCTTCGGGAAGCTTCACCTCTGGCGGGCTTCTTTCAGAAAGCGCATCCCAATAGGTTACCCTTCCCTCTTCAAGACGTCCGTCACCCGCGTCCCTCTTCAAGACGTACGTTCCCCGCTTTCCGGCTTCCTTCGGAAAGCGCCAGAGGTGAAGCTTCTTCCCTTCCTTCGGGAAGCTTCACCTCTGGCGATTTCTTCGGGAGGACGCACGTCCTTCGGCTTCCTTCTGAAAGAAGGGCGTCCTTTGGAAAGCGCCAGAGGTGAGGCTTCTTCCCTTCCTTCGAGAAGCGGGGAACGTACGTCTTGAAGAGGAACGTAGGACGGTTACGCTTGGATGGTGATCAAAGAACACCATCACCATCATCTACGATTATGGTCAGCACCCTAGCGGGTTAACGAAGATCACCATCAAGGCGCCCATAGGTTTATGAAAGAAGCTCTTCCTTCGGAAAGACGCTCTTCCTTCGGAAAGATGCCCGCTCTCTTTTTCTGAAATAAGCTAGGTAAGCTCTGCTTCGCGCCAGAGCTGAAGCTACGCGAGCGTAAGACGGAGGACGGATTATAACGGACGGCTAACCTGTGGTGGGGATTGGCAAAGCCAATCCCCTACCTCTGGTTACCTCTAGGTATGCGCTTCCTTCGAATAACGGAGGTCTTCCCAGGCAGTTGCGTCTTTCCGAAGGAAGCGCCAGAGGTGAAGCTTCCTGAAGGAAGCGAAGGACGCCCTTCCTTCGAGAGGAAGCCGAAGGACGCGCTTTTTTCAAAACAAGTTGCTTCCTTCGGGAACCTCTGGCGCTTCCTTCGGAAAGCCGCCAGAGGTGAAGCTTCCCGAAGGACGTTCAGTAACAAGTTTCACCTCCGGCGCTTTCTGAAAGAAGCTCGGAAAGAGAGCAAGCATTGACCTTATGCTGCGCGATCCTTTGGAAAGCAGTTCGTATATGATGGTGATGGCAATCTACGATTGCCCTCAAGTGAACTACACGGACGTGCGCATAAAGAGAACGTAGGTTTTTGGGCAATGTCGTGTTTTACGGACAGTGACGTCGTGAACTAAGCTCTGCTTCGCGCCAGAAGTGAAGCTACGCGAGCGTAACTACGGGTGAATCCAACATATATTAACCGACAAGGGCCTAGATCAACCATGCAGGGGGTGCGTTCGTACTGTTCGCTGATTATTATGCGCGCAGTGCTCGGCATGAATCCAGAGGTTGGTTCACGTGCTCACTGAAAGACTGCCATCGCTGCTATGCTTTCCTTAGGTCTCCGTCCGCTTTTTTTTGGTCTCCGTCCTCCGATGACCGAAGGGTTACGGTTCATCATACAAGGTTAGGTTGTATCTTTGAGTAACATGTGATTGGATTCAAATTTGTCGTTGCTTACGCTCGCGTAGCTTCACCTAGGGCGCGAAGCATAGCTTAGTTACAGAAAAATGACCTAGCCTTGAAGACCGTAGCCACCCCCCCAAGGGGGTGCGAGCTTTATGAAATAACATGACGGGCTCTGTCTTTCATAGAGCGAGCCAAGCCCTTCGGGGCTTCTGTTAACTGAGTGAACGAGCATGGTAATATTCCATCAATGTCCTTAGGTAGGGTGACTCCAACGGACGCATGTCTGCGAAGCCCATAGGTTTCTTCAAGATCTTCAAGACGCTCGCTCCCCAAAGGATAAGAGCTCGCACTCCCGTACGGAGCCCGTAGGATGCCCGTAGTGAGCCCATAGTGAGCCCGTAGGGGGTGGTGCACTTTATGGAAATCGTAGATAGCCATTACCCTCATTTACGATTAGGGTCACTGCATGCTTCACGGTGCCCCGAAGGAAGCGCACACGTGCGTCCGTTGGGGTCAACCTGCTCTCTCTTCCTTCGGGGGACGCGCATCCTTCGGGGAAAGGACGTCTTTCAGAGGGAAGGGTTACCTCTTGAATGGGGAGCTTCGATCACCATCAAAGATGCGCTTCCCCCGCGTCCTCCGGGCTTATTTCAGAAAGCAGGGATCGGAGGCATTCCAAGGCAGTTGCATCTTTCCGAAGGAAGCCCAGCTTCCCGAAGGAAGGGAACAAGTTCGCTTCCCGAAGGAAGGGAAGACGCTTCACCTCTGGCGCTTTCCGAAGGAAGCCGGAAAGCGGGTAACGTACGTCTTTAACGGAGTGCGCATCAGCTAGGTAGCCGCCACCCCGCCAGAGGTGAAGCTTTCCGAAGGAAGCCGCCAGAGGTTAAGCTTCTTTCAGAAAGCCGAAGGAACAAGTTCAGCTTCTTCCCTTCCTTCGGGAGGACGCACGTCCCCCGCCAGAGGTGAAGCGTCTTTCAGAAAGCCGCCACCCCGCTAGAGGTGAAGCTTTCCGAAGGAAGCCGAAAGAAGCGAAACAAGTTCGCTTCCTTCGGAAAGCCGACAGAGGTGAAGCTTCCCGAAGGACGTTCAGAAACAAGTTGCTTCCTTCGGGAACCTCTGGCGCTTCCATCGGGTAGCGAGCACGCAGTGACCTTCATAGTAGCTGATCTGTTGTCAATCTTAAATCTATGTGCAACAGGTCATCAATTTCCTAAGTATGCACGACTCTTGCATGGACCCCAAAGGTGACCCCCCCCTGAGACGCCGATCGGATCTAGCAGCACATTCGGTCGGGGAGCAGGGACAGACGTTGCCCAAAGTACGCCGAAATCCCTTGATCCTAACATAAGCAGCTCATTCCAAGAGATGCCGTATAGTTCACTAAGCTCTGCTTCGCGCCAGAGCTGAAGCTACGCGAGCGTAACTGCGTTCTTTCTGAATGACGCAACTGCCCTGAACTACTTCCGTTTCCCGCGGAGAGGGAAGCGCATTCCTAGAGGTTACCATAGGTAGGGGATTGGCTTTGCCAATCACCACCACAGGTAAGCCGCCCCTCTGAAAGACGTACGTCCTTCTGAAAGACGTACGTCCCTCGGGGGAGGTAGGGGTACGGAGAGGGGCGGAGGAGTACGTAGGAAGGAGTACTACAGCCTTGGGGGGACGGAGGTATTCCAAGGCCGTAGCGTCTTTAACCAAGTTACGCTCGCGTAGCTTCAGCTCTGGCGCGAAGCAGAGCTTAGTGAAATACACAGACCAAGTCGGCGCAGCCGCAGGTAAATACGCTGTTCTTTCTTTTGACCATCATCTACGATGATGGTGATCTTTGTTCACCATCAACGAACGTCTTTCTGTGCCTAAAGCAGGACGATCAGTGCGTATCCACTGCAAGCATAAGGCAGAACCCTACGTTTACCGACATAAAGAAGAGTCGTGCGGCATTCGTTACGCTCAACAACAGGCCGAGCCCTTGGGTGTCTTTCAGTAGACTCCACACTTGACGAAGGATATCGAGCTTCTTACATAAAGCATCGACCACACCAACAACAGGGGCATCTGCGGAACGCCCACTTTGCTGTTGGACGGACGATATGTCCGAGCTCACCAATCTAGAATTCCGGATTGAAATTCATAAATCAAGCCTATTGCCAATATAAATAAAAAGCCGCATCCACTAAAAAAAGGCCATAGGTTAATCAGCGTTTGATCCAGTAAGACAGTAACCCAAGGAAACAACAAGATTATTTCCACATCAAAAATAATAAATAAAATTGCCACTTGAAAAAATTGAATATCGACTTTAGCACGACTATCATCAAAAGGATCAAACCCACACTCATATATCGACGTTTTCTGCAAGTCGTGAATTCTTGTACTTGTGGAAAGAATGTAAGCTGCCGCAAACAGCAAGAAGCCAACAAACATACTTGTAAAAAAATACACTGCTAATATTTGATAATCGGTTGTGTACGTAGACGAAACCCAAGTGCGATAGGACAACACGATATTACTGCTCTTTTTTTGTAAAAATGTGCATAAACGTACACACTCTTCTCTTTAGTGGGCTGCGTCTTCCTTACGCTCGCGTAGCTTCAGCTCTGGAGCGAAGCAGAGCTTAAGGAAGAGCGTCTTTATGCTGCTTCGCATGATAAAAAGACATCGCATGAAAAAAAGACATCGCATGCTTCGCAAACCAAGTTTTTGCTCACCTTATACAACGTATTTGCCTACGGCTCCGCCGACGTAGTATGTGTAACCATAAGATACGATGAGGGTGCTTCGCTTCGAACATCCCACCGCAGGTAGTAGGGACGCGCCTAATGTTGTGCGAAGCACAGCCAACCGCAGGTTACGCGCACTGAAGCAACAACTAAGATGAGGGTCAGAGACGACCGTCGCGGATTTCTGAAAGAACGATTGCCTTGGTCTCGGAAAGACACCCTTCTTTACGAAATAGGCTTAGCTTTCTATGGTCTCCGAGGCACTGCGTAGCTTAAGGTGCGTAGCACCTGCACGGACTTGTTTTGCTTCCTTCGGAAAGCACTGCGAAGCCCTCTTCATGGTGATCTTGGATCACCATCAAGAAGCATAATAAGCACGGCCTTGTATCGCTTCCTTCGGATAGCACCGCATAGCTCCCCTTGACCATCAGCGTGGATTTTGATCAAGGAGCACAAGAAAAACTGCTAAGCCTAAGAAGCACCCGCTCTCTTTTACTTCGGGAAGACGGAGTAAGGATACGCGCGTATTTCCGAAGGAAGCCGCCCGAGGTGAAGCTTCTTTCTGAAAGAAGAAGGTCGCCCTTCCTTGGGAAGGAATCCGCCACCCCGCCAGAGGTGAAGCTTCCCGAAGGAAGCCGAAGGACGCGCTTTTTTCAAAACAAGTTCAGATAGAGAACACTCTTCATGGTGATCTTCGATCACCATGAAAAAGCCTAAGGTGCGTAGCACCAGCACTAGCTTCCTTCGGGAAGACGCAGATGATGATGGTGATCTTCGATCACCATGAAAGGCCTTGTTTCATAAAGCCCAGAGGTTAGCTTCACCTCTGTCCGTCCGTCCTTACGCTCGCGTAGCTGCACCTCTGGCGCGAAGCAGAGCTTAGGAAAGACATGGGGATCTCGCACTCCCGTAGGGTGCCCGTAGGGAGCCCGTAGAGAGCCCGTAGAGAGCCCGTAGAGAGCCCGTAGGGAGCCCGTAGTGAGCCCGTAGGGGGTGGTATTCCTCGAATTTGCTAGCGGCTGCGCCTTCGAAGAATGTGTACACATCCAGGATATGCTCCGCATAGCGAAGCGAAGCAGAGCTTACTGGATGTCAAATACGATCAAGTGTCCTACAGTGTATACAATCTTCGATTGTAAATACTTACTGAGTAGGTCACTTGATCGTATATTGCCATTACCATGATATACAATCTGCTTTCCAAAAGACCGAGCTGCATAAGGTAAATGCGTGATCTGCAAGCCCGGATCCTTTCTACGTCTTGCGCGTCTTCCCGAAGGACGCCCTTCCCGCCAGAGGTGAAGCTTCTTCCTTTCCTTCGGGAGGACGCACGTCCCCCGCCAGAGGTGAAGCTTACCGAAGGAAGCCGAAGGAAGCCGAGCTTCTTTCAGAAAGCCGCCAGAGGTGAAGCTTCCCGAAGGACGTTCGCTTCCTTCGGAAAGCGCCACCCCGCCAGAGGTGAAGCTTCCCGAAGGAAGCCGAAGGACGCCGCCAGAGGTGAAGCTTCCCGAAGGAAGCGAAGGACGCCCTTCCTTCGGGAGGACGCCGAAGGACGCCCTTCCTTCGGGAGGACGCCGAAGGACGCCGAGCTTCTTTCAGAAAGCCGAAGGACGCGCTTTTTTCAAAACAAGTTCAGAAAGCCGAAGGACGTGCTTTTTTCAAAACAAGTTGCTTCCTTCGGGAACCTCTGGCGCTTCCTTCGGAAAGCCACCACCCCGCCAGAGGTGAAGCTTCCCGAAGGAAGCGAAGGACGCCCTTCCTTCGGGAGGAAGCGAAGGACGCCCTTCCTTCGGGAGGAAGCCGAAGGACGTGCTTTTTTCAAAACAAGTTGCTTCCTTCGGGAACCTCTGGCGCTTCCTTCGGAAAGCCGCCAGAGGTGAAGCTTCCCGAAGGACGTTCAGAAAAAAGTTGCTTCCTTCGGGAACCTCTGGCGCTTCCTTCGGAAAGCGCGTCCTTCGGGGGACGCGCTTCGGGAAGCGAACTTGTTTGAGAAAGCTCGAGAGGAAGAGAGAGCGGGTAGACTCCAACGGTCGCACACTATTCCTTGGGAAAGACGGCCTTATTTCGGAAAGCACCACGCGTCTTGAAGAGCACGCAGTAAGTGAACTTACCTATGGGCTTGAGGCCGTCTTCCCGAGCTTCTTTCAGAAAGCCGCCAGAGGTGAAGCTTCCCGAAGGATGGGAACAAGTTCGCTTCCTTCGGGAAGCTTCACCTCTGGCGGGGGACGTGCGTCCTCCCGAAAGAAGGGAAGAAGCTTCACCTCTGGCGCTTCCTTCGGAAAGAGAGTGCGTCCTTTGGAGTCTACCCACTCTCTCTTTCTGAAAGAAGCTCGGTAAGCTCTGCTTCGCGCCCGAGGTGAAGCTACGCGAGCGTAAGACGTAGGAAGGTTACGCGTAGCAGCAAGGGAGCCCAAGGACTGCGTAGCCGCGACGGCCCTCGTAGATGAAGGGCAAAGGTCACGGTCGCTATCCGATGGATTGAAGAAAGACCTTCTTCCAGAAAGCACTAGCTCTTTCATACAGATAACCGAACCTTACCTCATGAGTTTCTGTCATAAATCCCAACCTTAGGCGGACGGGCTTACCCCGCTTTCTGAAAGAAGCCCGCGTCCCCCCCCAGAGGTGAAGCTTTCCGAAGGAAGCCAAAGGAACAAGTTTCACCTCTGGCGCTTCCTTCGGAAAGCGCGTCCCCCGCCAGAGGTGAAGCTTTCCGAAGGAAGCCGCCAGAGGTGAAGCTTCTTTCAGAAAGCCGCCAGAGGTGAAGCTTCCCGAAGGACGTTCAGAAAAAAGTTGCTTCCTTCGGGAACCTCTGGCGCTTCCTTCGGAAAGCGCGTCCTTCGGGGGACGCGGGCTTCTTTCAGGAAGCGGGTGATGCGGGGAACGTACGTCTTGAAGAGAAACGTACGTCTTGAAGAGGGACGGCGGGAGTACGAGCTGCCTGTGGAACGACGCCGCTCTTCAGCTAGACTTGCACGAACTTGGTCCAACGTAAGCATAGACCACCGTCCTTCGTAAATCATCGATTTCCAAAGGACGTACAATCGAAGATTTACGAAAAACGGTAGTCCAACCAAGGGCAAACTTGAGGCGCATTCACTGCAGGTTTAAGTTCACGTGTGCGAAGCATAAGAAGCTATGCGTAAGCTCGGCGGTCCGTCTGAAAGCACACAGTAAGTGAACTCCATGGACACTTTAAGGTGCCAACGTTGCCTTTGTGTACGAATGCACATGCACCCTCATCGACGCTCTGCTTTCCAAAGGATGGCGATCAAACTCGCATCATAATACCTAAGTGATGTCCAACGCAGTAAGCTCTGCTTCGCGCCAGAGGTGAAGCTACGCGAGCGTAAGCACGATCACCTAGGATGAACGTCATATCGCTATTGGATTACACATACTACGTATGCAAATACGTTGTATAACGAGTTTACTTGGGAAAGTCGGGGAGCTTTATACAACGTATTTGCATACGTAGTATGTGTAATCGATTCATTGGGAGTTCACCGTACGATGGAACCCTACCGAACTAGGTTCTGCATGACGTAACACTAACGCTAACGCAATTGCAGAATCCGCGGCCAATAGCACTAACAAAAATAAGCCCATGACCGAACCTTGTATCGAGTCGTACAAGAAAGAACAAGTTAAAAATATAATAAAAACGGACAAAAATGCTACTTCTAAACAGATGAAGATTAAAAAATAGAACGGGGTACCTCCTGTTAATCCACTGGACTTGTGCATATTAAGGGTCCGAGTCAATATAGAACTTTTTCTTCGTCCCTCTGGGCTCAAATGGTGTGACCCCACGCTAGCTTCGAGCATCACCTCCTTGTTGACCGTGGATTGTCCAGTTTTCGGAAAGACGCGCTTACTTGGGTATTCAGGCTCGCTCACCGGTGATACAGAAGAACCGTTATTGGTGATTCGGTGACATTGAGCGCCAAGCTCACGTTGACGCGCAGTATACGAAACTCCATGCAAATTTACCTTAGGCTTTTCAGAACGCCAAAGCAATGAATATTGTTCTGAGGTGCCTAAAAATAACCCAAACATCGCAAAAATAAAGATTAAATTGGCAATTAAGAATAAGTTATATAAATACATCAGTGAATTTATGGAGAGCAACTGCGCAGGTGGGGGATCTGTGATCCCACGCACGGTGTGGGAGGACCTGCCATTTTAAAACAACAAACCGAAAGCCCGACCTCACCTGACGTTCACTTCCGCGTAGCCCAGAGGTTTCTGAAAGATCTTCAAGACGCAAATGCCTCGCGCTTCCTTCGGGGGACGCGCTTTCCGAAGGAAGCGCCAGAGGGTCAACTTTTTTCTGAACGACCTTCGGGAAGCTTCACCTCTGGCGGCTTTCCGAAGGAAGCGAACGTCCTTCGGGAAGCTTCACCTCTGGCGGCTTTCCGAAGGAAGCCGAAGGAAGCCGAAGGAAGCGAACTTGTTTTGAAAAAAGCGCGTCCTTCGGCTATCTGAACTTGTTTTGAAAAAAGCGCGTCCTCCCGAAGGAAGGGCGTCCTTCGGGAAGCTTCACCTCTGGCGGCTTTCCGAAGGAAGCGCCAGAGGTTCCCGAAGGAAGCAACTTGTTTTGAAAAAAGCGCGTCCTTCGGAGTCCTTCGGGAAGCTTCACCTCTGGCGGCTTTCCGAAGGAAGCGAACTTGTTTCCGTCCTTCGGCTTCCTCCCGAAGGAAGGGCGTCCTTCGGCGTCCTCCCGAAGGAAGGGCGTCCTTCGCTTCCTTCGGGAAGCTTCACCTCTGGCGGGGTAGCGGCTTTCCGAAGGAAGCGAACGTCCTTCGTGAAGCTTCACCTCTGGCGGCGTCCTTCGGCTTCCTTCGGGAAGCTTCACCTCTGGCGGGATAGCGGTTTTCCGAAGGAAGCGCCAGAGGTTCCCGAAGGAAGCAACTTTTTTCTGAACGTCCTTCGGGAAGCTTCACCTCTGGCGGCTTTCCGAAGGAAGCGAACTTGTTTCCGTCCTTCGGCTTCCTCCCGAAGGAAGGGCGTCCTTCGCTTCCTTCGGCTTCCTTCGGAAAGCTTCACCTCTGGCGGGGTGGCGCTTCCTTCGGAAAGCTTCACCTCTGGCGGCTTTCCGAAGGAAGCCGAAGGAAGCGAACTTGTTTTGAAAAAAGCGCGTCCTTCGGCTTTCTGAACGTCCTTCGGGAAGCTTCACCTCTGGCGGCTTTCTGAACTTGTTTTGAAAAAAGCGCGTCCTCCCGAAGGAAGGGCGTCCTTCGGGAAGCTTCACCTCTGGCGCTTCCTTCGGAAAGCTTCACCTCTGGCGGGGTGGCGCTTTCTGAAAGAAGCTCGGCTTCCTTCGGCTTCCTTCGGTAAGCTTCACCTCTGGCGGGGGACGTGCGTCCTCCCGAAGGAAGGGAAGAAGCTTCACCTCTGGCGGGAAGGGCGTCCTTCGCTTCCTTCGCTTTCTGAAAGAAGCTTCACCTCTGGCGCTTCCTTCCGAAGGAAGGGCGTCCTCCCGCCAGAGGTGAAGCTTCCCGAAGGAAGCGAAACAAGTTCGCTTCCTTCGGGAAGGGCGTCCTTCGCTTCCTTCGGCTTTCTGAACGTCCTTCGGGAAGCTTCACCTCTGGCGGCTTCCTTCGGAAAGCGGGGAACGGAGGTATTCCTTGGCAGTTGCGTCTTGAAGAGCGCGCATTGACCATCATCTTAGATGATGGGGATGGCTATCGTATATCAAGTGTACACAATCTTGGATTGTACGTCTTTTGGAAATCGAAGATTACGGATGTGTGATCATTACACGTACGTAAGTTATTCGTCCAAATCACAATGTAATTGTGTACGCCATCCAGGCAATGTCTAGAATGAACTCACTTTACACTCGCGTAGCTTCACCTCTGGCGCGAAGCTGAGCTTACCAACGGGCGCATGGGCGTACTTACGTTCAATGCGTGCATATAGGCATCAAGATCTGCGAAGCAGGTTATCTACGATTAGGTTACGCCAATCTTTGGGGTGATTTCTGTACGCCGGCGGCGCCGCTGCAGTCTGCTCAGAACTAACGTCTTTCTGTGCTGAAGGCAGGACGTTCGTAGCAGAGCTAATCTATGAGCATTCACGCACGTCCTTCGGGAACCTAGCCCCCGAAGGTAGTGGATAATCATCTAAGACCTGCATTCAAAATGACCGTTATCAAGATTTCACTGCCCTATAATACAGCGTATGTACACTTGATCGTAGTTACGCTCGCGTAGCTTCACCTCTGGCGCTTTCCGAAGGAAGCACTTGATCGTATTTGACATCATCGAAGCTGAAGGTGACATACGCAGTATGTGTCCTTCGAGGAGGGTCTACGTATAGCCTATGGGTGCTTTCTAAAGGAAGGCGTCTCCTTACTCTGTCTTGCCTCGAGCGGGTTAAACTCTGGTACTCGCAACCATCCGTCTCTTTGTGCAGATGGTGAGCATTCCTCCGAAGCTGCGTAGGTGTAAGGCGCAGACCCTGGTCAGATTAGTTCACATAGTGAACAATCTGATTCGCAGATCAGGTCACTTGACGGCAATGGTTGATTGCCATCACCCTCATTTACGATGAAGGTTACTGCGTGCTACGCGGTGCCCCGAAGGAAGCGCAGAAGTGAACGTCACTTTGCACAGACCATACTATACCTGTAGGGTCAACGCAGTGCTTCTTATGCTCCGCATTACGAACGTCTTCCAGGTTTAAGGCTGCGGCTGAATTGCTTTATGGCTCTAGGCAACGTGAATATTGGCACTACATTCTGAACAAGACACCCAAACATCGTACGTGTACCTCAGCTACGATGTAGGTTAGTTGACTTACTCTGAAACTGCCCCACCGTTCCTCTGAAATTCGTACGTCCCCCGCTTTCCACCAGAGGTGAAGCTTCCCGAAGGAAGCCGAAGGAAAAAGTTGCTTCCTTCGGGAACCTCTGGCGCTTCCTTCGGAAAGCCGCCACCCCGCCAGAGGTGAAGCTTCCCGAAGGATGCGAAGGACGCCCTTCCTTCGGGAGGAAGCCAAAGGACGCCCTTCCTTCGGGAGGAAGCCGAAGGAACAAGTTCGCATCCTTCGGAAAGCCGCCACCCCGCCAGAGGTGAAGCTTCCCGAAGGAAGCGAAGGACGCCCTTCCTTCGGGAGGAAGCCGAAGGACGCCCTTCCTTCGGGAGGAAGCCGCCAGAGGTGAAGCTTCCCGAAGGACGTTCAG
>Ga0209990_10001291_pt1 | contig 21407 bp, 28 predicted proteins | sample NOAtaG_6_FD_187304 | JGI IMG/M metagenome (GOLD analysis project Ga0209990, IMG submission 187304) | Freshwater lake microbial communities from Lake Erie, under a cyanobacterial bloom - NOAA_Erie_Diel5S_2200h metaG (SPAdes) (version 2) | ecosystem: Environmental > Aquatic > Freshwater > Lake ...
GGCGATCGCATTTTTTTGGGAGTGATTGGGCGATCGCGTTGATGATTAATGATTATTGCCAAAAAGGATTTAAAAAAGTTGAATGTTGCAACATTTGTGGTAACATCAAGCCAAAAGATTATTAAACATAATCTACTTGAGAAAATAGCTATGCTTCTAAATGTCAAAAAAAGAGGAAACTCCCTAAGCGTTATCATTCCAAAAGAAATGGCAGTCAGCATGAATATTGAAGATGGTGATAATATTTTTGCAACTAAAACTCCCTCTGGATATGAGATCTCAGCATATGATCCTGATTTCGCAAAAAAGATGGAAGTAGCCCGACGGGGGATGAAGAAATATCACAACGCATTGATTGAGTTGGCTAAATGATCGAACCTTATTGGCTTGAAACTCATGACGTTTGCGCTATACATAATGAAATTATCGCAGAGTCGGGTGGCGCTGCGGGAATTTTGAATGAAGGTGCTTTGGAATCAACTTTATTCAAGCCCAGAAATATCTATCATTACGAAGAAGATGTAACTTTATACAAATTAGCTGCATCTTACGGCTATGGGCTAGTAAAAAATCATTGTTTTGTTGATGGTAATAAGAGAATTGCCCTAATCGCTGTTTATACATTCTTAGCAATTAATGGAATTGAACTTATAGCATCAGAGACTGATGCAGCAATCTTTTTTCTAGAATTAGCCGCAAGTTTTGGAAAACAAGAAGAAGATATGAATAGACTAGCAAATTGGCTGCAAATTAATAGCGAACCTATTAACGATTAGTGTGATCGTGTTTTTTGTGAGTGATTGGGCGATCGTGTTTTTTGGGTGGTGATTGGGCGATCATGTTTTTGTGAGAAGGGATTGGGCGATCGCATTTTTGTGCGTGATTGTGCGATCGTGTTGCACTTTCTGCTCAAGAATCAGCGATATAATATGTTTAAAGATAAAACTGTACAATTTGTGATGGCGTATGAGTCTTACAATCAATTACGATCAAGCACTTAATCAGTTCTCAGAAATTTGCGATCGCGTGATTGCAGAAAACAACTTTGTGATTTTGGAACGTGGCGATCTCGAAAATGTTGCAGTGATCTCTGCTAAAGAGCTATCGAGTTTGCTTGAGACTTTACATTTACTTAAATCTCCTAAAAATGCAATTCGTTTATTTGAAGCTTTAGAAGAAGCGGATTCGAGAACAGTTTTGCCGAAAACTTTGAATCAATTCAGTCAGGAGGTGGGACTTGGTAGTGCCAAAGAAACCGCGTGATGCAGTTTTTGTGTCACAATTCAGGCAAGATCTAGTGTATTGGGTAAATACAGATCGTAAAATTGCTATTCGAGCGATGGAACTAGTTGAATCTGTTCTTGATGATCCATTTAAGGGAATTGGTAAACCTGAACCTCTCAAATATGTTGGCGAAAACACATGTTGGGCGATTGTGTTTTTAGTGAGTGGTTAGGCGATCGTGTTTTTTGTGAGTGGTTAGGCGATCGTGTTTTTGTGAGTGGTTGGGCGATCGTGTTTTTGATAGATGATTGGGCGATCGCATTTTTTGTGGGTGATTAGGCGATCATGTTTTTGGAGAGAGGTTGGGCATCGCCTTTTGGCTAAGGGTAAATCGAAAATGTCGATTGTTGGGGCTGCTATGCACAAGCTCTTGCGTCAGGTCTTTGGTGTACTCAAATCTCAGAAACCTTTTGACCCTAATTTTCTCTTGACTTTGACTAAATAATGCCTTCAACTAAAAACAGAATTTATGCTAAGAGTTTTACTACGCAAAACTCTTAGCATAAATTCTGTTGCAGATTTGAACGAAAATAGCTGTGGTAAACTGCCCACATTCTTTTCCATTTACTTGTTGACTTTTAAGACAGTATCTACAAGACTCTAAATTTTCAGTTAGGGGCAATCCCCCCGTGGTTGCCCTGCCACGCTAGCAGCAAGAGCTTTATTCAACGTTCCACATTACAATTCAGAAATATCAAAATTTCTTGCGTAGGGTGCGTTACGCTGTCGCTAACACACCCTACAGCTAATTAGCGGACAAATGCAGGCATCACCTCAGCCGCAGTCATCAACCCATAAATACCGCGTTGATGGAACTGCTTCCCAGCCTTAAGATATCCAAACGCTGGCCCACACACATTCGCCGCCATACTCGTCTCATCGCCAAGCGTGAAAGTATGCGTCGAAATCTTGCCCTCAAAAGTACGCCCCGTCAACTTCATATTCGTGCTCAGAGGCTTCTTCGGATTGCGCGTATCAACAACACCACCCACAGTCACCCGATCGCGATCGCAAATACCCACACGCTCCAACATGATGTCATCAGCATGTTCCATATTTTCCAACGCGATTAGACCATTGGTCTTTTCGAGCAGAGCTTCCACTTCCGCATCAGTCATCGCCTGAGCCATATCCACCGTATAGCCCGACATATGCGCAATATCTTCACGAATCGTAGCGCGATAGGCATTCCAATTGGCAATGCCGACCCCAAAAGTAATCTCGACCTTATGGACTTCCGCAAAGCTCTGAGATGCGATCGCAGCCGCTGCAGTCAACAACCCTGGGGTTGCGCCACAACCAGACATATAAGTAATTCCTGCTACCGAGAGTTCAGGCGCAAGGGAAATCATCTGCTCAACGGCACTAGTGCGTTTGATCGCGTCAACTAGCACACCCTTCCAGCCCGAAGCAATAAATTGCTTAGCAACACTTGCCATGAAAGTATTGGGTAGATTTGGCAATGCCAAGAAATAGCCATCTACATCCTTGGCTGTAGCGATCGCCTCAGCGATACTGTCTTGAGTCAAAATACCTGATGGTTCGAGATAACCGAGAGAACCTTTGTTTTGATAAGCCGCGATCACATCTGCGGCGTTGAGTCCATTGCGATCGTAAGCAAAGCCTTCCTTATCGGCGGCTACGACCAACTGCATTTCTTGCTTGGCGCTAAGCAACTTTGCCGCCGCCTGACCTAATCCGCCAAATCCTAAAATTCCAACTTTTAATGTCATTAATTTAAACTTCGTTTGTCGAGGTAATTTTTAACTATGCTGCGATCCTCTAATTTGACATATTTTTGGACTCATTGGCATATGTGCGTTCATAAAGTGTTGCAAACAAAAACCAAAAAAGACAAGTGGCGGCACGAAGCGCCGCCACTTGTCTTTTTTGGTTTTTGGCAAAAGCGATAAATTTTGATTCGTGCTATCAGCTACAGTCACAATGTCATCTATAGCTCACAATAGTTACGATAATTCTATGGGTAGCGATCGCGATCGCACATAAGCAATGAAACCCCGCATTATCATCTGTGGTTTAGACCGAACAGGTTATAAGATTTTGAGCATGGCGCAAGAAGTATTTGATTTCGAGTCAGTTCTCAGTCCTCCTGAAATCGAGGCTCCTGCCTTTGCATCCTCGGCACTGGGTGGACGCATTCTCGGTAATGGCATTGTCGCAGATAGTCTCTGGGTTGCGATCACAACAATGATTACTCCTAATCATCCATTCTGTGGAAAACCCGTGTGTGAAGCTTCAATGACTGCGGATTTTGTCCCGCTTTATATCGAAACTTCTTGCCAAACAATTCATGGATGGAATTTATTAGAGGCTTCGCTAAGCGCAGGTGATATTCTTTATTTGACGATGCCTGTTACAAAATTAGAACAACTCTGGCGCGTTGCTCCTTTTCAAGTAGCGGTCAGCTAGACAACCCGTATTGTCATCGCTTCATTAAGCTTCTGTTATTTTGGATGCCAAACTGGCGAAATATCTTTATCATAATCTAGAGAATATGAGAGGCGGCGCAAAGCGCCGCCCCTCATATCCTCTAGATTACTATCCAAATACTTACGAGGCTTTGATGTTTTCTTTCCCAGTCTATTTGGCAATGCATATTCCCGATGGGTATCTGAGTTTACCTGTAAGTTTAGTCACAGGGGGCATTGCGATCGCTTTGATTGCCCTCTCTCTTAATCGAGTTCAGTCAGAATATAAAGAACGTACCGTTCCGCTCATGGGAGTGAGTGCTGCTTTTATCTTTGCCGCACAGATGATTAATTTCCCAATTGTGGGTGGTACATCTGGACATTTGATGGGTGGAACTCTAGCAGGGATCTTACTTGGTCCTTGGGCAGGTTCGTTAGTAATGTCAGTGGTCTTCATCGTGCAGTCCGTCATGTTTCAGGATGGTGGACTGACTGCTCTAGGTGCAAACATCACGATTATGGGATTAATTGGAACCTTTGGTGGTTATTATCTCTATCGAGTGATTAGATTTTTGATTGGGCGCAATACTTGGTTAGGCATGAGTGTTGGCACTGCGATCGCTTCATGGACAAGTGTAGTTGTGGCATCGGCAGTTTGTGCGGTGATGTTGGCGCTTTCAGACACCGTTCCCTTGGCTTTAGGAATGACTGCTATGCTCTCTTGGCATTTCATGATCGGCATTGGCGAAGCATTTATTACTCTCTCTGTAACTAGCTTTATCTGGAAGACTCGTCCTGAGATAATTTACGATGTTCCTCTATCCGCAATTAAACAAACTGAATCAGATCATTTTTAGGTTGCCATAAAAGCCATAAACAAATGCATAAAAACCGTATTTTTCTATTCTCAGGATTAGCTTTAGCTCTAAGTATAGCTGCATTCATCTCACCCTTTGCTAGCAAAGATCCAGATGGATTAGATCGAGTCTCTCAAGATCTAAAATTTGAAGATAAAGCTATTGAGAACTCACCAACAAAACAACTTCCCTTTGCCAACATTTTTGATGAATATTCTGTCAAGTCAGTTCCCGATCAGAAAGCATCAACTGCACTAGCGGGAATTACAGGGACATTAGTTGTATTTGGCTTGGCTTGGGGAGTTGGCAAACTCGCAGTACGAAAATCTGAACCAAAACAGAAATAGAGACCGAAACCCTCTAAGTAGCCAGATTTGGGAGCACGCGTAGCGTGCTCCCAAATCTGGCTACTTACTGTTATGAAACTAAATCTATGCTATTACATATTCACCTCATCGAGTCAAGCAATCATCTATCTCAACCAAAGAGCGAACGCTTCAATTTATGGAATCGCTTAGCTGTACATACACGCTTGATCTGCATATTTCTACTGGTATTTGCGATCGCCCTAACTCCAATGGGCAGATGGTGGACTTGGGCAGTATATGGAGTTACTGTTTTGCCAATTCTCTACTGGAGTAAAGTTAGTTTAGGAATTCTCGCCAAACGTATGGCGATTGAGTTTGCCTTTATTAGCGTGATTCTATTAGGAACTCTCTTCCGTGGTGGTGGACAGATACTTTGGCAATGGGGATGGTTACAAATAACTACCAATGGATTAATAATTTTAGGAAGTGTGAGTATCAAAGCGTTTTTATCTTTACTACTATTAAATATTCTCACTCTCAGTACTTATATTCCATTATTACTCCAAGCTCTAGTTACTCTCAAAATGCCACCACTGTTAGTTAGCATTCTCGCCTCGATGTATCGCTACATTGGAGTCTTAACTAACGAATTTAATGCAATGCATCGTGCGGCAACTGCCCGCAATTTTGCGCCACAAAATCTCTACAGCTACCAACGTCATGATCGACCTTGGCAAAGGCAAGTACTAGGCAATATGTTGGGAGTTCTGTTTATCCGTACCTACGATCGCGGCGATCGCATTTATCAGGCGATGTTAGCCCGTGGCTATCAAGGTACTCCTGTCATGCTCGAATCAGTTACGAGCACATGGAGCGATCGCATGGCAATTGGTTGCGTTATGATTTTGATTATAGTCGGTCAAGTTTTTATTAGTTAAAGCGCTTTGCATCACAATCCTATTTCTATTGAGAACCTCAGTTATTGCTATCCTGATGGTATTCAGGCGCTAAAAGGGATTAATCTCCAGATCGCTGCAACCGAGAGGGTGGGACTCATTGGAGCCAATGGTTCTGGAAAGTCAACATTACTTTTGCATCTGAACGGCATTCTCATGCCACAGAAGGGCGAAATCGTGGTCGGTGAGATGGTCGTCAAACCCTGCAATTTTGCCGTAATTCGGAATTTTGTCGGGCTAGTGTTTCAAAACCCAGATGATCAATTATTTATGCCCACGGTTTGGGAAGATGTTGCTTTTGGTTTAATGAATCAAGGACTCCGAGGAGATGAGCTAAAAACAAGGGTAGCAGAGGCTTTGGTGGCAGTCGGGCTAGATGTCGCTAAGTATCGAGAGCGCCTATCCCACAACCTCTCTGGTGGTGAAAAGAAACGAGTTGCGATCGCAGGGGTTTTAGCGATGCAGCCACAGGTCTTAGTATTTGATGAGCCATCTGCCCAGCTCGATCCGCGATCGCGCCGTCAGTTAATCCAGCTTTTGCATACTTTGCCCGAAACTCAATTAATTGCTACTCACGATTTGGACTTAGTTCTAGAGCTATGCGATCGCACTGTTGTCTTGAGCGAGGGTAAAATTGTCTATGATGGTGCGACAAAGAAGGTGTTATGCGATCGGGAATTTTTGTTGGAGCATTCTCTCGAAATGCCATTAAGTCTGGGATAGCGTAAAAACCTTCAGCAAGGCTTATCCTGCAAACTCAATAGCAGCTTGGAAAATTGTATCAGTCATCAAATTTAGTTCGGGGAAAATATCCGATTCAATCCTTTGACCAGCAGTAAATAGAAATAGCTGATACTCTCCTTCGATTAATTTGCAAACTGTCACCGTTGGCTGCTTCGGTTTACCAATATGACGCACTGCTCCTAAAGCTAAATAGTCCACAATCCAATATTCGGCAATTCCCATTGCCTCATATTCTGTCAACTTCACCGCATAGTCATTGCGCCAATTGGTACTCACCACCTCAATAACCAGAGGCACAGTCTTTCCATTTTGAATTACTGAAGACTTCTGCCAAAGAGGTTCATTTACCAATTCCCGCCGATCGATGACCACCACATCAGGAATAAAACCTGTCTCAGCCATTTCTGGTTTTAATAGACAGGCTCTAGGAATTGAGAATGGTAAGCTACATCTCCGAATTTCAAAATTTAACTCGGCAACAAAAAAACCGCTAGTATCTTCATGTGTACCCGTGGTCATAATTTCTCTAACTGCTCCTCTATATAACTCATAGCGTCTACCATCTTCGGGATACCAATCGATAAACTCTTCAAAAGTCATGCGATCACAGTTAACTAATGCTTGCACCATTGCCACACCTCTATCTTTGGGGTTTTGACTTGCCTCAATTATAACTGCTATAACTAGACTCAATTTGCTGACAGCATAGCAAAAAGTAATTGTCATATACAGTGAAAAAACACATTTTATTCATTCTGCCTTACCTCAATCAAGGTGGCACAGAAAAGCAAGCCCTTAGCCTCATTGAAGGACTACGCGATCGCTACAAAATATCGCTATTAGCTCCAGATGGCAAAGGTGCACCCAAATTTCGAGCTTTACCAATTTCACAGCGAGAATATACGAAGTGGGAGATCAATTTTTTCAAAGGGCTTCCAGAACTAATTTCAGGAATTAAAGAAATCCAAAAAGAACAAGCGATCGATCTCGTCCATATTCATGGTGCTCATGAACTAATGCTACCAGTTTATTTCGTATTAAAAAAAGTCCCTATACTTTTCACTGTGCATGGCTATCACGGATTAAGTGCAAAATTTAGTTATCAAATGTCATGCTGGTTTAGCAATTGGTTTGCCGATCGCGTAATTTGTGTTTGTGGAGCTGAATATAATCTTTTATGGGAATTGGGATTAAGTGAAAAAAAGCTCCATTTGATTTACAACGGAGTCAAAGAGCCAATTCTCGATTCTGATAAATCATTAGAACTCACCAAGAAATTTCAACTAGACCCAGCCAATCAAATCATCCTTGGGACAGCAGCCCGACTAGATGAGGCAAAAGGGCTAACCTATTTACTTCAGGCTTTTGCAAAATTGCAAGGAGAAAACCTGCGTTTAGTAATTGCAGGTAATGGTGATTTAGAAGCTTCTCTTAAACAAGAAGCTCAAGATTTAGGTATAGGCGATCGCGTGATTTTCACGGGCTATCTTGATGACTTACCAAACTTGATGGAACTCTTTGACATTTTTGTATTGCCTTCTCTTCAAGAAGCTTGTAGTCTTGCCTGTGCAGAAGCGATGTCTCAAGGAAAGCCAGTAGTCGGAACTTGTGTGGGTGGTATTGCTGAACAAGTAAGCGATCGCAAAACAGGTTTTATCGTCATGCCTCGCGATCCTGATAGTTTGGCGGCTAAGCTTGCCGAACTAATTGCTGATCGAGAGCTACGCGATCGCTTTGCCAAAGATGGTTATAGTCGCTATCGTCAACTTTTTTCAAGCGAAATCATGCTTGAAAAAACTGCCCAAATATACGATCAGATGATTGCAACATAAAAAGATAAGAGATGGTGCGAAGCACCATCTCTTATCTTTTTTATGTTGTGTTTTACGTAGGAACAACTATAACTATCCACAAAGCGATCGCTAAAATAAGAAGCCTCATCGCATAGCGACTCTTACCAATAATTTCTCGCTCAGCCTTGGTAATTAGATAGGGCTGCAAAACTTGCGATCGTTCTTGCATCCACTCTAAAGAAGTTTAAGAATAATTGGAAGACATGATTCTTAACAGGTTTATGGCTATTGCTAGTTAGAAGATACTCCGTTAAACTTTGCTATACATGTAAACAAATAACTTCATTTTGTTATGGTTTGAGCGCAAAGCGTTGTAATAAAACTGATGAGGGAAACACCTTAATTACTGACTTTTTCTTGTTTCGCCAAGCGATAATTAATGGGAGCATGATCTCCTAATAACCGCTACATCTAGACAAGATCATGGGATAAGAGGGAGAGACTTATGAGAAATTTGGAACATCTTACGATACTGAAACAAGGGGTAGTCATTTGGAATAGATGGCGACTAGAAAACCCTGAGATTATTCCTGATTTGAGTGGTACTAACTTAACCCGTAACAATCTCCGCGAAGCGGATTTGAGTGGAGTAAATTTGCGTTGGACAAATTTGAGTAATGCTAATTTATTAGGTGCAAATCTCAGTGGTTCTGCTCTCGTGAAAGCAAATTTGCGAGAAGCAGATTTGTATAAAGTAAATCTTAAAGATGCTGAAGTGAGTGAAGCCTATTTGCGCAAAGCTTATCTAAGAGAAGCTTGTTTAGAAAAATGCGATCTGAGTATGGCAAACTTACAAGGAGCCGATCTTACTAAGGCTTATTTTAATGGTGCTAATTTGAGTGGTGCAGACTTAGACAAAAGTGATTTGAGTAATGCAAATTTAAGTGAGATAAACTTAAGCAATGCCATTTTGAGCAATGTTAATCTGACAAATGCGGATCTCCACCGCAGTGATTTAACTAATGCAAATCTAGAATTTGCTGATCTTAGTCATAGCAATCTATCAGACTCAAAGCTTTGTAATGCAAATCTGAGTAATGCTAATTTACAAGAATGTGATTTAATTAATGCTGCTATTCATCAAGCTAATCTTAGTCATGCTAACTTAGCTGATGCAATTCTCAGTAATGCCAATTTAAGTAATGCTAATTTAAGGCACGCAAATTTAAAAAATGCTGTTCTGAGCAATGCAATTCTGAGCAATGCTGATCTGAGTGATAGTAATTTGGAAGATACAATCTTAAGTGATGCAATTTTAAGTAATGCAAATTTAAGTAATGCAAATTTAAACGGGGCAATTTTAACAGGAGCACAACTAGTTTCAGCAAAGCTAGATGCTGCATTTTTGATTGGTACTAATTTAGTTAAAGCTAATTTACGGCTTGTAAATCTGAATGGAGTTAGTTTATCCGAAGCAAATCTGTTTGGAACGATTATGCCCGATGGTTCGATTCATAATCACTAATAAAGACGGCATAAATGCCTTCTTTATTAGTGATTATGAACCGAACAGTAAAACCCGAAAATATAAATCGCCCGCGCAGCGGGCGATTTATATTTTTTTAAGTGAGTACTTATAATTTACTAAGCTTGAGGCTTACCACCAATATCACCATCACCGTCAATGTCACGACCAGTAAGATTCTCTAGTGCATCAACTGCTTTGCCAGCAGAATCTTTAGCCATAACACCAACATCTGTGTTTAGAACATCAGAAACTTTCTTGACGTTTTCTTCGCCGATAACTCCTTCAGCCTTTTCTTTGAGCCCTTCAGCGACTTCTCCAACCTTTTGCTGTAAGCCACTAACAAATCCACCAAGTCCTGAATTTTGTTCTTCGCTCATTTTAATTACCTTCGTAAAGAGTTTTAAGGATGAATGCTACTGAATTATAGTCGGATAGGTTCCAAAAATCATGTCTTTTGTAACACTACGTAAAGAAATTTGCCGAAAAAACGACGAAAAATGACGCTTACCAGTAAGTAGCTAAGAAGAAACCTGAAACACTGAAAAGAAAAAGCGCCCACGCAGCAAGCGCTTTTTCTTTTTAGTGTTTAGCTTTTGCCACGCCTAATTACTAGTTTTTCAACATTGCGTGGAAAGCAGTTTATGCATATCTTGCTGCTAGGACAGGGAGATTACACTTACAACGCTTTGCGCTTAAACCCAAACCAAGATAAATTTTGAAAGCGTTGCGAAGCAACGCTTTCAAAATTTATCTTGTGTCTCATTTGATCGGCAATTGCTGTAGATTTTGTAAAACCGTGTTCCCTATCAGCCCTTACCCTAATATGCACCCTTACCGAATAAAACTAGCCTTAGAGTCTCAATGAGAATTTCCAAATCGAAATTTAATGACCAGCGATCTATATAGAACAGATCTAATTTTGCTACATCATCAATTGTATCTAAATCTGATCGCCCTGAAATTTGCCATAAACCTGTAATCCCTGGCATAACTAAATGCCTTGTATGGTGCCAACTGGTGAATCTTGCCACATCCCTTACAGGCAGTGGACGAGGCCCAACCAGACTCATTTGCCCAATCAAAACATTGAATAGTTGTGGAAGTTCATCCAAGCTTGTAGAGCGCAAAAAATGTCCGATCGGAATGATGCGTGGATCTTGTTCGATTTTGAACATCACACCGTCAGAACTTTTGTTAAGGTGTTCTAGTTCTGATTGGCGGCGATCGGCATCCATAAACATGCTGCGAAACTTCCACATACGGAAAGATTGCCCCTGTAAACCAATGCGATCTTGAGTATAGAATACGCTACCTTTAGAACTAGTTTTAATCGCGATCGCAATTCCAATAAATACTGGTGATAAAACTATTAACCCGAAAAAGGCTGCAAACAAATCCAAACAGCGCTTAAAAATATACTCCCAATTTGCTAACAGTGATGACTCAATCCGAATCATGGGCATTGAAGCAAAAATCTCTGGAGTGCCTCGCCGATGAAGTAGCATTAAGCTAGATGGAACTAACCTTAGTCCAATTCCTGCATTGCGAAGTTGCCAATATAATTGAGAGGCAAGTTGAGTTTCTGGTAATCCTTCCGCAATCACTTCTTTTGCCCCAGAACTAATTACGAATTGCATAGCGTGTGAGGTATTAGCGAGAGAAGAAGTGAGTACACCGACTACTTTATGCCCAGTTCTTTTTTCGACAATTTTGGCTAGGTATGACAAGCGATCGCTAGGAGCAATGATAAAAACTGGTGTTTGGATTCGGGCGATTGGGAACTGATCAAAAAGCAAAGTTAATAGCAAACGTAATCCGATAATCATTACTATGCTGCCAATCCATGCTGGGAAAAACAGCGATCTCGGAGCATCAACTGCCGGACTATAAAAATAGCTGACCACCAAAGATGCCATATAAACGCTGCTAATCACTTGAGCTTGTTTCACATAGTTACGCCATTGAGACTCTCCGCGATAAAAATTGTGATAAGCAAAGGCTGTGACTATTGTTGCCGCAAAAGCCCAAAACAAACCAGTAAATCCAGCAAATTCTCCCCAATTAAGTTCTGGCGGTAAGGGTGAAAAGTCTTGATTAAGTCTTTGAGAAATTTGCCATGCTATGCCTAATCCCAAGGTGTCACTAGCAATTAGGAATAGCGATCGCAACCAATTGAACTCAAGCATAGACCATTGTTTGATCTGGTTACCTGCTCGAATATCATATTTTTTCTCACATTGATCGGTTTGAGCGGTGGGTTTCTTTGTTGGTTTGCGATCGCTACTCACTCTCATATTCCTCTTTTGCGCTTAATCTGATTGTGCATCACAAGATTTGCTTTGTTTCAGTACTTTCTAATTATCTTGCCCAAATTTGAAATTAGTTCAGACATATAGCTATCACCAATCAAAACCTAAAGAAGAGTTGCGGCACAAAGCGCCGCAACGAATTTTTCAAAGCCCAAAAGTTAAAGGTGACGCGAAGCGTCGCCTCTGGCTTTTGGGCTTTGAAAAATTCGCCGTAAATGTTGTGTCCCAAATAAAATTAAAAAACAGGGATTATTTATCAAATAGCGTTGCCACAAGCGCCTTGGCTCTTGACTAAAGCGATATAACCACTCAAGCCCGATCGCCATCATCCATCGTGGAGCTTGTGAAACCTGACCACTATGAAAGTCAAAGGCAGCACCCACCCCGATCATCACTGCTTCCAATCGATGTTGGGCGTGGCTCATCCAAAATTCTTGCTTAGGGCAACCAAGGGCAACAAATACAACTTTTGCACTTGATTTAGAAATAAGTTCAATATCTTTTGCCAACTGCAACTCAAAGCTAGAATCATCAAGCTCAAAGTAAGGTGGCGCATGTTTACCAGCGATCTCTAAATCTGGAAAGAGTAATTTTAATTTCTGCTCTAATTTATTAAGCGTTTCGTCAGTTGCGCCAAAAAGATAAATAGGTAGATTTTCTTGAGCTGCGCGATCACACCAAGCAAGCATTAGATCGGGCCCATAAACTCTCTGTTGGCTTTTTAACCCTAGCGATCGCAGCCCCCAAACAATTGGCATCCCATCAGGGGTGACTATCTTGGCATTGTCTAATACTTGGCGATAGTCTTGATTCCAATAAGCAGTCATTACTACATGTACGTTCGCCGCCACTATGTAGCAAGATGTCGCTTGCTGGACGAGACTGGAGATGCGATCGCAAGTATCTACATAACTAGTTGTGTCAATGCCAACATTAATAATGGATATACGCTGACTCATAATGTTCTGGGATTTAAATTTTTTGTGGTGCGGCAAAGCCTCGTCACAAAAAATCAGTGAGACTTTTTAATTGATGAGTTGTGCTCTCATTTGATGCTAGTATCATTAAGGCAAAAAATACGGCTTTGGAGTTTTGATTCGCTCAATGAATACAGAAATTGCAGAAGATTTATTCACTCAAGGTTTAGAGCGCTACAAACAGGGTGAATCTGCGGCAGAATTAATTCCTGTGTTTGAAAAAGTATGTGAGCGCCAGCCCAAAGTTGCTAGCGGTTGGATTTGTCTATCTTGGTTGTATTTGCTAGACAACAATGCCAAACTCGCGATCAAGGCAGGACAGAAGGCGGTCAAAATTGCTCCCGAAGATCCTCAAGGTCACATTAATCTGGCGATCGCCATGTTAGAGCTATCTCAAAAAGGGGTTCGAGAGCAAGTTGAAGCTGCTCAAAATTGGCTAATGATTTTGAAAGATATTAAGCCAGAAATTGTTGAGAATTTTGAAGAAGGATTGCGCCGTCGTCCAGATTGGAAAGCCCTTGAAAAGGTTAGAGATTGGGTGCTAAGCTAAAATCCAGTCTTTGTATTCTTATTAACTTCAGATTGCTGTCAACATTTGTGAATTGTAATTGTTGAAATTCAATAAATAACTTTATCTAACGTCATAGAACTTCATAAGAGTAGCTCTTTTGTCAGAAAATCTTAACACGGGATTTTTGTCAAGGGTGCTAGGCTACATAAATATAAATAACTGAAGCTGATAATTTTTTAATTACAGCGAAGTGACAATTTTTTATTTAAAAGGAAGTTAATAAAATGATCTTAGAAAATGTCAGAGTAAAGCCCGACACCCGCAACCACAAAGGTTTTTTTGTGTTGGAGGCTTCTTACAAACTTGTCAATATCGATGGCAATGGCTGGGCTTTAATCTGTTTAGATGACTATGCTTGTCATTACGTTGATCCTGACGATTTGAAGTTGCCGAGAGGTTGGAAAAAAACAACTAGTAACGAATTTGTTCATGCTTAGAGATTGGCTTTTGGAGTTTCTTTTATGAACGGAAATAACAATCCATCAACTCTTAAATTAGATAAATTAAATTAGGTAAATCAAATTTAAAATAAAAAAGAGCAAGCACAAGTTTGCTCTTTTTTAAACCCAAAATAGAGTTGCAGCGCGAAGCGCTGCAACTCTATTTTGGGTTTTATGCACAAATCCACCCTTCAAGACGATCGCAGTTTTCAGGGATTCCATAATTAGGTTGTTTAGAAGCTGATGCACATTGGATTGTAGCAATTACAGCATCAAGCGTATCGCCCGAAGCATCACTCACGCATTCACAGGTAAGTTGTTGAGCAATTTCGACAACAAAGCCATACTTTGAATTGAATATAGGCGATCGCACCTGATTGATTATTTCTTGTCGTAATAATTGCATTTTATTAGTTTGTTTGCGTTTATCGTCAGATTTATAGCTTTGTTTACCGATAATGCTCCTTGACATTAGAGAAGGATAAATCTCAATTACAATTCGTGCATCGTTAGTGGGATGACAAGGCAAAATGCTAAATCCTGCGGCAAGCATTCTTGGCGCACCTTCAAAAAACATTTTACCTACAGGTACACCATAGATTTTCATCGGACTAATTGCACCTGTGCCGCGATCAGTATGGCGCAAATGTTCGCGATTTCCAACAGCTCGACCCTGACGATATTGATTTAAAGTTTCGACAAATTCCTGTTTACTCATCTGTCCTATGCGATCGACATAATCTGCCCAGGTGTTCCCCCATTGCAAGTTTTCGATCAGCTTCCGAGGTTGCCCTAATGGAAAATCTACTCCTGCAATCCAGACAGGCGATCGCGACAAAAAGTCTATAAAAGAAGGAAAATTTGTAAAACGATAGAACTTTAGAATATGTAAAGTATCCGATTCTAGCCAAGCTTCTACACAAGCGATCGGCTTGTTTTTGCTAGGTGCACTAGTAAAATCAATTCCATATATTTTCATAATGTTCTCAAATCTATATCCGTCGCCAAGTGAAACCCAAAAGAGAATTACGGCGTTTCGCGCCGCAATTCTCTTTTGGGTTTTATGTTCTAGTTTATCAACAACTATAAAGATGGTGCAAAGCACAATCTTTAATTTATCTATTTCTAACTTTGATTTCTATTTGTGGTGGTGGTGGAGTAGGTGCTTGTGTTGGCGTTACCACAGGTGTATTTGGAGATGGCGCAGGTGTTCCCGTTGGAGTTGGAGATGCTAATGGAGAAGTTAACGGAGGAGTTGTGGGAATAGCTGTTGGTTGTGCGATCGCCGCATCCTTAAGACTAAACTTTAACTGATAGGGAATTTCAGTAGTCCCCCCAATTCCCTTGAGTTGAACAACATAGGCTCCATCAGATGGGATTGGCACGTCAGCGTTTACAACATTAACAGCATTGGAGAGAGGTATGCCTTGAGCATTCAGAACAGTAAGTAATAGTCCAGTACCTGTAATCGAAGTACTCAGCAATTGTCCAGATTTAGCCTGAACTGTATAAGTGTGAGTAGCATCTCCCACCATTTTGTTAGGGACAACCAAAGATTCTTTATTGGCTTCCAAATTTAGGACTTGATTTACTGCTGTATTCGTAGGCGTTGTTATAGGGCTAGGGTCAGTAGAGATAGGCTTAGTGGCAGGAATTGGCTGATTACTGACAATAATTGAAGGCTGATTATTTCGCATCATTACTGGCAAAGCAAAAGCCGCGATTACTGCTACTACTGCCAAAAGCCCACCAAATAGAAAGAGAATCCCTGAATTAGAGCTAGTTGATGGTGCTGGAACTGACCGACGAGTTTGAGAACTAGATTTGTAAGAAGTAGGAACATTGGAGAGGCTTGAATTCTCTGTCCCAGTTAGAATTGTTGACCTAACGATTTTACTTGTAGTGGCTTTACGTTCCACTTCAGTCATCGTTGCAAAGGTGGTTATACCTTGATTGACTTCACGCACTGACTGGTAGCGTTGAGTATAGTGATAGCGCACCATACGAGTTAATACCATCGCTAATCCGTTACTCACTTGTGCTTTATCCCGCCAGACTAGTTCACCTGTAGCGGGATCGGTTGGGAGATCAGTTGGGCTGTATCCAGTGAGAGCTTTAATCGCCACCATGCCTAAAGCATATATATCACTGTTATAAGTTGGGCGACCTGCACATTGCTCACTGGGCATATAGCCAGGTGTCCCGATGGTCACTGTAAATCGTGACTCCCCTTTTTCATTGGCTACAAGTTGCGTATTAGCATCTTGTACTGCTTTGACCGCACCAAAATCGATCAGCACAATCTTTTGATCTTTCTTACGGCGAATTAAGTTGTCTGGCTTAATATCTCGATGAATTACCCCTTCAGAATGTACAAAGTCCAAGACATCAAGAACATCTTTCAAAATCTTAAGCACTTCAACTTCGGCTAGTTGTTTGTCTCTGATTGGTGCGTCAATATTGTCTAATTCAGCAAAAAGACGATCTTGAGATTCATTACCTAAATCTGATACTTCAGGCAGGGCTGCTTTCATTTCGTCATGAAGCGATCGCCCTTCCACAAATTCTTGCACCAAAAAAAACTGCTTGTCTTCCTCAAAATAGGCAAGCAATTGTGGAATTTGATCATGGCTGCCAAGTTTTTCTAGGGTTTCTGCTTCCGTGTTAAATAGTCGCCTTGCCTCACGAATAAAATTTGGATCATCACTAGCGGGCTTAAGTTGCTTAACTACACAAGGTGGGGAGCCAGGGCGGCGCATATCCCTAGCAATAAATGTATGCCCAAATCCACCAGCTCCAATCTGTTTAATCAGTTTGTAGCGTCCATCTATTACTTTGGCTGGCATGGCGAACCCCTCTAGTTATAGGCTATGTAGCTAGGCACAAAACCCCAAAATCTGTACCGCCCGCGTAGCGGGCGGTACAGATTTTGGTTCTGTTTTTTTAATTATGCCGAGGTACTTATGTCTCATTGTATAGGATTAGTTGGTTCTGCAAAACTTGAGCGCGGTAAGTCGTATCATAAGATTAATAATTAATAATTAATATTCTCTTGCCTCAAAGTTAATGAATTTGACTGCTGAAACGAACTCACTTACACAACAACTCCATGTCATTGACGCTCAATTATCTAAACGATCGCTAGCTCTTGATCCCAGTGGTTACTTTATTATTTATGTTGATCGCCAACAAAATTTAATTTGTGCTAAACACTACAGCAACATTATTAATGACCAAGGCTTAGCAGTTGATCCTGAAACTGGTAAACCCATTCCTGCTAGAGGTAAAGTTGATCGCCAAGCAATGCATTTATTTACAGGGCGAACTGCTAAGGAACTCTGCGTAGAAATATTTGAAAAAACCCAACCTTGTCCTGTTACACTGTTTGACCATGCTGCCTATCTAGGACGCGAAGCACAGCGAGCAGAATTAGCGCTATTGCAACAACAGGAATATATCCAAGACTAGAAATTGTTGCGATATTCAGCGCTTTGCGCGATCATACTATCCCAAAATATAATTATTCATCTCATAGTCATAAGCGCCAGATGTCACTTTCGCTGATCGCACCAAACAACAGTTGGTGGGAAATCCAAGTTATAGCCGAGCAGTCTCTAGAAGAGCAGATTTTTTGGCGGTTACAAAATTTTGGCTGTCAAGGAATGGCAAGCCAGAAAAAAGATGGGCATATAAGTGTTAGTAGTTATTTACCAGTTGAGAAGGGCAATGTTTTGGATCTGGCGGCGCTTGCTTTATGGCTAAAGCAGGATGCGATCTCGTTAGATTACGAAGCACCAGCTACTCAATGGACGGTAATTAACGATGAGGACTGGTCATCAAGCTGGAAACAACATTGGAGTCCACAAGAAATTGGCGATATGTTGGTGATTTATCCTGCTTGGATTGATCCGCCGACTGATAGCGATCGCAAAATCTTGCGTCTCGATCCTGGTAGCGCCTTTGGTACGGGCGCTCATGCCACCACTCAACTTTGTTTAGAAGCCTTAGAAATGCGCTTATGGGGTGTAAAGCCCGAAGACAATATCGTGGTTGCTGACGTTGGTTGTGGTTCAGGTATTCTCAGTATCGGGGCATTACTGATTGGAGCGAGTCAGACCTATGCGATCGATAACGATATTTTGGCGATCAAGGCAACTAACCATAATCGCCAACTTAATGATATTCCTGAAGGTAAAATCTGGGTACAAGTGGGCAGTATTCAAGATTTGATTGCGAATATGCCTGCACCTGCGAATGGGTTTACTTGCAACATCCTTGTTGACATCATTGTTGATATGGTTCCCTATTTCGATCAGCTCGTTGACGAAAATGGCTGGGGAATTTTAAGCGGAATTTTAGTTGAGCAAGTACAGAAAGTTGCCGAGGCTCTTGATGCTCATAAATGGACGATCGCTACATTCTGGAAGCGTCAAGAATGGGCATGTTTAACGATTAGGCGGTCAGAATATTAACAAAATCTATCAATGTAAGTTTAGCTTAAGACGTAAAGCCCAAAAGATGAGTGGCGGCGCGAATCGCCGCCACTCATCTTTTGGGCTTTACGTTGCAATTGGTTAATTGACGGGACGCGCTACCATAATTCCGATCGCATGATCAACGCCTTCAACGTAACGTTGTAAATCGGGAGAGACTTTGACTTTGCCTGATGGTGACGCATGGATGAACCCTATTCCATTGGCAGTAGGATAGACAAAGCCTGTATGTGTAGCATCCAGCCCTTTCAGATCCGTAGTCACAGCAATAATGTCGCCAGCTTTGAGTAATGAATAAATAGAACGTATCTTATGAGATGGGATATATCGTAATGGTTGCGATCGCGTCTCTTGCTCCATCTTCTGCTCCATTGCTAAAATACACTGGTGATTAGCTTCATTATTTTTTAGGCGTGGATATTTCTGCCAGTTGCTACTCATAAAGTTTAATTTCTTGTTGAAAGGTATTCCTCCTAATTCAGATGTAAGGTCACGCACAATATTACGTTTCTGATTGTTGCGTATCCATTCTGAAAAATAATGTAAACGACTGCAATAGCCATCTAGCTTGCCATCTGCATAACGAACTTCTTGGACTTTCTCTACAAAGTTTTCGTAGCTGGGACTTGACGATAGCAAGTTGCGAGAGAATGCTAAAACTGTCTCCACAAATAGCACACAGTCAAATTCTGTAAGTGATACAAATAGCTTTTCAGTTGTATCTTGATCTAATAAACCTTCGCGGTAGGTTGCACCAAGAAATTTAGTAGAAACAGTTTGCAGAACTTCTTCTATAGAGAGTATGATAATTTTACGATCGCTTAATGTCTGCATCAATCGTTGATATTCGCCTTTAGTTGCAGAAGTATCTAAACTCGATAGATTCTCAGAATTAGTTTGAGATGAATTTTGATGGATTGATGGGTTACTTTTAGCAGTTACAAGAACTGAATCTTTGTGGTCAATATCTTTAATATTAGGGAGGAAGTAATCGCTAAAGGATATTCCTAGTAAGGTACATAGTAATAATGGTTTGATAATTTGAGACATGAATTCCTAATTTATGACTTCTTCAAAACTCTTTGACAAGAAATAGAAAAGCAGTAAAAAATACTACATCTCTATTTCATATCCCTGAAATCAAGTGGGAACAAGTTCCCCAGGGCGTAATTTTATCCATTTCCCCATCTCTGCGGAGAAACTCTCACAACCAACAACATCCCATTCCATTTGAATATCGCTAGATGTCGTTTTAATATTGACATTAACAGTTGGTGAGTTTGCCTCAAAGTCTGGATACTCAGTCAGATGCGGTTGCAAATGTTGTGCTTCAACAGCGTGATAGGTGATGCAGCGATCGACATAGGTGCAGTTGATGCAGATGCACATGGCAGTTATACCTAATTCATGGGGCTATGTTAACAAAAAATACTTGGGTCGATTTTGTTTTTACTGATTTAGGCGCTGAGAACAACATATCGGTTTGCTATACAATACCTACTAGTAGTTTTAAATCCTTAATAATTTGTTGCATTAAACACTATGGCACTAAAAAAAGGCACACTTGTTCGCGCTATTCGCGAAAAATTAGAAAATAGCCCAGAAGCAACCGCTAATGATATTCGCTGGTCGTCATACCTGTTTGAGACTTGGGGTGAAGTGTTAGAGTTTCGTGGTGATTATGTCCAGATTAAATTTGGTAAAGTATCGACCCCTGTAATTTGGCTGCATAAGGATCAATTAGAAGAACAGGCAGCTTAAACAGCAATAAACTTCAAAAGCCTTGCATTGCAAGGCTTTTGAAGTTTATTGCTGTTTAAAAGGGAAGGGAGTATGACAATTATTTTGACCAATGATGATGGTATTGATGCTGAGGGCATTTGGTCTTTGCAAAAAGCTACTGAATTAGTATTTGGGTTTAAAGGCGCGATCGCAGCCCCATCTCGCCAATATTCAGGCTGTGGACATCAAGTAACCACCAATGAGCCGATCTCAATTGCTAAACGCAACGAACATGTCTATGCGATCGCTGGTTCACCTGCTGACTGTGTAAGGGTGGCGATCGCGCATTTGTATAGTGATGTGAAATTGGTACTGTCAGGCATTAATCATGGTGGCAACATGGGCGTGGATGTCTATATGTCGGGGACAGTAGCAGCAGTGCGCGAAGCAGCTTTTCACAACATTCCTGCGATCGCTATTTCCCATTATCAAGATCGTCGCAAAGCTTTTGATTGGGATTGGGCAGCATATACAACGGCTGTCGTCATTAAGCAACTTTTAGAAATTAAACTCCCACCTCAGTCATATTGGAATGTGAATTTGCCCCATATTGATCCAACTGAGAGCAAAGAAATTCCAGAGATTATATTTTGCGAAAAATCGAGTCAACCATTGCCTCTAGAGTTTAAATCCGATGGCGATGGTGTTACTTATACAGGTCGTTATAACCTTCGCGATCGCTCTCCTAATACTGATGTTGACGTTTGCTTTTCTGGCAAAATAGCTGTCACACAAATGAACATTTGATTCTAAAGTACCAAATGATGAAGAAACCCGAAGAAGCGGAGAGCGGCACAAAGCGCCGCTCTCCGCTTCTTCGGGTTTTATGTCTGAACATGCTTGTCCTCTGGGCAAAACCAGATAATATTTTAAAAGCTTTGTTTCACAAGTCTTTTAAAATATTATTTTTGTAAATATTATTTTTGTAAATATTAT